>ERZ724525.492-NODE-492-length-22497-cov-6.481686_pt1 | contig 22497 bp, 18 predicted proteins | sample MGYA00376058_ERZ724525 | MGnify/ENA primary metagenome ERZ724525 (study PRJEB28724, sample SAMN07190888) | wastewater metagenome | isolation source: influent of sewage treatment plant in Hong Hong | place: USA: Christiansburg, Virginia | collected 2016-03-01 ... | reverse complement strand
GCACAGGTTGGTCTTGCCGCTCTTGCAGAACAGGCACTCGCCGCATTCGGCGGTGTACAGCGGAATCACGTGGTCGCCGGGCTTGACGCTGGTCACGCCTTCGCCCACTTCCACCACAATGCCCGCGCCTTCGTGGCCCAGCACGGCGGGGAAGATGCCTTCGGGGTCGTCACCGCTCAGGGTGAAGGCATCGGTGTGGCAGACGCCGGTGTGGGTGATCTTGACCAGCACTTCGCCCTTTTGGGGCGGCGCGACGTCGATCTCGACGATTTGCAGGGGTTCTCCTGCTTTGAAGGCAACGGCGGCGCGTGATTTCATGACTGTCTTTCTGTGGAATGCGGGGGAGGGCGAAGCGCTGCGGCATTCGCTCTGCGAAGACCAGACTGTAGGGCATGGTGGCTGAACAACGCCTGACCATGGCCGCTGTTTCAATGGCTTTGGCCGAATGTGGTGGTTTATTGGGCTTGCGGCCATTTTTGTGGCCGGCTTTTAAAATTCAGCTCTATTTTTACCTTCGTCCATGCCTGATGGAACATCGCCACTCCCACCCGCACACACTTCCTCACCGCATTGACCTGATCGTCTACCCCGGCTTCAAGTCGCTGGAGGCGATTGGTCCCATGTCTGTCTTCGACTACGCCAACATCCACCTGCGCGCACGCGGCCAGCGTGATGGGTATGAGGTGCGCATCACGTCGGCAGCACAGGGCGTTGTGCAGTCCGATACCTTGATGGCGCTGCAGGCCACGCAGTCGCTGGGTGAGCTGGCTGAACGCGGCACGGGCTGCACGGTGATCGTCGTGGGCTCGCGCCACATCGAGACGGTGCTGGGCACATCGGGCGAGCTGGTGCAATGGTTGCAAGTCATGGCTGCCCGTGTGCCGCGTTTGATTGCCCTGTGCTCGGGCAGTTTTTTTCTGGCCGAGGCAGGCCTGCTGGATGAGCGCCGCGCTGCCACGCACTGGAGCGTGGCCAAGGCGCTGGCCCAGCGTTACCCGCGTGTGCAGGTCGATGCCGATGCCATTTATGTCCGTGACGATGTGAAAGACAGCGATGGCGAGCGCCAGATCTGGACATCGGCCGGGGTGACCGCAGGCATTGATCTGGCGCTGGCCGTGGTGGAGCAGGACTTTGGTCATGCACTGGCGCTGGAGGTGGCGCGGGATCTGGTGATGTATCTCAAGCGCCCCGGCGGCCAGTCCCAGTTCAGCGTGCCGCTGGCGGCGCAATCTACCCAGCACCGGGGTGTGCAGGCGGTGCAGCAATGGGTGCTTGCGCACCTTGAGAAGCCCGTGACACTGGCCCAGATGGCCGAGCAGGCTGCGATGAGCGAGCGGCACTTTCGCCGAGTCTTTCAGCAAGAAACAGGGCAAAGCCCATCGGCCTTTGTAGAAAACGCAAGGCTTGAAGCGGCCAAGCAGCTGCTGGAGGCACAAAGCCAGTGGCCGCTGAAGACCGTGGCCGCCCATGTGGGCCTGGGATCGGAGCAGGCGCTGCGCCACCTGTTTGTGAAGAAGCTGGGCATTACGCCTGTGGCTTACCGGGAACGCTTCGGGGATTGACTGACCATAAATCGTCGGTGGGCGGTGGGGTTCTCTTCTATATGTGATGCTGATTCATGGGTAAGTGAGCATAAGCCTTCATTGCCGCCTGTAACTTTTATAATCGCGCCGCCATTGCTGCAGGCGCTTTTAGCCCTTCGCAGCGATTCACACGGTGATGCCTAGGACTCAGAAGTCGCTGCGGCATCCGTTCCCATTGCGAATGATGCATGGGCGTGTGACCCGAATTTCAGCTATCTAAAATTATCATGAGCAGTATTGCTATCTCTTCCATTCTGGTGGTCCTGAGTATTCTGGCCATCATTTTTCTCACGGCCAAACTCAAAGCGAATGTCTTTGGCGCGCTGTTTGCTGTCTCGCTGCTGCTGGCGATGTTCGGCACCAACCTGCCCCTGCCCAAGGTGATGGATGCGCTCAAGACCGGCTTTGGCAACACACTGGGCGGCATCTCCTTCATCATCATCTTTGGTGCTGCAATTGCCGTTTGCATGCAAAAAAGTGGCGGTGCGCTGAGCATTGCCACCCATATCCTGAACCTGGCAGGCAAACAAAATGCCAGGCCCGCCATGGCCTGGACGGGTTTCATCCCCGGCCTGACCATCTTCTGCGACACGGGCTACATCATCCTGAGCGGCATCGCCCGCAGCATCAGCGCCAGCTCCAAGGTGCCCATGCCGCTGATCGCCTCCATCCTCGGCACATCACTGTATGCCGTGCACTGCCTGGTGCCCACGCACCCCGGCGCACTGGCCGCAGCCACCACGCTGAATGCCAATCTGGGTCTGCTGGTGCTGGCTGGCGTGCTGTTTGCCATTCCCGGTTTGCTGGCGGCTTACTACTGGGCCAACTGGATGTGCAAGGGCAAGGACTACGCACCTGCCGTGGCTGAAGAGAGCGAGCAGCAATCCACCGCCAACCTGCCATCGTTCGGTTTCTCCCTGCTGCCCGTGGTGCTGCCACTGGTGCTGATCTCCATCTCTACATTGCTCACCACACTGGGCTACACAGATGGCTTTGCCACCATCTTCCACTTCATGGGCAACCCTCCCGTCGCCTTGCTGGCTGGCATGTTGTCCGGCATGTGGCTGCTGGCCTGCAACGGCGGCAAAAAGGGTGACTTCAGCGCCGTGCTGGAAGAGGCCATCATCAAGTCCGGTCCCACATTGATCATTACTGCTGCAGGCGGCATGTTCGGCGCCATCATCAAGGAAACCGGCGTGGGCGGTGCACTGGGTCAGGCTCTGGGCAATGCCTCTATCGGTCTGCTGGTGCCGTTCATCATTGCTGCGCTGCTCAAGACGGCTCAGGGCTCGTCCACCGTGGCTGCGCTGACATCGGCTGCCATCATTGCGCCAAGCTTGGCGACCTTTGGTCTGGATTCGGAAACGGGCCGCATCTTCGCGGTGCTGGCCATTGGTGCAGGCTCCATCGTGGCATCGCACGCCAACGACTCCTACTTCTGGGTGGTGACCAAGTTCTCCCAGATCGAAATGGAAGACTCGCTGCGCGTCTTCACGACCTCCACCATCGTCATGGGCATGGTCAGCTTCGCCTGCATCTGGGTGGCCAGCGCCTTCATGCTTTGAACCGGTAGCACTGCATCATGAAAATTGTGATCGCCCCCGATTCCTATAAGGAAAGCCTGTCCGCACTGGAAGTGGCCACGCAGATCGAGCTGGGATTCAAGGAAATCTTCCCGGACGCCGAGTACGTCAAAGTGCCCATGGCCGATGGCGGCGAGGGCACGGTACAAGCCATGGTCGAAGCCACGCAGGGCCGACAGGTTGAAGTCGAAGTGACGGACCCGCTGGGCCAGCGCATCACCGGCTTCTACGGCCTGACGGGCGACGGCCGCACCGCCATGATCGAAATGGCTGCGGCCAGCGGTCTGGCGCTGGTGCCGCCTGCACAGCGCAACCCCAACGTCACCACCAGCTACGGCACAGGTGAGTTGATCATTGCTGCGCTGGATGCCGGTGCCCGCCACCTGATTCTGGGCATTGGCGGCAGTGCCACCAATGATGGCGGCGCTGGCATGTTGCAGGCGTTGGGCGTGCAACTGCTGGATGCGCAGGGCGTTGAGCTGGCACGCGGCGGTGCGCCGCTGGCGCTGCTGGCCCGCATTGACATGAGTGGCTTGGACAAGCGCCTTGCCGAATGTCAGATTGAAGTGGCCTGCGACGTGGACAACCCGCTGACTGGCGAGCGCGGTGCATCGGCCATCTTTGGCCCGCAAAAAGGTGCAACGCCTGAAATGGTGCAGTCGCTGGATGCGGGCCTCAAGCACTTTGCCTCCATCATCCAGCGCGACCTGGGTGTGGCCGTGGATGCCGTGGCGGGCGCCGGTGCCGCAGGCGGCATGGGCGCGGCCATGATGGCCTTCCTCAAAGCCCAGCTACGCCCCGGCTGCGAAATCATTGCGCGTGCTGTGGGTCTGGAAGCTGCCGTGCGTGATGCCGACCTGGTCATCACCGGCGAAGGCCGTATTGACCAGCAGACCATCTTCGGCAAAACGCCCTTTGGCGTGGCCACCGTGGCCAAGCAGTTTGGGAAACCCGTCATTGGCATTGCCGGTGGTCTGGGCGCCAATGCGCAAGTGGTGCACGAGCATGGCATTGACGCCATCTTCAGCGTGCTCAGCCGTATCTGCACCCTGCAAGATGCGCTGGCCGAGGCTGAGCACAATGTGCGCTCATCGGCGCGCAATATTGCCGCCGTGCTGGCCATGGGGCAGCGCATGGGTTGAAGCGCTTTAACGGCATTATCCAAAGCAAAACCCCGGTCGCTAGTGCAGGCCGGGGTTTTTTGTTTTCAGAACTCAGAATGGCGGGCTTTTGAAGAAATCCAGCGCTGCCTTGGCCGCAGCAAAGTTGCGCTCAATCTGCGCTTGCTGTTCTATGGCGGCGGCTTTGCTGGAGAGTTCTTTCTGCAGTTTGAAGTCTTTTTGACCTCTAGCCTTGGTATTGATTGCGCTAGAAGCTATCGAAATAGAAGCGTTTGGGGCTGAGACCTGGCCCACTTGGGCAGGGAGTAACTGCCCCAGATCCAGCGCCGGGTTGAGTTGCCACAGGCAAGAGACATAAGTCGCCATCGCCACCGCCGGGTCACCGCGCTCAATACGCGCCATGGTTGGCTGAGAGATACCGAGTTTGCTCGCCCACTGCGCCTGCGTCTCGCCCCGGCTTTTACGCTGGACCACGATGCTTTGGGCAAGCTGTTCGATCTGCGCAAGGATGGCTGGCGGAAAGTCTGCGGGACTGGTGTTCTGGCGAGGCATATGCCAATGGTAGTGCTCCTGGAGGCTGGTCCTGGGCTTGTCGATGCTGCTACTGACAATTTCCTACGACCAGACCAGGGCTGTAGTGCAAATATCGGCGAAGCACTCAGGAGAGCACCTATGAAAATTTTGCACGCTGTTTTTATCGCCCTGCATTCTTTGATTGCCTTGTTGTTCGCGCTTGCCGCCGTGGCTCTGGTCTGGGTGGCGGCCAGCAAAGGCTGGCAGGTGGTCCATGGCGGCATGGAGGGAAGTGTCACGCTGCACCTTGTCGAAGCGCTGGGTACGCTGGCCTCCGGCGTGGTGGCCTTGCAGATTGCGCAGACCGTCATGGAAGAAGAGGTGATGCGCGATGCCCATATCAGCGGCCCGACGCGGGTGCGCCGCTTTCTGTCGCGCTTCATGGTGGTGCTGGTGGTAGCTTTGGCGATAGAGGGACTGGTGGCCACCTTCAAGGCGCAGGAAGAGCCCGAGAAGCTGCTGTATTCCGCAGCCTTGCTGGTGTCGGTGGGTGTTCTGATGGGTGGCTGGGGCCTATTTGTGCACCTGAACCGCTCTGCCGAAGAGCTGGAGCCCGAAGCCATGGAGGATGCCAAGAGCGAGGACCACAAGGTGGACAAGGGCTGAAGCTGTTTGGCGCGCCTGTCATGCAAAACGCCCTGAAAATTTCAGGGCGTTTTTCTGCAAGCCTCCAATTAGGCGGGCAGCTGGTACAGCGTGCCGTTGAACCTGACTTCGGCGCTGTGGTGCAGCGCATCGAGCTGCGCCAGAATCAGCTCGCGCACCGAAGCAGTGACGGCGTTCAACCCCAGCATGCGCGCAACAGCCGCAGGCAGCTCGTCGCGCTGGCCGCCCAGGCTAGACTGCAGCGCCTGCTTGATGGCCTGGCGCACTTCTGTGGGTGGCAGACAGTCGGGACGGCGCAGATTGGCCGAGCTGGCGGCAGAGCGGTCGCGCACGCGCACCGTGCGGCCCGGCAGATCGAGAAAGTCGGCTTCGGCGGTGATGGCACCATCGGCCAGCAGCGATTGGCGCGCGGCATCCAGCGCATCGCGTACGCGGCTGCCCGCACGTTGCAGACCCCAAAGGGTGCGCATGCGCGTGGTGAGCTCGTCGAAGTGAATCGGGCCTTCCTGCTCCACCACCTGCAGCACCAGTTGCGCCAGAAGCGAGGTCGGCAGGCTGTGCAGATCCTTGGGGGGCACATCCAGGCTGGCCTCGGCATAGGCGGCTTCAGGCCTTGCCTGGTCGCTGCTGCTGGCATCTTTCGCGGGCTCAACGCGCTCTATCACTTCCATAGCAGCTGGCGCAGATGGAGTCTGGGCTTGCGGCAGATTGGGCTCAAATTTTTGCTGCGCGTGCTGAACGGCGGCCAGCACTCTTTCCGTCTGCGCGTGTGGCTGGCGAAACCAGTCGCAGCCCCAGATGCGCAGCAGTGTCCAGCCCTGACTCTCCAGCACCGACTGGCGCAGACGGTCACGGTCGCGGGCGGAGCGGCTGTGGTGGTAGCTCATGCCATCGCACTCAATACCCAGCAGATAGCGGCCCGGTTGCTCGGGGTCCACGACGGCAAGGTCGATGAAGAAGCCGGCAATCCCAATCTGCGTTTCAATCTGCAGGCCTAGGGGCGTGAGTTTCTCGGTCAGCGCCTCGAACACGTCTTCTTCCAGCGGCGATTCCAGATCGCGTCCGCTGATGCTTGCCACAGCCAGATTGCCGGTCGCCGCGTAGTTGAGGAAGACCTTGAGGGCGGCCACGCCCTTGCCTTTGCCGCGCTCCAGATCGATGTCATCCGCCGTGATGGAGGAGAACACCTCGCAGCGCTGCTTGGCACGCGAGATCAGCACGTTCAGACGGCGCTCGCCCCCATCGGCGCTGACGGGGCCAAAGCGCATGGGCAGGTAGCCCTGGGCATTGCGCGCATAGGCGACCGAGATATAGATCACATCGCGCTCATCGCCCTGCACGTTTTCCAGGTTCTTGATAAAGAAGGGCTCGTTAGGGTGGGCGACGAAGAAGGACTCGGCCTCGGGCTGCTGGCGGCGCAAAAGCTCCAGCTCATCCTGAATGGCGACTTTTTGCTGCAGCGAGAACGCGGCCACGCCCAGACTGAGCTGGGGTGTTTGCAGTGCGTGCGCCATGATGGCGCGTGCAATGGTCTGTGCCTCAACGCGGTTCACGCGCGTGCCTCCGCTGTCAAACCGGCCTTCTGGCAGATGGTGAAAGCGCAGGCCCATGCCCGCGCGCGCCGTGTAGGGGCTGGGTACGATGAACAGACCGCTGTTGTAGAACTGCTGGTTGGACACCGCAATCAGCGACTGGTGGCGGCTGCGGTAATGCCAGCGCAGCATGAGCTGGGGCATGCCCTTGGCCAGACACAGGCTCAGAATGCTCTCCACATCGGCGGCACCGGCGATGAGCTGTTCTTCGTCCTCGTCATCAAACTCGTCCTGCTCGCTGGTCATGCGCGAGAAGAAGCGCGTGGGCGGCAACTGGCGGTCATCGCCCACCACCACCAGCTGCTTGCAGCGGGCAATGGCACCCAGCGCATCCACGGGCTCGATCTGGCTGGCCTCGTCGATGACCAGCAGGTCGAACTCGACCGCGCCGGGCTCCAGAAACTGGGCCACGGACAGCGGGCTCATCATGAACACGGGCTTGATGGCCTGCACCGCCTCGCCCGCCAGCTTGAAGAGCTTGCGCAGCGGCATGTGGCCGCGCTTGCGGGCAATTTCGCCGTTGATGACACCAAGCGGCCCGATGCCAGAGGCCGTGCGCGGCACCTGCTCGTAATGCGATAGCGCGGACTGGGCGCGCGCCAGCTCAATGCGTTCGATATCCAGTGCGCGGAACTGCCGCACCTTCTGGCTGTGCTGGTCGCCGTTGAAGGCCACCAGCGCAGGATGCGTCTGCGTGGCCTGGCGCAGCAGCGCTTCGTAATAGGCGCGCTCAAAGCTGGGCGGCAGGGCATCCAGCGTGATTGCGTCCAGCTCCAGTTGCTCGACCAGAGGGGACAGCCCCAAGGCGCGGGCCTGCTCGCGTGTGGCGTGGTACTGCGTCCAGTCCAGCAGGACGGCGGGCTGGGCTATCCACTGCGTCAGTCGCTCGTTCAGTGCTGTAAAAGGAATAGCGGATAGCGCTGATACACCAAAGGCTTCATCGATGTTGAGCTGGTAATTGGCAAGTACAGCTTGCGCTGCCTGCTCAAATTTTTGTAGCGATGCGGTCGCTGTTGCGGCCAGCTCCGCACAATGCGCAGGCGATGGCAGCTGGGCATAAAGCTGGCGAAAAGACTCGCTACGGCCTTGGCCGTCGGGGCCGCTCATCCAGCGCAGCACGGCTTGTAGCTGGCTCCAGTCGCTTTGCTCGCCCTGCCAGAGTTGCCCAAAGGCGGCAGTTCCATCAGCGCTTTGCTGTACCAAGGCTTGGCGCAAATTTTGGGTCTGCATCAGCGCATCCAGCCACTGAATACGTTCGGCCTTGGTTTTGGGGAGCGCGTCTTTAAGATGCGCCTTGACGCTGGCAATTGCCTGGCGGTAGCCGCCGTTGAAGATGCGAAACAGCGAATCGCCATGGGCGGCAATGCTTTGGCGGGCGCTGTTCCAGTCATGGCTCCAGGCCGACTCTGCAAAGCGGCTGCGCAGGCCTTGCGTCTGCTGACTGAATTGCAGACCCGTTTCCAGCAGCTTTTGCAACTGGCCCAGGCCATGGCTCCAGATGGCGCTGGCGACAGACTGCCTGTCTACCGTGGGCGCAGAAGCCAGTTGCTGCGTCAGTGCAATCTGTTCTTCAATACCTTGAATATTTTGTGGCGCAGGCGCATGCAGTGATTGCGCTAGCTGCTCACTATCTTGTAGCGTTTGCTGCAGCAAATTCTGCAGGGCAGGTAGTTGCAGGGCAAAGCGCTCGGCATCCATTTTGAGCAGGGCAGGGTGGCAGACGCCGCGCCATGGATGCTGCTGAATGGGCATGACCTTGCTGGCTGCCTGGCTCAGCGCCTGTACGGTTTGCTGGCGTGCAGAAAAGTCCGTGGGTGTCCAGTCTTGCGCTCCTTGCAGCAAGTCGGGCAGGTGAGCGATTTGCACCGCATCGAGCTTGGCCAGCTGGCCCAGGATTTGATAAGGCGTCAGCGCGCAGGGTGCCAGCGCCTGATGCATGACCTCGCTGTGCGCATTGAGCTGCTGCTGTACGTGGGTCAGCTCGTTGATGATCTGGTCGCGATGCTCCACACGCGGGCGGCCCAGGTCACGTGTGGCCTTAAGTTCTTCCAGCACCTTGCGCTTGTTGGTGTGGTGGCTGTGCAGCTCCAGACAGGCGGGGCCAAGGCCCACGGCTTTCAGGCGGCGATTCACCACCTCCAGCGCCGCCATTTTTTCGGAGATGAACAGCACCTTTTTGCCATCGGCAATGGCAGCGGCAATCACATTGGTGATGGTCTGGGACTTGCCAGTGCCGGGCGGGCCTTGAATGACGAGATTCTCGCCACGGCGCACGGCTTCGATGGCCAGCGATTGCGAGCTGTCCGCATCCACCACATGACGCTGGCTGACGATGGGAATCAATTCATCCACATCGGCATCTTCGGGAAAAATTTCGTCGCGGGCCTCAAAGCCATCCTGCAGCGCAGCGGCAATTAGCGCCTGCTGATCCAGCCTTTTATCTTGCGGCCAGGTGCTCGCGTCCAGGTCGCGGTACATGAGGAACTTGGCAAAACTGAAAAAGCCCAGCGTCATCGCATCGGGCAAGACCTGCCAGCCCGGTTGGGCAGCCGCCATGGTGCCTGCCTCGGCCAGATAAGCGGCAGGGTCAAAGTCATCGCCGGCCTTGAATTCAGGCAACTCCAGACCAAAGTCGGCCTTGAGCTTGGCGGCCAGCGACAGGTTTTCGGCCGCATCTTCCTGCAACCAGCTCAAGGTAAAGCGCTCGGTGGCGCTTTTGCGCTCCAGTGCCACGGGCAGCAGGATCAGCGGTGCAAAGCGCGGCTTTTCGGGCGCATTGCGGTCAAACCACTGCAAGTGGCCAAGGGCGAGAAACAGGATGTTGACGCCTTGCTCCTCCACAAAAGTGCGTGCGTCGGAATGCATGTCCAGCAAGCGGCGCTGAAGCTTTTCGCTGGTCAGTCGCGTCTGCAGCTTCAGGTCACGGTGGCGCTGCGCCACGCCGCGCTCGTCGCGTTCTGCGCTGGAATCGTCTTCGGGCTGGGGCAGGACGAGGGTCTGTGCTTCGGCGGATTCCTGCGCAGTCTCATCGGTCTTGCTCGGCACAAAGCTCATGGCCTTGCCGTCCGTCACCAGCAGGCGATAAACCTCGGGCGTCAGCTCATCGGCAAAGTGCAGCAGCCTGGCCGTGGCGGCCTGCGGCAGGCTCAGCAGCCGGTTGCGTGTGGAAAGGTCTAGCAGCGACTGGCGGCTTCTTTCCAGTTGGTGGGCGATGGGGGAGGAGGGCAAGGCGACTGCCGCTGGCACAGCGGCGATGGCATCGCCAGAAGCGCCGCCTACCAAGTCAGAGGCTGCGCTTGAATTCTCGTTGGCGGACATGGGTTTCCCAGATCAATCAGTTGATACTGACTGTACTGGGAAAAGTGGATGGCTCCAGTGCTGTGCAGCTTTGGGTCGCCAGTACAAAGTATCTTTGGAGCTGCTAGGACGGGCATTCCAAAGTGGTTTGCATGCGCGACCCTATGACTTCCCAATCAGAACTTCCAGCCCAATTCAGCACTGACAAACCCAGAGCAGTAGCTGCAGGTTTTAGGGCTTAGGCGGCCGGTAATTTCGATGTGCTCTGTGACACGCCACCGAATGAGCGCACCACCAGCGAATTCGACGGGGTTTTTGTAGTTGGTTCGAATGCCTGCAAACAAGCCTGCATCGAAGCTGCCGACTGAAAGGGGCGAATACTCTGCAATGGCATAGGTGCTCCACTTGCTGAGACTGTTTTTGTAGAAGCCCGCCTGAATGGAGAAGTCATTGCCAAAGTCTCTTCGAAGGCCAAGACCTGGGTTGGTTTCATTCCATTTTTTGCCATGCGCTCTTTCCGAGAAGTGATGGCTGAACGTGTGCAGATTGAGAGACCAACTCTCCTCAGCGTGAAGCGCCGAGCAGAAGATCAATAGAGATGACACCACAAATACTTTAGGGCATTTCATCGATTTTCAGCGCTTAGGCTGCCTTGTTGAGAAATCAGCTTGGTTCGTTTAAGTCCAGCTTATCGATGAATAATTTTGTAAAGTTACAAATGAATCTCGTGAAGATGTAATCAAATGTCTCATCTGGGGTGGTGCTCTAAGGAACGGCAACAAAAAAGCCGCATTGCTGCGGCTTTTGGTTGGAATGCGATGCCAGATTTAGATTTTTCCGTCGCTGTTGTTAGCGGGTAAAAGTCCTGCGGCGCGCAGCTTGTCTTTCTTGCTGGGTCTGCGGCCCTTGATGCCGCCGTTACTGTCTTGTGCGACGGGAGGTTGCGGCACTTCTTCGGTGGGCTCGAAACCTTCAATCTGTTCCAGTGCGATGTCGAGCTGATTGCGTTTGCAGATCAGCTCCCAGTGCGCAGTTTCTGCGGGTGGAACAAAAGTGATAGCAGCTCCCGCATGTCCAGCGCGGCCAGTGCGGCCAATACGGTGAATATAGTCGGCGGGCGAGCGTGGCAGGTCGTAGTTGATGACCGTAGGCAGCTGCGCAATATCAATGCCGCGCGAGGCCAGGTCGGTGGTGATCAGCAGCTGCCAGCGCTTGGACTTGAACTGCTCGAGCACATCCTTGCGGGCACCTTGGCTCATGTCGCCATGGAAGGTGGTGGCGAAGATGCCGGCCTTGTACAGCTTGTCCGCCAGCATTTCTGCGGTGTGGCGCTTGGCAACAAAGACCAGCGCGCGTTCCCACTCGGGTTGGCCTTCGCCATCTTTGACCAGCTTGCGCAGCAACTGGGTGCGGCTAGGGCTGTCCACGGCAATGGCGCGCTGGGTGATGTTTTCGGGGCTAGCCGAGTGTTCGGTCGTGCTGTCGGCATCGACCTGCACGCGCACGGGGTCGTGCAGCAGCTGGGTAGCCAGAGCTTCTACGTTCTGCGGGAAGGTAGCAGAGAACAGCAGGGTCTGGCGCTTGGCGGGCAGCAGGGCCAGCACGCGGTTGAGTTCTTCGGCAAAGCCTTGATCCAGCAAACGGTCCGCCTCGTCCAGCACCAGGTGCTGCACGGCATTCAGGCGCACGGCGTTGCTGCTGACCAGATCGAGCAGACGGCCGGGTGTGGCGACCAGAAAATCGGCGCTGCCACGCATCTGCATCATCTGCGGGTTGATGGAGACACCGCCGTAAACCACGCGGCTGCGGGGTTGATCTTGCAGTTTGCGTGTCAGGTCGCTCAGGCTTTCATGCACCTGCTGAGCCAGTTCGCGCGTGGGCACAAGGATGAGCGTAGCCAGTGGGCGCACAAAGCCGGTTTGACTGCGCTTTTGCGCCATCCAGCCTTGCAGCAGCGGCATCAGGTAAGCCATAGTCTTGCCCGAGCCCGTGGGCGCACAGGCCCAGAGGTCACGTCCGGCCAGTACGGCGGGGATGGCCTGGGTCTGGATCGGCGTTGCGTTGTGCAGGCCCAGGTCCTGGGCAGCATTCAAAAGCTCGGCGCGCAGGCCTAGAGGGGCAAAAGACATAGAGGCAGGATGAAAAGAATCAATAGCAGTGTGCAGGAGGCGCATTGTGCGGGAATTACCGCGTCGCAGCAGGGTGCAGGGACAAGCTACAGTCATTCCATTCAAGAAGCAAGGAGCAAAAACATGAGTCAGGCCATGCATCAAGCCATCGTGATTACAGAGTACGGTGGCCCCGAGGTGCTGAAGATCGCCACCGTGGCCTCGCAGGCTCTGGCGGCTGGTCAGGTCCGCGTGCAACACACACGCATTGGTGTGAATTTTCACGATGTCTATGTGCGCTCAGGCTTGTACAAGACGCTGGCGCTGCCGGGCACGCCCGGTATCGAGGCTGTGGGCGTGGTCGCTGAAGTCGGTGAGGGTGTGAGCCGCTTCAAAGTGGGTGACCGGGTCTGTTACATCTCTGCGGCCTATGCCATTTACGCGACAGAGCGCGTGATTGCGGCCGATGAGCTGATTGCCGTGCCCGATGATTTGAGCGATGCACTGGTGGCATCCAGCTTGCTGCGCGGGCTGACGGCTGATGTGCTGCTTCACCGCGTAGCCCATGTGGGGCAGGGCACGCGCATTCTGGTGCAGGCTGCGGGCGGCGGTATGGGGCAGATTTTGAGCCAATGGGCTACGCGCCAGGGCGCGATGGTGATTGGTACTGCGGGCAGCGATGCGACGGCGAAAAAGGCCGATCAGGCTGGTTGTGTCGAGGTGATTCGCTACCGGGGTGAGGGTGCTCAGGATGTTGCCGCCCGCGTGCTGGAGCTGACGCATGGCGAAGGTGTGGATGTTGCTTATGACGCAGTGGGCAAGGTCAGCTTTGATGGCTCTCTCGCCAGTTTGAACATTGGCGGGCAGCTGGTGATGTATGGGCAGTCGTCCGGCCCGGTACCTGCGTTGGAGATTGCACGGCTTGCGGCCAAGTCAAACAGCGTGAGCCGGCCCATGGTTTTCCATTTTGTGAAAAAGCCTGCCGAGCGCGAAGCCATGGCCGCGCGCGTGTTTGAGGCACTGCGCAAAAAGCATTTCCGCATGGGCGTACCGCAGGAGTTTGCGCTGGCAGATGCCGCAGCAGCCCACCACGCACTGGAGGCGCATGGCGCGGTTCAGCCTATCTTGCTGGTGCCGTAAGCAAGCTTGGTTGCTATGAAATAGGAAGCTGCTTGCGACCTATTTATATTGACTTAATGCTCGAATCAGCCTGAAGAGAGCTGTTCACCGGTGGTAGCTGCTTCTATTTTGAATAGTAACTGGTTGCGGCTTGATCCAGTAAAAGAAAAGCCCGCCAGCTTTTGCAAGCTGTGGGCTTTTTTGCACCTTGGCAGACCCGGTAAACCGGGCCTGAAAGCGATTAACGTTTGCCGATAGGCTGAACGTCGCGCTGAGCAGCGCCAGTGTACAGCTGGCGAGGGCGGCCAATCTTGTACTCTGGGTCACCCATTTGTTCGTTGAGCTGAGCGATCCAGCCAACAGTGCGGGCCAGAGCAAAGATGCCGGTGAACAGGTTCACAGGAATGCCGATAGCGCGCTGAACGATGCCGGAGTAGAAGTCGACGTTGGGGTACAGCTTGCGCGAGACGAAGTAGTCGTCTTCCAGAGCAATCTTCTCGACTTGCTTGGCCAGGGCGAACAGAGGATCCTTTTCCAGACCCAGCTCTTGAAGGATTTCGTTGCAGGTTTCCTGCATGAGCTTGGCGCGGGGGTCGTAGTTCTTGTACACGCGATGGCCAAAGCCCATCAGCTTCACGCCGCTGGTCTTGTCCTTGGCCTTTTCCATGAACTCGCCAACCTTGGCTATGCCGCCGTTGGCCTGGATGTCTTCCAGCATGTTCAAGCAGGCTTCGTTGGCGCCGCCGTGGGCAGGGCCCCACAGGCAAGCAACGCCAGCGGAGATGGCTGCGAAGGGGTTGGTGCCGGACGAGCCGCACAGGCGCACGGTCGATGTCGACGCGTTTTGCTCGTGGTCTGCGTGCAGGATGAAGATGCGGTCCAGAGCACGTTCAATCACGGGATTGACCTTGTACTCTTCGCAAGGGTTGCCGAACATCATGCGCATGAAGTTACCTGCATAGGACAGGTCATTCTTCGGGTACATGTAGGGCTGGCCCACGCCGTACTTGTATGCCATGGACACCAGAGTAGGCATCTTGGCAATCAGACGGATGGCAGCAATGTTGCGGTGCTCAGGGTTCGTGATGTCGGTGCTGTCGTGATAGAACGCCGACATGCCGCCCACCAGACCGGTCAGCACAGCCATGGGGTGTGCATCGCGGCGGAAGCCACGCAGGAAGAACTGCATCTGCTCGTTGACCATGGTGTGCTGGGTCACGGTGTTTTCAAACTCGGCCTTCTGGGCTTCGTTTGGCAGCTCTCCGTACAGCAGCAGGTAACAGGTTTCGAGGAAGTTGCAGTTCTTGGCCAGTTGCTCGATAGGGTAGCCGCGGTACAGCAGCTCGCCCTTGTCGCCATCGATATAGGTGATGGCGGACTGGCAGGCAGCGGTAGAGAGGAAGCCCGGGTCATAAGTGAAACTGCCGGATTGACCGTACAGCTTACGGATGTCGATCACGTCAGGGCCGATGTTGCCCTGATAGACCGGCAATTCGACGCTAGGGGCGCCATTGCTAAAAGACAGCGTTGCTTTGTTGTCAGCGAGTTTCATTTCAAACTTCCTTCTCTAAATTACCTAGCCTACTGGGGAGAGCCGCCGGGGACGCGCTTGCGCAGCATCTCCAGGACTTCCCTTACTTCTTGGGTGTCGAGTTGACCTTCTGCTTCCTTGCGACGCAAGAAAAGATCCATCAGGTCGTTGTCTGCCAGATCCATCAAGGCAGACATGCCAGCCGCGTTTTGTTGCGTGAGCTGGCTTCCGTAGGTGGCGAAGAACTGCTCAATGAAGAGATCGTTCTCAACCAGACCACGGCGGCTGCGCCACTTAAGCAGGTCGCGCTCACGTTCACCGAGCAGAGTATTCGTCATCAGCATCAGACGGTTCGACGAACCATCAGCTCCTTGATTTTGCCAATCGCTGCCGTGGGGTTCAGGTGCTTGGGACACACGTCCACGCAGTTCATGATGGTGTGGCAGCGGAAGAGTCGGTAAGGATCTTCCAGGTTGTCCAGGCGCTCGCTCGTGGCCGTGTCGCGGCTATCCGCGATGAAGCGGTAAGCCTGCAGCAGTCCGGCCGGGCCCACGAACTTGTCGGGGTTCCACCAGAACGAAGGGCAGCTGGTGGAGCAGCTTGCGCACAGAATGCACTCGTACAGGCCGTTGAGCTCTTCGCGCTCTTCGGGGGACTGCAGGCGTTCCTTGCTTGGCGTTGCATACACATCGCTTTGCAGGTAAGGCTTGATCGAGTGGTACTGCTTGAAGAACTGGGTCATGTCCACGATCAGGTCGCGAACTACGGGCAGGCCGGGCAGGGGCTTCAACACGATGTCACCCTTCAGGGTGTTCATGTTGGTCAAGCAGGCCAGACCGTTTTTGCCGTTGATGTTCATCGCGTCCGAGCCACAAACGCCTTCACGGCAGGAGCGACGGAACGAGATCGATGGATCCATTTCCTTGAGCTTGACCAGGGCGTCGAGCAGCATGCGTTCGTGGCCGTCGAGCTCGACTTGCACGGTTTGCATATAGGGCTTGGCATCCCGATCAGGATCGTAGCGGTAGATTTTGAATGTGCGCTTCATTTTGATCTTCTCTCGTGGGCTACTGGATTAGAACGTACGAACCTTGGGAGGTACGCTTGCAACAGTCAGGGGCTTCAGGTTCACAGGCTTGTAAGACAGGCCGTTCGTGGCGCTATCCCACAGTGTGTGCTTGAGCCATTCCTTGTCGTTGCGGCCCAGCGGGAATTCGGCGTGGTCGGCAGGGTGCTCGTAGTCGTACACGGTGTGTGCACCGCGGCATTCTTTGCGGGCTGCGGCCGATGTCATGGTGGCTTGTGCCACTTCGATCAGGTTGTCTACTTCCAGGGCTTCCATGCGTGCGGTATTCCACACCATGGACTTGTCCTTCAGCGTCACGGAGCCCACGCGTTCGCGCAGGGCGTTGATCTTGGTCACGCCTTCGTCCATGCTCTTCTGGGTGCGGAACACGCCAGCGTGTGTCTGCATGGAAGTGCGGATTTCGCCTGCCAGATCCTGGGCGTAAGTGCCTTCCTTGGAGTCTTGCAGCTGGTTCAGACGAGCCAGGGTGCGGTCAGCGCCGTCGGCGGGCACTTCGCGGTGCGAGCCAAAGCCGTTGACGAATTCAACAATGTGCTTGCCAGCAGCCTTGCCGAAGACCAGCAGGTCCAGCAGCGAGTTGGTGCCCAGGCGGTTGGCACCGTGTACCGACACGCAAGAGCATTCGCCCACTGCGTACAGGCCGTTCACAACGCGGTTCTGTGTACCGTCGTAGGTCACCACTTGGCCGTTGATGTTGGTGGGGATGCCACCCATCTGGTAGTGGATGGTGGGAACCACGGGGATGGGTTCCTTGGTGATGTCTACGTTGGCGAAGTTGTGACCAATTTCTTCCACCGAAGGCAGGCGCTTACGGATGGTGTCAGCACCCAGGTGGTCCAGCTTCATCAGGATGTAGTCCTTGTTAGGACCGCAGCCACGACCTTCCTTGATTTCCTGGTCCATCGAACGCGACACGAAGTCACGTGGGGCCAAGTCTTTCAGGGTGGGAGCGTAACGCTCCATGAAACGCTCACCTTCGCTGTTCAGCAAAATCGCGCCTTCGCCTCGGCAGCCTTCGGTCAGCAGCACGCCAGCACCAGCCACGCCGGTGGGGTGGAACTGCCAGAACTCCATGTCTTGCAAAGGAATGCCAGCGCGTGCTGCCATGCCCAGGCCGTCACCGGTGTTGATGAAGGCGTTAGTCGATGCCTGGAAGATGCGGCCAGCACCGCCGGTTGCCATCAGCACAGCCTTGGCGTGCAGTTCGTACAGGTCACCGGTTTCCAGCTCGATTGCGGTCACACCGACCACATCGCCTTCGGTGTTGCGGATCAGGTCCAGAGCCATCCACTCTACGAAGAAGTTGGTCTTGGACTTGACGTTCTGCTGGTACAGCGTGTGCAGCATGGCGTGACCGGTGCGGTCAGCGGCAGCGCAGGCACGTTGCACGGGTTTTTCGCCGTAGTTGGCGGTGTGGCCGCCGAATGGACGCTGGTAGATCGTGCCGTCAGCATTACGGTCGAAAGGCATGCCGAAGTGTTCGAGTTCGATCACGACGTTCGGTGCTTCGCGACACATGAACTCGATGGCGTCCTGGTCACCCAGCCAGTCAGAGCCCTTGATGGTGTCGTAGAAGTGGTAGTGCCAGTTGTCGTCGGACATGTTGCCCAGCGAAGCGGACACGCCGCCTTGAGCAGCCACAGTGTGCGAGCGTGTAGGGAAAACCTTGGACAGGGACGCGACCGACAGACCGGCACGCGACAGTTCCAGCGCGGCGCGCAGGCCGGAGCCGCCGGCACCGACGATCACGACGTCAAACTTGCGCTTGGTGATATTTGCTTTGGAGTAGCTCATTCTTAACCTTCAATCGTGGAGACCGTGTCTCAATCAGAGACGCCACAGAACCTGGATGCCCCAGCCGACGCATCCGAGCAGCCAGACAATGGTGACCACTTGCAGCGAGAGGCGCAGGCCCACCGACTTGACGTAGTCCATCCAGATGTCACGCACGCCAATCCATGCGTGCCAGCCCAGAGCCACAAACAGGGCCAGGGTCAGAAATTTCATCCACTGGGGGGCAAAGATGCCAGCCCACTGCTCGTAGCCCACTGGGCCGCCGACTGTCAAAAAGCGAACCAGCAGCACCACGGTGTACAGAGCCATCAGGACAGCTGTAGAGCGTTGAGCCAGAAAGTCGCGGGTGCCATAGTGCGCGCCGACAACGGTGCGCTTGGAGCCGTAATTCACGGACATGGTTGTTTCCTTATCGTGGGATGTTGTTAACCGGGGCCGATCAGTACAGACCGAACAGCTTGGCGCCCAGCACCACGGTCAGTGCGACACTGATAACCAGCACGCCAACAGCAGTGGACTTGCCGGTCTGCTTGTTCACAGCGTGGTGGTTCACGTCCATCACTAGGTGACGAACGCCAGCGCAGAAGTGGTGCAGATAGCCCCAGATCAGTGCCAGGCAGACCAGCTTGGCAAACCAGCCGAATTGACTGGCGAACACCGAAGTGAAGGAATCAAACGAAATTTCCGACGAGATCGAGTTGTCGAACATCCAGATGATGAACGGCAGCAAGAGCGCCATTAGCAAACCACTGATGCGGTGCAAGATGGACACGATGCCTGCCAGAGGCAGACGATAGGTCGGAAGGTCCGAGAAGAAGTTGATGTTGCGGAACTCTGGCCGCTGTTTTGCTTTTTGCTCTGTCATGGCAGGGTACTTTCGTGGATGTAACTGCGTTGTAATCGCTAGTGCGAAGCGACACAAAATTCTATTGCAATGCAGCAGAATCCGTTAGCCGAATTTGCATAGCGTTGATTTTGGATTGGCGCAATCAACGCTTTTACGGGGGGATTCAGTTCAAAGCATTGCGGTAATGATGAGTGTCCGTGAGGTACAAACCACGTCGTAACTCCATGGGAACATCGTTATATGTGTAAGCCGTGCGCTCAACGCTGAGCAAGGGCGTGGCACTGGGAATGTTGAGCAATTGAGCCTGCTCTGCATCCGGGAGAACGGCCCGAATTTTTTCATCGGCGCGTACCATGCGTACGCCGTAATCCAGCTCGAACATGGCGTAAGTCGGGCCTTGGTAACTCGACATTTGTTCCGCAGTCAGGCCCTTGAAGGCGTTGCCTGGCAGCCAGATGTCTTCCAAAATAGTCGGAATTCCTGCAAAAGACAGGATGCGGCGCACATGCATGACGGCGTCGCCGGTACGAAGCGCCAGAGCGCGGGCCACCTCGGCCGGCGCGCGCAGGCGGCGGCATTCAAGGATGCGGCGCTCTGCGCGGCCTTCGCCTTGCAGATCGCCAGCATCGGGGCGAAGATTCAGAAAGCGGTATTGAACCTGTTGTGCGGCGTGAGTGGCTACAAACGTTCCTTTGCCTTGACGACGCATGACCAGGTTTTCAGCAGCCAGTTCATCAATCGCCTTGCGCACTGTGCCTTGGCTGACCTTGAAGCGGGCAGCCAGTTCCATTTCACTGGGGATCAGTTCTCCGGGGCGCCATTCGCCAGCTTCCAGACCCTGGAGGATCAGGCCTTTGATCTGCTGATACAGAGGGCTGAATGCTGGGGTAGAGACGCCGGTGCCAGTGTTATTGCTGGCGTTGTTGTCCGGGGCTGTGTTGTGAAGGGTGGCCATAGTAGTTTTTTGAAGGGATCGCCTCCGCGATGCAATGTGCAAAAACAAACAGGTTACAAGCTGGTTTGCGTTGACCGCTAGGTGAGGATCATATCTTATATAAGACATAAGACAAATTGACTGGGATTTCAAATCAGCAGTACACTTGCCGCATGTTTGCGGAGCTTGTGCTACTGGTGGTTACGCTGGTGTTACCTCGCGCCCATAACATCTCACTTTTTTCCAATATTGGAGTTTCACCATGAGCAAGAAGCCCGTCCGTGTCGCCGTTACTGGCGCAGCTGGCCAAATCGGTTACGCCCTGTTGTTTCGCATCGCATCCGGCGAAATGCTGGGTAAAGATCAGCCTGTCATTTTGCAGCTGCTGGAAATCCCCGACGAAAAGGCTCAAAACGCTCTGAAGGGCGTGATCATGGAGCTGGAAGACTGCGCATTCCCTCTGCTGGCTGGTATCGAAGCCCACGCCGACCCTCTGACTGCTTTCAAGGACACCGACTACGCTCTGCTGGTTGGCGCCCGTCCTCGCGGCCCAGGCATGGAACGTGCTGACCTGCTGGCTGCCAACGCTCAGATTTTCACCGCTCAGGGCAAGGCTCTGAACGCTGTGGCCTCGCGCAATGTCAAGGTTCTGGTTGTGGGCAACCCCGCCAACACCAACGCTTACATCGCCATGAAGTCGGCACCTGATCTGCCCGCAAAGAACTTCACCGCCATGCTGCGTCTGGACCACAACCGTGCTGCTTCCCAGCTGGCTGCCAAGGCCAACTTCGCTGTGGGCGACATCAAGCAACTGACCGTCTGGGGCAACCACTCGCCCACCATGTACGCAGACTACCGTTTCGCTTCCGTGAATGGCAAGTCGGTCAAGGACATGATCAACGACCAGGAATGGAACGCCAACGTGTTCCTGCCCACGGTTGGCAAGCGCGGTGCCGCCATCATTGCGGCTCGTGGCCTGTCCTCGGCTGCTTCGGCTGCTAACGCTGCTATCGACCACATGCGCGACTGGGCTCTGGGCTCTAACGGCGAATGGGTCACCATGGGCGTGCCTTCCAACGGCGAATACGGCATTCCTGCCGGCATCGTGTTCGGCTTCCCCGTGACCACGACTGCTGACGGCGAATACAAGATCGTCGAAGGTCTGGAAATTGATGCCTTCTCGCAAGAGTGCATCAACAAGACTCTGGCTGAGCTGCAAGGCGAGCAAGACGGCGTCAAGCACCTGCTGTAATAAGCACCATGCAAGACTGGAACCCCGCGCTGTATCTGCGCTTTTCCAATGAGCGCACGCGCCCGGCGGCAGAGTTGCTGGCACGGGTGAATCTGGTCGAGCAAGCGGCTCGCAGCCTCCACGTTGTGGATCTGGGCTGCGGGCCGGGTAACTCTACCGAGTTGCTGGCCGCACGCTTTGCCAATGCGAGCGTGCTCGGTATCGACAACTCTCAGGCCATGCTGGAGGCTGCACGCAAGCAGTTGTCCACGGCCCGGTTTGAAGTGGGTGATATCGCCACCTGGACTTTGGCTGCCAATGAAGCGGCGCCTGATCTGATCTACGCCAACGCCTCCCTGCAGTGGGTAGGTGAACATGAAACCCTGATTCCTCGTCTGTTTTCGCTGTTGACGCCCGGTGGCGTGCTGGCGATCCAGATGCCTGACAACCGTCAGCAACCTTCGCACCGGCTGATGCGCGAAGTTGCGCAATTGCCGCAGTTTGCTCCGTACATCGGCGATGCAGACAAGGTGCGAACCGAGATTTTGCCTCTAGGGGCTTATTACGATTTACTGGCTGCGCCCAAGCATGAGACGGCAAGCGTCGATGTGTGGCACACCATCTACCAGCACCCCATGGATTCGGCAGCGGCCATTGTGCAGTGGCTCAGCAGCACGGGCCTCAAGCCTTTTGTAGAAGGCCTGCCCGCCGCGTTGCAAGCGGAGTTTCTGGCTGAATACGAGCGCCGCATTGAGGCGGCCTACCCCCTGCGAGCCGACGGCAAGCGCCTGTTGGCTTTTCCTCGACTTTTCATAGTGGCGCAGCGCAAGTCATGACGAAAGAATTGGTTCACCCCGCTCAGGTCTTGCTGGACGCACAAGGCGGTGCTCAGCGTCTGCCTGTTTGTGATCACTACAGCGGCGTTGAAGTGCGCATGCGAAAAAGCCTGCAGTTGCAGGCTGAGATGATGCAAGAGTTCGGCACCTGCGTGTTTGACGTCACGCTGGACTGCGAAGACGGTGCCCCCGTGGGGCAGGAAGCGCAGCACGCAAAGCTGGTGGCCGAGCTGGCCAACGGCGCTGCGCGTGGCGCGCGCGTAGCAGCGCGGGTGCATGCGGTGGACCATGAGCACTTTCAGCAGGATATGGACATCATTGCTGGCAACGCCGCAGAGCGCCTGTGCCACATCATGATTCCCAAGATCGAAAGTCTGGATGACGTGCTTCAGGCCGAAAAAGCCCTGCAGCGCGCTACAGGCAAGCGCGTGCCGCTACATGTTTTGATTGAATCGCCTGCCGCAGTGCAGCAGGCCTTTGACATTGCCGCCCACCCTGCCGTGCAAAGTATCTCGTTCGGCTTGATGGATTTTGTCTCGGCCCATGGTGGTGCTATTCCGGCATCGGCCATGACGGCGCAGGGCCAGTTTGAGCACCCCATGGTGGTGCGCGCCAAGCTGGAGATTGCCTCGGCCTGCCACGCCCACGGCAAAGT
>ERZ724525.491-NODE-491-length-22498-cov-31.439513_pt1 | contig 22498 bp, 25 predicted proteins | sample MGYA00376058_ERZ724525 | MGnify/ENA primary metagenome ERZ724525 (study PRJEB28724, sample SAMN07190888) | wastewater metagenome | isolation source: influent of sewage treatment plant in Hong Hong | place: USA: Christiansburg, Virginia | collected 2016-03-01 ... | reverse complement strand
AGGCTCTCCAGCGCCTGGCCGGCCAGCAGCAAGCCCTTGTCGGTCTGCTGGGCCAGTTCGGTCAGCTCGCGCACCAGGGCGCGGAAGTCGGACAGGCCGAACGGGGCCAGTTGAAGGTAGGTGCGCAGTTCCTGGGCGTGCTCGCGACGGGTCACATCGCGCTCGCCGTACTTCGTCCAACTCGCCGGATCGGTCTGGACTTGCTTGGCCACCCACAGGATGACCGGTTCGGGCAGCTCGCTGTCAGTGCCCAACGCATAGCCGGGGTAGCGCAGCAGGCAGAGTTGCACCGCAAAGCCCAGACGGTTGGCGTCGCCGCGCCGCTGGCGGATCAGTGACAGGTCGGAATCGTTGAAGGTGTAGTAGCGGATCAGGTCATCCTGGCTTTCCGGCAGCGCAAGCAGGGTGTCCCGCTCCGTGGCCGAGAGGATCAAGCGACGCGGCATGTGTCAGTCGTCCGTGCGGAGGTACTGGTAGAGAGTTTCGCGGCTGATGTTGAACTCGCGGGCGAGCTGCGCCTTGGGCTCACCTGCCGCCGCCCGCTGCCGCAGGGTAACAGTCTGCTCGTCGGACAGGGCCTTCTTGCGGCCCCGGTACGCGCCGCGCTGCTTGGCCAGGGCGATACCCTCGCGCTGCCGCTCACGGATCAGAGCGCGCTCGAACTCAGCGAAGGCCCCCATTACCGACAGCATCAGGTTGGCCATCGGCGAGTCCTCGCCGGTGAATACCAGCCCCTCCTTCAAGAACTCGATGCGTACGCCGCGCTGGGTCAGCTTCTGCACCAGGCGGCGCAGGTCGTCGAGGTTGCGGGCCAGGCGATCCATGCTGTGCACCACCACCGTGTCGCCCTCGCGGACGAAGCTCAGCAGCGCTTCGAGCTGGGGGCGCTGGGTGTCCTTGCCGGATGCCTTGTCGGTGAACACCTTGCTCACCTGGGTCTGTTCCAGTTGGCGTTCCGGGTTCTGGTCGAAGCTGCTGACCCGGACGTAGCCGATGCGGTGCCCCTGCACGATGTCTCCTTGGTTGAAGGCGGCTTAAGTGCACTTTCTGTTCCGTTGCGCCTCAAACCCCGTTTCTGTCAGGCTGAAATCTATAACCTTCGCGGGCATGTGTCAAAAAAATGCGAAAGATGACTCTATTCTGACGAAGCGGCGCGGCCTTGCCTGACATCCAGTTAGGGTATAGCCTAGCCGGACATGTCGTTTTCAGAAGGCGACTGCACGAAATATCAGGAGTCGGCTGCACTGCCAGAACTGGCCGCCTGCAAGGCAGCGTAGAGAGCGGTTTTTCCTACCTTGAGGCGTGCGGCGGCCTCGCGGACATTCAAGCCGTTGGCGACAAGCTCCCGCGCTCGTTGCAACTTGTCGGCAGTGACAACCGGCTTGCGTCCGCCTTTGCGCCCGCGTGCGGCGGCAGCGGTCAACCCGGCCTTGGTGCGCTCGCGGATCAGGTCGCGCTCGAACTGGCCCAGCGCACCGAACACATGGAAGATGAGCCGTCCGCCCGGCGTGGTGGTGTCGATGTTTTCAGTCAACGAGCGGAAGCCGACGCCCCGTGCTTCCAGCTTGCCGACCGTCTCAATCAGGTGCGGCAGGGAGCGGCCAAGCCGATCCAGCCGCCAGACGACCAGCACATCGCCATCGCGCAGATAAGCCAGCGCATCGGCCAAGCCGGGCCGGTCTGCCTTGGCCCCGGATGCCGTGTCCTCGAAAACCCGTTCGCAGCCTGCATTGCGCAGCGCATCCGTCTGCAAGGCGGTGTCCTGTTCCGCCGTCGATACCCGCGCATAGCCGATGAGTGCCATTTCCGCCCATTTGTCCGTTATACCGTCCGCCTATCTTATTGTCCGTCATCCCGTTGCGCAAGATGTTTTCGGACAGGCGTCCGGTTTGGCCGCCTAATGATCGTTTGGCGGACAAGGCGACTGGCATCAGCCGAACAGCTCGCTATGGGAGCCAAGCCGCGCCAGTCGCAGGGTGTCGGCGTCGGACTTGCGGTAGATCAGCAGCAGGTCGGGCTTGATGTGGCATTCGCGGTAGCCCGCCCAATCGCCGGAAAGATCGTGGTCGCGGTATCGCACATCCAGGGGCTGATCGGTCGCCAGCGCGACCAGAACCGGCTTGAGGTCATCATTCGTGCAGCGGACTCCTGATACTGTTCGTTCAATAGACGACTGCACAACAGCCTTCAAACCGCGTTGTCTGGTGCAGTCGTCTTCTGAAAATGACACCGGGATTCAGGTACCATGGAGCAGCGGGCCGGCTTAAGGTTATGAGAATGGCTCTAAAGTTACACTGGATTAGCCACCTCTGCCGTCGGAGGCCTACAAGCAGCAGCATGGCTGCTCTTAACAGGGCAGCAGACCCATGCCAACGGGCACTTTTATTACGGCACGCGTCATGCTGTTTGTCACCCCCGGTTATGTCTACGCCATTGCGGGCAATGACGCTGCGGCAATCAACCAAGAACGAGATTCATATCCATTTGGCCCTTGGTCAAAGTACTTCAAAGAGAACAGCAGCCCCCTGACCTCCGCCGATGCACATGGTCACGACCACATATCGTGCCCCGCGGCGTTTGCCTTCAATCAATGCGTGCCCCGTACAGCGTGATCCCGTCATTCCATAAGGATGGCCGATCGAAATCGAACCGCCATTCACGTTGAGCAACTCATTAGGTATGCCAAGCCTGTCCCGACAATACAGAACCTGGACGGCGAAGGCTTCGTTCAATTCCCACAGGCCGATGTCGTCCATCTTGAGCCCGAAACGGTCGAGCAACCGCGGAATCGCAAAGACCGGACCAATTCCCATTTCATCCGGCTTGCATCCTGCGACCGCCATGCCGACGTATCGCCCCAATGGCGCCAGCCCCCTTTTCTCCGCGAGCCGCTCCTCCATCAGGACACAAGCGGACGAGCCATCCGAAAGCTGACTGGCATTGCCTGCCGTGATCGAGCCGCCAGGAATGACCGGACGCAGGCCGGCCAATCCGTTCAGTGTGGTTTCGGGGCGATTACCCTCGTCCTTCGCCAAGTAAACGTCCTGGTAGCTTACCTCGCCGGTTTCCTTGTTAACGACAGCCTTGCGCACGGTAACCGGAACGATTTCGGCATCGAACAACCCCATAGCCTGCGCCGCCGCGGTACGAAGTTGTGATTGGAGGGCATATTCGTCCTGCGCATCGCGGCTTATGCCGTAGCGATTGGCCACCGTCTCGGCGGTCTGGATCATCGGCATATAGATATCGTCGTGGAGTGCGATTAATTCGCTGTCGAAGTCGATGCGAAAGTCAGGCGTTTCGATGAGCGAAATCGATTCCTGGCCACCACCCACGACAACGTTCATGCGGTCAACGACGATCTGTTTGGCCGCTGTCGCGATGGCCATGACGCCGGATGAGCATTGCCGGTCCATCGATTGCGCCGCCACCGTATAGGGCAAGCCTGCGCGCAAGGCAACAAGGCGCCCGATATTGTTGGCGGCGGCGCCCTGTTGCAGGGCGCTGCCATAGACCACATCATCGACTTCCGCCGGGTCAATACCAGCCCGGATCACTGCCTCACGCAATGAAAGAGCCCCCAGCGTCGGGGCTTTGGTCGCGTTGAACGCGCCCCGCACGGCCTTGCCTATCGGAGTCCGTGCCGTCGATACGATAACTGCGCTACGCACATGCCTTCTCCATGCTTAAATGAACTCTTCTGAAACATCGCGTTTGGCGGAAACCGCTACTTATGAACGACCCCAAACCCACCACTAACGATAACACTATACTTGGTTCTAGCGGCTGCCTCTAGCGGCGTCCACCCGTTCGAGATGAACGGCGTCACCGACTCTGATCACCCCCCCCGTGATCACTCGCGCGGTCATGCCACCGTGGCCGCGCAGGGCGTTGTAACCGCCGACTCCGAGTTCAGCCTCCATGCGTGAGCAAGGCGGACAGGTTCCGGTGACTTCGATGCAGATTTCCGGTCCGAGGCGCCACACCAGCACCAGATCAGGAAACGGCGAATGCATGGCGGTCAGGTTAAGACCGGAGATCACCAGATTACGCCGCAACCGCAGTGCGTCAACGGAGCCCTGCGAAGTCCAAGCGGCAATCAATGGCAGGTACTCGTGTTGGATCAGTGTGAGCTCGCGCTTGCGCCGCTCATCCGTGTCACTCAGCCGCTGGGCACGGTGGTCGCCAATCAGGCCTCGGCCAGGTTCAATCCGCGCCTCATCAGCGTAGATCGCCGGCGCACGACGTTGTGGCCTGAACACGATAGCCTCAACACGTCCGCTGCCTGAAAAGCGGGTGGTCAACCCCCGCAGGCCGGCCGTGTTCGCAGCGAGTTCCACCTCCATCAAATCACCTCGTCGATCGACAGGGTCCGCCCGCGGAACTCCACCTGATCACCGGCACGGGCGCCGGCAATCGACTGATAAATGGGAGCTTCAACCGAGATGCCCATGAATATGCGCCCATCACACTCGAACACATCCGTTGCAACGCCGATCACAAACCAGCGGCCACTGATGCTTACCGCAGCACCTTCGGTCACCTCGTCTTTCGGGCCAAAATCGATAAGGTTGAGGGCTGCCAGCGCATGTTCGTGGGCATGAATGGGACATTCAAACGATTGCGCCAGCACACCACTGTTGTATGACTGAGATGAAGCGCCTGACTCGCGGGGTTCGTCAACGCGCACGGCAGCGCCGGCAAGGTATTGCGCGTAAGACTCTTCGGCAAACCGGAGCTGTTCTGCACGCAGGCCCAACATCGTGTTCTTCAGGTGGATTTTGCCGCTCATGGTGGAGTTCCCTTATCAAAAATAAGAATCGGTATAAATGTCTATCAAATCCGCGAAGCCAGGCCGCCAGTACCTTGCCGGTCGGGATTATCCCGCCTCCGCCGTCCGGCGCCAGACTACCAGCGCGTACCAGCGCCGCTCGTCGGTGATCACCCGCACGCTCTGGAAGCCGCTGGCCCGTGCCAGTTGGTCAATACCCTGTTCGGTATATTTCTGCGATTGCTCGGTGTAGATCGTCTCACCGGCGGCAAAGCGGAACTCCCGATCCAGCACGGCGGAGGAGACCACCTGCCGGCTGCGACTGACCAGAAAGCTGCGCACCACCCCCTGCAAGGGACAGTAGCTGGCAAAATGACTGAAGGCCTCCAGGTCAAAGTTCATACCCAACTCGCGGTTGAGCCGGCGCAGCAGGTTGAGATTGAATTCGGCCGTCACACCCTGGGCGTCGTCATAAGCCGCCTGGATGATGTGCGGGTCTTTCACCAGATCCAGGCCGAGCAACAGGACATCGTCCTCGCGCAGGCGGGCGCGGATGCGCCGCAGCAACGCCACCGCGCTGTCTTCGTCGAAGTTGCCCAGGTTACTGCCCAACAGCATGGCCACCTGCCGGCGCTGCGTAGAGGTGGCAGGCCAGTGTTCGAAGTAGTCGGCGAGCATGGGCTCGAGCGCCATGCGCGGCAGGTGCCGCTCGAAGCGCTGGCTGAGTTCGGCCAGCGCGTGGGCCGACACGTCCATGGGCCGGTAGATGCAGTCGACATCGTGATCGTGAAGCGTCTGGCACAGCGTCAGGGTCTTTTCGCCGTCGCCGCTGCCCAACTCGATCAGGTCGAGCGCGTGCCGGTCGGCATCGATCCAGTGCGCGATCTCATCGGCGCGCTCACGCAGCAGATCATGTTCCGCCCGCGTCAGGTAGTACTCGGGCAGCGCCATGATCTTCTGGAAGATGCGCGAGCCTTCGTCGTCATAGAACCAGGCCGATGACAGCGCCTTCTGTGGAGCACTCAGGCCCTGCAGTACGTGCAGGGCCAAGGTTTGTTCGTCGTTCATGCCTGTGCCTGTTGTCCTGGGTCGCGCGCCGGCCGGATGCCGGTGAATTGCCAGCGCGCCGGTGTGTTGAAGAAATTGCGGTAAGTCAGCCGGGCATGGCCTGGCGGCGTGGCGTACGAGCTGCCGCGCAGCACCTGCTGGTTCACCATGAATTTGCCATTGTATTCGCCCACGGCGCCCGGGCTGCGCCGGAACCCCGGGTAAGGCAGGTAGGAACTCTGCGTCCATTCCCAGCGACGGCCCCACTTAAAGCGGGTCGCCGCGGCTTCCCATTCGAACTCGGTCGGCAGGCGCCAGCCCGCCCACTGACAAAAGGCAAATGCTTCGTAGTAACTGACATGGCTGACAGGCGCCATGCGTTCCAGAGCCTGCAGGCCGGCAAGTGTATAGTGTTGCCACCCCCCGCAGCCATCAGGCTGCCAGTACAGCGGCGCCTTGCGGATCAGGGTGCGCACCCAGTCCCACCCCTCGGCATGCCAGAACTCATGACGCTCGTAACCCCCATCGGCCATGAAGGCCAGGTATTCCTGGTTCGTGACCAGCGTCCGGCGAAGTTGTGACGCGCCCAGCAGCACGGCGTGCTTCGGTGACTCGTTGTCAAAGGCAAAACTGCGTCCGCTGTGCCCCACCTCGACGGTTCCGGCGGCCACGTCGACCCAGTCGTCCAGCGGAGGGCAGGTGCCGTCGTGCTCCGCCGCCACGTCCAGGACCCCCAGGCCCCGGGGGTCGTAGACCGGCGCCAGCGGTTGGGTACCGAGGATGTACTTGATATCCGTGACCAACAGCTCCTGGTGTTGTTGTTCGTGCTGCAGGCCCAGTTCGATCAGTTCCGCAACATCGGCCGCCAGGGGCTGCAAGAGCAGCTGGTTCATGGCGGCATCGACGTGGGCGCGGTAGGCCAGGACTTCGGCCACGGTGGGGCGACTTAGATGCCCGCGCTCGGCCCTGGCTACCCGGTCACCCATGGCGTTGTAATAGCTGTTGAACAGGTAGGCATAGCGCGGGTCGAAAGCCGCGAAGCCAGGGAGGTTCGGCAGCAGCACAAACTGCTCAAAGAACCAGGTGACATGCCCCAGGTGCCACTTGGGCGGACTGACATCGGTCATGGGCTGTGGCACATGATCTTCGACACTCAGGGGCGCGCAGAGCTGTTCGGTGCGTTTCCGAACACCGCGGTATCGCAGCGACAGGATCTGCTCGGGGGTATAAATCGTCATCGTTGGGGCTCCAATGGTCGCAGCATCAGCCACCAAATCGTTCGGTCCGGATGGCGCCGTCGGGAATCCGCAGTGCGCGCAACATGGCGATCACGCTTTCGACAAAGGCGTTGCTCCCGCAGACATACACCGACGCCGAGCCGGTGGCGTTGTCTGCAAGCTGCTGCAAGGCGGCGGCCAGGACTTCCAGACGCAGCCGCCCGGCGTGATCCTGCACCCGCGGCACCGTGGTCTCGCGCGACAGCGCCAGACGGCATTGGAATCGACTGCTTTGGGCCTGCCATTGCTGCAGCTCGGTCCACAGCGGCACGTCGGCCAGGGTGCGGGCAGCGACCATGAGCACCATCGGTGCCATCAGACCCGACTGCACCCCGTGCGCCGCCATGGCCAGCAGGGGCACCACGCCCGAGCCACCGCCAATCAGCAGCGTAGGCGGAGCCTCCTGCGCGCGCCAGACAAAGTGACCGCCCACCGGTCCGAGGACCTCGATTGATTCACCGACCTGCACCGCATCGTGGAACCAGGGTGACACTTCACCGTCGGCGAGCCGCTCGATGCCCAATTCGTACACGCCTTCGCGCTGCGGAGGCGACAGCAGCGAATAGCTGCGCTGCGCCTGATAGCCGTCGTCCGCGGTGAGCCGTACATCCAGGTGCTGTCCTGCCAACGGCTGGTGCCAGTGCTGTGGCCGCAGCGTGATGCGGCGAATGGTCGGCGTCAGCGCGTCGAGCGCTTCAACGCGTGCGTTCTGCCAGCGCAGGTGCTGTCCGGTGCCTGCACTGGCCTCAGCCATAACGCTCCTCCTGGAACGGATCACCACGCATGTGGTAGCCGCGCAATTCCCAGAACCCCGCCTCGTCGGCCGGGGTAAACTGCAGCGCACTCACCCACTTGGCCGATTTCCAGAAGTAGAGGTGCGGCACCAGCAGCCGCGCCGGGCCGCCATGCGCGTGCGACAAGGGCTGGTCGTCGAAATGCGTCGCCACCAGGGCACGCCCGCCCGCAAGGTCGGCCAGTGGCACATTGGTGCTGTAGCCGTCGAGCGAGTGCGCCAGCACCCACGGCGTGGGCGCCTGCACGCCAGCCGCCCGCAGCAGGTCGTCCACGGTGACCCCGCGCCAGCGGGTGTCGAACTTGGACCAGGTGGTGACGCAGTGGATGTCCACCACCATCTCGGTCTGTGGCAGGGCATTGAACTCCTGCCAGCTCCAGGTGCGCAGCGGTTTGGGCCCGACTTTCAGGGTCAGCCCCCAGTCGGCCAGGTCGGGCACGCGGGGCGCAGGCCCTGCGGTGAGGACAGGAAAGTTGTCGACCAGGGATTGGCCCGGTGGCAGTCGGCCACCGTGCGGGTTGGCGCCGCGATTGCGGCCGCCAAAGGAACGGTTGATGGGCATGGGCGGTCCTTGGGGCGTCAGCCGGCGGCCAGGGGCTTGCGCCGGTCGAGGATGGTGGGCAGGAACTCGGTCACCGTGGGGTGCGCCGGCAACGCATTGCGTACCGCGCGCCAGGTGCCGCCACTGGCCATCACCAGGCTGATGGCCTGGATGATTTCGTCCGCCTGGATGCCCAGCATGGTGGCGCCCAGGAAGAGGCCGCTGTCTTCGTCGATCAGCAGCTTGATGGTGCCGATGGTTTCACTCTCTTCCTTGGCGCGGCTCACGTCCTTCATGGCATGCACCGCCTGTGAGATGCGCCGGCCCTGCGCCACCAGGCGCCGCGCATCGGCCTCGTACAGGCCCACATGGGCCAGGGGCGGGTCGGTGAACATGGCGTAGATGGTGGTGCGGTCGTCGGCGCTGCGCTGCCCCCCGGCCAGGTTCTCCGCCAGGATCTCGTGGTCGTGGTAGCTGGTGTGGGTAAAGGCGCCGCGCTGGTTGATGTCCCCCAGCGCCCAGATACCGGGCACGTCGGTCTCCAGGCGTTCGTTGGTGGCAATGTAGCCACGCATATTGGGCTTCAGGCCCACGGTGTCCAGACCCAAATCGTCGGTATTGGGCACCCGGCCCGTGGCCACCAGCAGGTGGCTGCCGCCAATGATGCGGCCGTCGGCCAGCTCAACGCAGCTGCCACCTTCGAACTGCCCCGGCTGCACCGCCTTGATGCCCACCCCGGTGAAGACATCGATGCCTTCGGCGCGCAACATTTCGGTGATGGCCTGCGATACGTCTTCGTCTTCACGCGCTGTCAGGCGCGCTCCGGCCTCGATGATGGCGACTTTGCTGCCCAGCCGCCGGAAGATCTGTCCCATCTCCAGGCTGATGTAGCCGCCGCCGATGACCACGAGCTTGCGGGGCAGCTCGCGCAGCGCCAGCAGGCCTTCGTTGTCCAGATGGGGGTTGTCAGCCAGTCCGGGGATGGGTGGCACAAAGGGGCGGGTGCCGGTGTTGAGCACCACCCGGGGCGCACTCAGCAGGCGGTCACCGGCCTGCACCAGAAAATCGTCGCCGTTGCGCCCGGCCAGGCGAGCATGCGCCTTGACGATGGTCAGTCCAGACAGGTTGCCCAGCCAGCCCTCCAAGCCCGCGCGCGCTTCATCCACGCGTTGCTGCATACGGTTCATGGCCGCGGCGAAATCCACTTCGACCGGGCCCAGGTGGACGCCGAACTCGGCCGCGCGCCGCGCCATGTAGGCCACGCGTGCCGACTTGCGCAGCGTCTTGGTCGGCGTGCAGCCCCGGTTGACACAGGTGCCGCCGAGATCACGCGACTCAACCAGAGCCACCTTGCGGCCCTGGGACACCAGCTTGGCGGCCAGAAACGGCCCTGCCTGACCGGCACCGATGACGATGGTGTCGTAAGACTCGGCGGTCATCACGAGCGCACCTCCACGCCGCGCCAGAAGGCCACGCGCCCGGCAACCGCCTCGGCCCCGCTTTTTGGCTCAGGGTAGAACCAGGCCGCATCACGATTCAGGTCCTCGCCGACCTTAAGCGTGTAGTAGCTCGCACGGCCTTTCCAAGGACAGGTTGTATGCGTATCGCTGCCGCGCACGTATTCCTGCCGCAGCGAGGTCAGAGGGAAATAGGCATTGCCTTCGACCTCAACGATGTCGTCGCTCTCGGCAATGACGGTGTCTTTCCAAACAGCTTGCATGTGCGCATCTCCAAACGGTTGTCACAAAAAATAGGCGAGAGCTTCAATGCTCCGCCCTGAGCCGGGTCACGATCACGGGCTTGCCTTCGAGCGTTCGGTGTACCGGACACAGATCCGCCACGCGCAGCAGGTCGGCACGCTGGGCATCGTCCAGATCTCCGCGCACGGTGATCTCACGCGCAATGCGTTCGACCCGGCCGCTACGCCCCTCGCATTCGGCACAGTCGTTGGCATGCAGTCGCTCGTGGCGCAGCACCACCTGGACATCGTCCAGCGCGTAGCCCTTGCGCTTGGCATACAGGCGCAAGGTCATCGAGGTGCAGGCCCCCAGCGACATGAGCAGCAGGTCGTACGGCCCGGGTCCGCGGTCACCGCCACCCAGCGAGCGCGGCTCATCGGCATCGAGCTGGTGGGCTCCGGCACGCATGGCGCGCCAGAAGCTATGGTCACGCTCCCCGATCCAGACCTCGCCTGGGGGCAGGTCCACCGGGGCGGCCACGGGCTGCGGCGTGTCCCCGCCCACATAGCGCCCCGCCCAAGCCACCAGGACGTCCGCCGCATACGTGGCGTCGGAGCCGCGGGTCAGCAGGTGGTCGGCATCGTCAAGGCTGACAAAGCTGCGCGGGTGGCTGGCGACACTGAACAGGGCGTGGGCCTGTTCAGCGCCAACCACCTCGTCACGCGGAGCATGCATCACCAGCAGCGCGCGCCCCAGGCCTGCCGATGCAGCCGCACCGCTCTCATGATGCTGCAATTCGCCTATGAAGCCGGCGCTGAGGGAAAAATCCCGGCCGCCAAGCTTGACCTGCCAGTCACCCAGCGCATCCTCCGTGGCGCCCTTGAACTGCCTCAATAAGTGAGCGGCCGTGGCGGGGGCGCCGATGGTGCAAACCGCCTTGATCTGCGGCAGCTGCCGGCTGGCCAGCAGTGCCGCCGTGCCGCCCAGGCTGTGCCCCACCAACAGGCTCACCTCGCCATGGGTTTCCTGCATCCAGCGCACCGCGGCGACCAAATCCGCCACATTGGCGCTGATGCCGGCATGGCCGAATTCACCCTCGCTGTCACCCAAGCCCGTAAAATCGAAACGCAGCGTCGCGATGCCTCGGGCTGCCAAAGCACGGCTGACCCGCGTGGCGGCGAGCGAGTTCTTGCCACACGTGAAGCAATGCGCAAAGACGGCAAAGGCGCGGGGTGCGCCTTGCTCCGGCAGCTCAATGACGCCGGCGAGCCGGTTGGCCTGAGCACCCGGAAATTCGACCTTGTTACTTCTCATGACGCCCATTTTCTCCTGTTCGCGCGCCGCGCAGTCGCACCGCCATACCTATACCTTGATCAGCGACAGCGCGTTGATGCAATAGCGCAGCCCGCTGGGCGGCGGGCCGTCCGGGAACACGTGGCCGAGGTGGGCATCGCAGACATTGCAGGTGGTTTCCACCCGGGTCATGCCATGACTGTGGTCGGCGTGGTAGGCCACCACGCCAGGCGTCACCGCCTGGGTAAAGCTCGGCCAGCCGCTCTTGCTGTCGTACTTGGTGGCGGCATCAAACAACTCAGTGCCGCAACACGCGCAGGCATAGCGTCCGGGTTCGAACAGGCGGCACATCGAGGAACTGTGCGCTCGCTCGGTGCCTTTCTCGCGCATGATGCGGAACTGCTCGGACGTCAGGCGTTCGCGCCACTGTGCATCGCTCAGCTCCACGCGCCGCGGCGGCGCCGGGTTACCCTTGCGTGTGAGATCAAGCACGCCGCGCCAGGTAAGTGTGTCGGCATCGGGTTGCGGCGCCGGTGGCGCCGCTTGCGCGCGCTTGAGTGATGCAATCAACTTCTCGGTGTCTACCCGGAAATGGTTGTAGATCACCACTCCAGCGGGATCGATCAGAATGAACCAAGGCGTCCCGCCGTTGCGATAGCGCGCCATCAACACAGAGCCGGCTCCCTCTCGCCCTTCGCCGGCGTCGTGGCCGAAAGGAATTGGCAAGGCGTACTTGGCCTGGGCCGCCGCCATGCGTTCGTAGGTGTTGGACTCAAAGTCCTCGAAGACCGTCTGCACAGCCGCAAAACTGATGAAGGGCGAGCCCTGAAAGGCCTGCACCAGTTGTGCCAGTGCGGGGAACCCCGTCAGGTGGCAGCCTGGGCAGGCATCCTGGAAGCAAAAGATCAGTTTGTAGGCGCCCGGCATCTTGTCCAGATCGTAGTCGGCCAGCGGCTGGCCGGACGGGTTGATCCACTGGGTCACACCCAGCGCGGGCGCGGCTTCGTCCATGATTCCGACGTGTGGGGCGGTGTCGTGTGCCATTGTCAAACCTCGATTGGTTGAATTGTTTCCGTTGCGGCGCTGCTTTGGTTCAGGTTCCGCAAAAAGTACGGTAGCACGCGGTTTGTTCTGCCGGCGCGGGATCGGCAAAAATCCGGTCGGACTCCCTCTCGTCGAAGGGATGCCGCAATACAGCAAGCAGCGTCTCGAACGGCGTCAGGTTGTCGTGTGTCGCCGCGGCGGCGAGCGCAGCCTCGACCTGATGGTTGCGCGGTATGTAGATCGGGTTGGCACGGCGCATCCCTGCAAACCTCTTTTGCCCGGTCGCGTTCGCGCCCACCTGAGCGCTGACGCTGCCCAGACGCGCATGCCAGCGACCCAGCCAGGGCTCCAGGGCTGCGGCGGATTCGCCGAACAAGCTCCTCAGCGGTGCGCTGTCGCCCGCGGCCGCGTCGTAAAGGCGACGGAAGCCCAGCGTGTAGTCAATACGATGCGCATGCAAGAGCGCCAAGTAATCATCCGCCAGCGCCCGATCAGCCGTATCGATCCCGTCAAGGCCTAGCTTGTCCCGGAGCACCGTCGTCCATTGGGCATCAAATTGCTTGGCAAAACCGGCAACAAGTTCACTCGCGCGTTCGATTGCGAGGCCGTTGTTCCCGTCCGCGCCGATCAACGGCAGCAGGGTTTCGGCAAAGCGCGCGAGATTCCACTGCGCGATCTTCGGTTGATTGCCGTAAGCATAGCGACCGCCGGTGTCGATAGAACTGAACACAGCCCCGGGGTCGAAGTGCTCCATGAAGGCACAGGGCCCGTAGTCGATGGTCTCGCCCGAAATCGTCATGTTATCGGTGTTCATGACGCCATGAATGAAGCCGATGCCCATCCAGCGGGCCACCAGCGCAGCCTGGCGTTCAATCACCATCTGCAGGAAACCCAGGTAGCGGTCGGGCAAACCGACAAGCTGCGGGTCGTGACGCTTGATGGCGTAATCAGCCAAGCGACGCAGCTGCACCTCATCCCGCGCCGCGAAAAACTCAAAGGTTCCCACCCGAAGGTGACTTGCAGCCACTCGCGTCAAGATCGCTCCGGGCTGCGCCTGCTCACGCCGCACGGTTTCACCAGTGGCCACGGCAGCCAGCGCACGAGTCGTGGGAACTCCCAGCGCATGCATCGCCTCGCCCATCAGATACTCGCGCAACACCGGCCCCAGCACGGCCTTGCCGTCTCCGCCGCGCGAAAACGGCGTGCGGCCAGATCCCTTGAACGCGATATCGCGGCGATGCCCGTTGCGATCAATCACCTCACCCAGCAGCAGCGCCCGTCCGTCACCCAGCCGCGGGGAGAAACCTCCAAACTGGTGCCCCGCGTAGGCTTGCGCCAGAGGCTCGGCGCCCGGGGGCACGACATTTCCGGCCAGAATATCCAAGCCGGCGGGGGAGTTCAGCTCGGCGAGATCCAAACCCAGTTCAAGCGCCAGGTCAGGATTGACCTTCAGCAGGCGGGGCGCCGGCGAGGCTGCCGGCATCCAACGGACATAAAACCCCTCCAACTCACGCGCGTAGGTGTTGTCGAACATGAGTTGCGCGGCTTGTGGTTGAGTCGCCACATCGTGCGCCGGATCCGGCGATTTTCCAGCGCCATTCGCGCCGTCCCGTTCATGCCGGGTATGCGTAAGCTCCGCCATCAAGCAGCCCGATTCAGGTCGTTCATGCGATCGATGGGTTCGATCAGGCGGTTGCCATCGAGAGGGAAATCGCTAAAGAGAATTTCACGATAGATCAAGGTGCTCTCCTTGTTTCGCAGCCTGCCATCACACACGGGCAGCGCCCTGCAACGGAATCGCCGGCCCATGACGGTGGAGACCGGTTTTCAAAGGCGGCAGCTCTCGCTGCGGGCTCATGACTCCGTTGGGGCGCGCTTCGGCAACTTCCAGTTGGGGCGTGGGTAGTGGCAGGTGTAGCCGCCCGGATGCCGAACCAGATAATCCTGATGCTCCGGCTCGGCCTGCCAGAACGGGCCGGCCGGTTTTACTTCGGTTTGCACCTTGCCCGGCCACAGGCCGGAAGCGTCAACATCAGCGATCACATCCAGCGCAACCTGATGCTGCTCAGGCGTTGTAAAGTAGATGCCCGAACGGTAAGAACTGCCCCGGTCGTTGCCCTGTCGATTGGGGGTGCTCGGATCATGGATCTGGAAGAAAAACTCCAGCAAATCGCGATAGCTGATGCCGGCGGAATCGAAGATCACTTCCACGGCCTCGGCATGGGTGCCGTGGTTGCGGTAGGTGGCGTTGGCCACGTCGCCGCCGCTGTAGCCGACGCGCGTGCTGATGACGCCGGGCAGCTTGCGAACCAGATCCTGCATGCCCCAAAAGCATCCTCCCGCGAGGACAGCGGTTTCTACCGTGCTCATGATTTTATCTCTAATCTGTTGTTTTCAAAAAATTTATACCAGGTTTCGCTGGGGCCGGAGGCCCGGGTTCGAACCCGCTTCATGAGTGGAAGACTGCCTATGGCTCGTGTGGGTTTTACCCCGCTTCCACGGACAGTTGAGTTAAGACTAAATCATTCCCTTTAAGCATTTCCAGCTGCCGACGTTTTCTCGGGTTATGGAAGCGCTCAATGTAGTCAAAGATATCGGCCCTGGCTTCTGCTCGACTCCGATATTGTCGACGGTTTACCCGCTCACGTTTGAGCACGCCAAAGAAGCTCTCGGCAGCCGCATTGTCGGCACAACTGCCCACCGCACTCATGCTGCAGATCAGGTTGTGGCCCGTCAGGAAGCGCTGGTACTCATCACTGGTGAACTGACAGCCCCGATCCGAGTGCAGGATGACCGGGGTACGAGCCTCGCGCTGCCACAGCGCCATCAACACAGCCTGCACGACCAACTGGCGATCCTGAATGTGGCTCATTGACCAGCCCACCACAACGCCGGAGTACAGGTCGATCACGACACACAGATACAGCCAGTTTTCCTGAGTGCGCACATAGGTGATGTCCGTCACCCACTTCGTGTTATGGGCATCAGCATCAAAGTCGCGCTCCAGATGATTGAGAATGCCGTCAGGCCGCTGCGTAGAAGGCTTCTTGCGCCAGCGGGAACGCTGCGGAATGCCTTGCAAGCCCATCTGACGCATCAGGCGGGCCACACGATTCTTGCCACAACTTTCCCCGGCATAGCGCAGATCCTCCCAGATACGCGGGCTGCCCAGCACGCCTTCGCTGTCGGCATGCAGGCCCTCAATCCGTTCGCTTAGCCGCACGTTTTCCTGGGCACGAGGACTCAGGGGGCGCTCCCGCCAGTCGTAATAACCACTGGGCGAGACGTTCAGGCAGCGACACATCATGCGGATAGGGTAGGCATCGCGGCAGCGCTCAATCATGCGATATCTCATTTCGAGTCTTTCGCGAAGAACACTGCCGCTTCTTTTAAAAAATCACGTTCCTTCTTGACCTGGGCAAGCTCCCGCTTAAGCGCGGCAAGCTCCTCATCCCGTGTCTTGCCTTGCCCGGGGAAGGCCTTTTGCGGGCTGGTCTCCAGTTCACGGCACCACCGGCTCAGCATGTTGGGGTCTATGCCCAGGTCTCGGGCAATTTGACTCGCTGTCTTGTTGCTGGACCGGGCCAGCTCAACAGCTTCTTGCTTGTACTCCGCAGAGAACCTTCTTCTTGTTGCCATGACACACCTCCGTCCCCATTATGGGGCTTATCAGATGTGTCCGTGAAATCGGGGTAAAACCCCGCTCAAACTCGGCCAGTGATGCGAACAGGTTAAACACAAACCGCCCCTGCGCATGGGTGGTGTCCACCGGGTCGTTCAGGCTGACCAGGCCGACCCCGAGTTTCATCAGACGATCCACCAGTTCAACCAAGTGCTTGAGCGAGCGCCCCAGCCGGTCAAGCTTCCAGATGACAAGAACATCGCCGTTCCGCAGTTGCCCCAGCAGTTCATCCAGCGCCGGACGGGCGGCCTTCGCGCCGCTCGCCACGTCCTGATAAACCCGTTCGCAGCCCGCCGCCTTGAGTGCGTCCACCTGCAGGTCCGGGGTCTGGTCGCGTGTACTCACGCGGGCGTAACCGATTTTCATCGTTATATTTCGATAAACTCAATGATGTTTTATTTTATCGGACTTTGATTATCAAAACCAGTATGACGGTCCACTTACCACCGCCGGCCGATATGCCGCGATGAAGCGCAACCAGAACCGTTAAAGTCCATCAAAACGATCGTTTTAGTGAACTCATTGCCGGGCCAGCCAGCAAGGTGTATAAACACCCAAGCACACAAACACTGTATTGGAGGCCGCCATGAATACCGTTCGCTGGAACATCGCCGTGTCACCCGACGTGGATCAGTCCGTGCGCATGTTCATCGCCGCGCAGGGCGGCGGCCGCAAGGGGGATCTGTCGCGCTTCATCGAGGAGGCGGTGCGCGCCTACCTGCTGGAGCAAGCCGTCGAGCAAGCCAAGAGCGCCGCCGCCGGCATCAGCGAACCGGCGCTGACCGACCTCATCGACGAAGCCGTACAATGGGCGCGAGAGCACTGATGCGTGTCATCCTGGACACCAATGTGCTGCTCGGGGCGCTGATTTCGCCCCACGGCCCACCCGACACGATCTATCGCGCCTGGCGTGCGTCGCGCTTTGAACTGGTGACATCGACAGACCAACTCGATGAACTGCGGCGTGTGAGCCGCTACCCCAAGCTCAAAGCCATTCTGCCCGCCCACCGCATCGGCACGATGGTCAATAACATGCAGCGCGCCGTCGTGCTGACGCAACTGCCGCCCCTGCCGGACAGCCTGGAGGTCAACGACCCGGATGACGCTTTTCTGGTGGCGATGGCCCTGGCGGGCGAGGTGGACTACCTCGTGACCGGCGACAGCCGCGCCGGACTGCTGCAACGGGGCCGGGTCGGCCGGACGCGAATCGTCACCCCAGCGGTCTTCTGCGCCGAAGCGTTGTGACGCCATGCCGGTCGGCTTCCTGACCGCCACGCAACGGGAACGCTACGGTCGCTATCCGGACACCCTCTCGGCGGACGAGCTGGCGCGTTATTTCTACCTGGACGACGAGGATCGCGAATGGATCGCGACCAAGCGGCGTGACAGTCATCGCCTGGGTTATGCGCTGCAACTGACGACGGTCCGCTTTCTCGGCACCTTCCTGGAAGACCCGGCGGCCGTGCCGGACGCGGTCTTGCAGGTCTTGTCGTCCCAGCTCGGTGTAGCTGATCCCGCCTGCGTGCGCGCCTACCGCGAGAGCGATCAGCGGTGGCGGCATACGCGCGAGATTCGCGCCCGCTACGGTTACCGGGAGTTCGCCGATCGGGGCGTCCGGTTCCGCCTTGGCCGCTGGCTGTGCGCGCTGTGCTGGACGGGCACCGATCGGCCCGGCGCCTTGTTCGGGCACGCCATCGGCTGGTTGGGCGGGTACAAGGTGCTGCTCCCCGGCGTCACGGTGTTGGAGCGCTTTGTCGCCGAGGTGCGTTCGCGCATGGAATTGCGCCTGTGGCGACGGCTCGTGCGCGGCGTGACCCCGGCGCAACGCCAATGCCTGGATGACTTACTCAAGCCGGTTGAAGGCAGCCGTCAATCCTGGCTGGATCAGCTGCGCAAGGGGCCGGTGCGCGTCAGCGCTCCCGCGCTCGTGCTGGCCTTGCAGCGCATCGAGACGGTACGCGGTCTGGGTATCAAGCTACCCGGCAGTCCCGTGCCGCCGGGCCGGATCGCGGCGCTCGCCCGCTTCGCCGGTACCGTCAAGGTGTCGGCGGTGGCCCGGTTACCGGACCTGCGGCGCACCGCCACGCTGGCGGCCTTTGTCCACTGCCTGGAAGCCGGCGCGCAGGACGATGCCCTGGATGTCCTCGACCAGTTGCTACGCGAGCTGTTCAGCAAGGCCGAGAAGGAAGACCGCAAGGTACGGCAGCGGGGCCTCAAGGATCTGGATCGGGCCGCCTCGACCCTGGCCGAGGCCTGCCGGCTGCTGCTGGACCCCGACGTCCCGGACGACCGGTTGCGCGAACGCGTCCATGCCGTCATTGGCCGGGACGCACTGGCCCAGGCGCTCCAGGAGGTCTATCGCCTGGTGCGCCCGCCTGACGATGTGTTCTTTAACCAACTGGAGGCCCGGAAAGCGACGGTCTCCCGTTTTCTGCCGACCCTGCTGCGCGTCATCCGGTTTGATGCCAACCCGACGGCGCAGGCCTTGCTGCAGGCGCTGAGATGGTTGCAAGAGAGGCCAGGCCAAGAGCCACCGCTCGCCATCGTCGGCAAGGCCTGGCAACGCCATGTCATCCAGACCGACGGCCGGATTAATGCCACGGCCTACACCCTGTGCGCGCTCGACCGGCTGCGCGTCGCCCTTCGCCGCCGGGACGTATTCATCAGCCCCAGCTGGCGCTACGCCGATCCCCGCGCCGGGCTGCTGGCCGGAACCGAATGGGAGGCGAACCGTCCTCTGGTTTGTCGTTCGTTGGGCCTGAGCGTGCAACCCGAAACGACCCTGGCCGCACTGACGCAGGAACTGGACGAGACCTACCGGCGGGTCGCTGCCCGGCTGCCCGAGAATGATGCCGTGCGCTTCGAGGTGATCGGCGACAAAACGGAGCTGGTGCTCCGCCCGCTGGAGGCGCTGGCGGAGCCGACGTCCCTGAAGGCGCTGCGTCACGCGGTCAAGGCGCGCATGCCGCGCGTCGATCTGCCGGAAATCCTGTTGGAGATCGCGGCGCGCACGGGTTGCATGGAGGCATTCACGCACTTGACCGAGCGCACGGCGCGCGCCGCCGACCTGACCACCAGCCTGTGCGCCGTGCTGCTGGCCGAAGCCTGCAATACCGGTCCCGAGCCGCTGGTGTGCCCCGACATCCCGTCGCTCAAGCGCGACCGGCTGATGTGGGTCGGTCAAAACTATGTGCGCGACGAGACGCTGATGGCCTGCAACGCCGAATTGGTGTCTGCCCAGAACCGGATTTCGCTGGCGCGCGTCTGGGGCGGCGGCGAGGTGGCGTCCGCCGACGGTATGCGCTTCGTGGTGCCGGTACGCACCATTCATGCGGGGCCGAACCCGAAATACTTCAATCGCGGGCGTGGCGTCACCTGGTACAACCTGTTGTCGGACCAGTGTACCGGACTGAACGCCATCACGGTTCCCGGCACGCTGCGCGACAGTCTGGTGCTGCTGGCGGTCGTGTTGGAGCAGCAGACAGAGTTACAGCCCACGCGGATCATGACCGACACCGGCGCGTACAGCGATGTGGTCTTCGGCCTGTTCCGGCTCTTGGGCTACCGCTTCAGCCCGCGCCTGGCCGACATCGGCGGCACGCGCTTCTGGCGTGTCGATCCCCAAGCCGATTACGGGCGTCTCAACGCGCTGGCCCGGCAGCGCGTGAACCCAGACCGGATCATCCCCCATTGGGACGACGTACTGCGGCTGGTCGGCTCGCTCAAGCTCGGCCTGGTGCCGGCCATGAGCATCATGCGCACCTTGCAGGTCGATGAGCACCCGACCCGGCTGGCGCAGGCCATCGCCGAGATCGGCCGTATCGACAAGACCATCCACGCGCTGAACTTCATTGACGACGAGACCCGGCGGCGTGACACCCTGCTGCAACTCAATCTCGGCGAAGGCCGCCACAGTCTGGCGCGGGAGGTATTCCACGGGAAGCGGGGTGAGCTTTTTCAGCGCTACCGCGAGGGGCAAGAGGATCAGTTGAGTGCGCTTGGCCTGGTGGTGAACATGATCGTGCTGTGGAACACCCTGTATCTGGATGCCGTGCTGGCGCAGTTGCGGCGTGAAGGGTTTCCGGTGCGGGTTGAGGATGAAGCCCGGCTGTCGCCGTTCGGTCACGAACACATCAACATGCTCGGGCGCTATTCGTTCTCGGTGCCGGAGGCGGTGGCGCGCGGTGAGCTCCGGCCGTTGAACCCAGATGGCGATGCCTGAACCTTAAGTCGGTTCCCTGTTCCATTGCTCCCCGAACCCCGATGCCTGGTCCTCGTAAAGATGTACTGGATCGACCCCGGCGGCAATCAGCGCGTCGCGCTGCAAATCGGTAGCCTGGGAGCCGTCCGCCTTCGATACCCGCATGTAGCCTATCAGCATGTCGTACCTGTCACATATACGTTCGATTATGTGACAGTGTGATTTTGGCACGTCATGGTGTCAATATATGTCACTTAATCCGTCACCTTTTCTAAGGTATGTAAACGATCATTTTAGTAAATAATGTGACAAATAAAAGGAATTCCCATGCCACGCCGTTCGATCCTCTCCTTCGCCGAGCGCGAAAGCCTGCTGGCGTTGCCGGACACCAAGGATGAGTTGATTCGTCACTACACGTTCAGCGACACCGACCTCTCCATCATCCGGCAGCGGCGTGGGCCAGCAAACCGGTTGGGCTTCGCCGTGCAGCTCTGCTATCTGCGCTTTCCCGGCACCATCCTTGGCGTCGATGAAGAGCCGTTTCCGCCCTTGCTGAAACTGGTCGCCGAGCAGCTCAAGGTCGACGTCGAAAGCTGGGACGAGTACGGGCAGCGGGAGCAGACCCGGCGCGAGCATTTGGTGGAGCTGCAAATGGTGTTCGGCTTCCAGCCCTTCACGATGAGCCACTACCGGCAGGCCGTCCATATGCTGACCGAGTTGGCGGTGCAGACCGACAAGGGCATCGTGCTGGCCAGCGCCTTTATCGATCACTTGCGGCGGCAGTCGATCATTCTTCCCGCCATCAACGCCGTCGAGCGGGCAAGCGCCGAGGCGATCACTCGCGCCAACCGCCGCATCTATGACGCCCTGACCGAACCGCTGACGGACACGCATCGCCGCCGCCTTGACGATCTGCTCAAGCGCCGGGACAACGGCAAGACGACCTGGCTGGCCTGGCTGCGCCAGTCACCAGCCAAACCGAATTCGCGGCACATGCTGGAACACATCGAACGCCTCAAGGCGTGGCAGGCGCTCGACCTGCCCTCCGGCATCGAGCGGTTGGTTCACCAGAACCGGCTGCTCAAGATCGCCCGCGAGGGCGGCCAGATGACGCCCGCCGACCTGGCGAAGTTCGAGCCGCAGCGGCGTTACGCGACCCTGGTGGCGCTCGCCATCGAGGGCATGGCCACCGTCACCGACGAAATCATCGACCTGCACGACCGCATCCTGGGCAAGCTGTTCAACGCCGCCAAGAACAAGCATCAGCAGCAGTTCCAGGCATCCGGCAAGGCGATCAACGCCAAGGTGCGGCTGTTCGGGCGCATCGGCCAGGCGCTGATCGAGGCCAAGCAAGCGGGCCGCGATCCGTTCGCCGCCATCGAGGCCGTCATGTCCTGGGATGCTTTCGCCGAGAGCGTCACCGAGGCGCAGAAGCTCGCGCAGCCCGAGGACTTCGATTTCCTGCACCGCATCGGCGAGAGCTACGCCACGCTGCGCCGCTACGCGCCGGAATTCCTTGCCGTGCTCAAGCTGCGGGCCGCGCCCGCCGCCAAGGACGTGCTCGACGCCATCGAGGTGCTGCGCGGCATGAACAGCGACAACGCCCGCAAGGTGCCCGCCGACGCGCCGACCGAGTTCATCAAGCCGCGCTGGCAGAAGCTGGTGATGACCGACACCGGCATCGACCGGCGTTACTACGAACTGTGCGCGCTGTCGGAGATGAAGAACGCACTGCGCTCCGGCGACATCTGGGTGCAAGGCTCGCGCCAGTTCAAGGACTTCGAGGACTACCTGGTGCCGCCCGCGAAATTCGCCAGCCTCAAGCAGGCCAGCGAATTGCCGCTGGCCGTGGCCACCGATTGCGACCAGTACCTGCATGAACGGCTGACGTTGCTGGAAACGCAGCTCGCCACGGTCAACCGGATGGCGGCGGCCAACGACCTACCGGACGCCATCATCACAGAGTCGGGCCTGAAAATCACGCCGCTCGATGCGGCAATGCCGGACACTGCGCAGGCGTTGATCGACCAAACGGCCATGATCTTGCCGCACGTCAAGATTACCGAGCTTCTGATGGAGGTTGATGATTGGACGGGCTTCACTCGCCACTTCACACACCTGAAATCGGGCGATCTGGCCAAGGACAAGAACCTGTTGCTGACCACGATCC
>ERZ724525.487-NODE-487-length-22542-cov-4.712278_pt1 | contig 22542 bp, 28 predicted proteins | sample MGYA00376058_ERZ724525 | MGnify/ENA primary metagenome ERZ724525 (study PRJEB28724, sample SAMN07190888) | wastewater metagenome | isolation source: influent of sewage treatment plant in Hong Hong | place: USA: Christiansburg, Virginia | collected 2016-03-01 ... | reverse complement strand
CTGCTCATGAAAAATCTCCGCGTCGGTATCGCAATCCGTGACCCGCTTGGCGGTCTCTTCATACATCTCGTCGAGATTGCCGCACACAAAAATCAGCATCCTGGAGTAATCGGTTTCCCAGTTATGCGGATCTTTGCTGAACGCCCGCATACGGGCATTGATGGTCTCCAGGGTCCAACCCATGACTTCCAACACAGGCTCCTTAAGCTTGAGGGCCCGCTTGAACTCAATAGCCGTATGGGGCGACAGGTGGTATTGGGTCTCCTCATTGGTGGGGACGTCCTTCTTGTTGGTTTTGAGGGCCCGGCTGTGTTCGTTCAAGGCGGAATTGGCGAGCATCAGTTCCAGCTCCGACATGAACGTGGCCGACGGTGACAGGCGTCCATCGGATAGCAGAGCCCATACATCCATGTAGCGCTCGACCTTAATGTCTTCTCCGTGTCCATCCAGCGTGCGATAGCGCTGGAACTCATCCAGCAGCAGAATGCCGGGTGCGCCCTCTGCCACTTTGGACTCTGACAACAAGCCACAGATGGATGTGTCCGCATAGTGGTTGGAGAATGCGTCCATCTGGACTTCGACAAAGCGGTCGTAGAAACCCAGCTTGCGGGCTACGGTTCGGGTGAGCTGGGTCTTGCCCGTGCCGGTCAGGCCCCACAAACAGACGATGACCGGGCGTGTGATGAGTTCGGGCAGGATGTACCACGCCCGGACGGACTCGATCACGCGGTCAATGATGTCGTCGATGCCATACAACTCGGCCTTGATTTCCACGGTAATTTCGCTCAGGCGAGCGCTGCGCACAGCGATGCGCTCACGCAGTTCAGTCATGTCATTGTTCATTCCCACATTCCTTCGGCGTGCGCTTTATCTCCAGATCCCGAAACCGTGAGACTGGCTGTGATGGTTGTTTCAATGTCCGCCATGCAGACTCGACCGCCGGCTTGGCCATTGCCGAGCGTCGCATTGATCGCCCTGTTCAATATCGCAATCGCGTCGGCAGGCGATGCCTCTACCAGGCGATGTGCCAGTGACTGCGGCGTGAGGTCTGTGCCGAACCGGACCTGGACCCTGCGTACGAACTCCTTCTGAAGGAACGCTTCGAGGTCAGTACCGGACAGCCGTCCCATGTAGATGTGCTCCGCAAACCGCCCTCCCCGCAGAGCCGCACCGTCGATGACCTCCGGCATATTAGTGGCGGCTATGAAAACCACTTCCGGCACCTGGCCCATCAATCCGTCCATGGTCTTGAGAATCTGGTTGGTCGCAACAGTGGAGCTGCTTTGCGCGCGGTTGCGCAGCAGTTCATCGGCTTCGTCAATGAACACAAATGCCGGCCGGTGCTCGGCAGCCAGTTCGGCGATCTCGGTGAACTTGCGTGGGTCGCACAGCACATCGGTCGCATTGACCTCGAACACATGCCAGCATTCCAGCTCCCGCGCCAGGGCCCGAACCAGATTGGTTTTGCCGGTGCCCGGTGGTCCGTACAACAAGACCCCACTGGGTGGCTGCCCGCCCTGCTCCGCCAATGACTCCCAATGTTGAAGACGGTACAGCAGAGAGGCGGTCTCCCGCCGGACCCGCGCGGGAAGAGCCAGCGCGGACAGTCTAGCTCCGGTGGAAGGAATATTGCCGGCACGCCGCGATGCGGATCGGGCGGCTTGCTTGAAGGCTTCCATGGGCACTGATTCGGATCGACCCACAAAGTCATCCCGCAATCGCTTCACCGTGGATTCCATGAATGCAATGCTGCGCCGCTCCCACAGGCGCGCCACCTGGTCGATGGTCTGTACATCTGCCTGAAGATTGAAGCGAGTCAAGAGTCCGGTGAGTATCCCCAGACGGGCGGGCAAGTCCGGGTATGGCACCTCGATATGGAAATCAAATCGGCCCTCTCGAATAACCGCCTTGTCCAGCAGATCCAGGTAGTTGGTGGCCGCCACCAGCACGATGCGCTGGCGCCGGGCCTCATCGATCAGGGTCAGCAGAGCCGTGACCAGTTTGCGATCTTCCTCAGAAAGCTGTCCATTGCCGCGGTCCTTGGCCAGGGAGTCAAACTCGTCCAGAAAGACGACACACGGCTGCTGGGCTGCCTGCTGGAACAAACTCTTGAGCGCGGTGCCGGACTCATTGACCCATTTGCTTGCGATATCAACGCCACTGACTTTGACCAACGGCAGCTGCAGCTCACCGGCGATGGCCATGGCGAACGCGGTCTTACCGTTGCCCGGTGGGCCGGACAGCAGAATGCCATTGCGATCGGCCACAGCTTCTCCGCGGCGGTACCCCATGAATCGCCTGATGGCGGCGCTCAGCTCTGCCTTCAGCACCTCCATACCAGCCAGGTCGGCAAAGCGGGAATGCGGCATGCGCCATTCGAATTCGTAGGCAGGCTGTTGTGCCGCGGTGCGAATCGGTTCCGCAGATTGGGCTTGAGGCAAAGACCGAGATGCCACTGGCGCCCTCACCCTGGGTGATTCTCCGTTGGCCGACGAGGCGCCGGCTGGCGCGGCGGCACCGAAGAACGCCTGCTCCGGACATCCGCAAATCCACCACAGTGGTCGAATTACCTGCATGGCACAGAAAACAGCAAACCCTGCCGCCACAAAAAACACCATTGGCAGCACCAACACGACGGCCAGCCATACCAGAAAGAGTCCTGTCTTGATCAGGAATCCCCCAGTGAGGGTCGACAGTCCGGCCAGGTACATCGCCAGCACGGATGGCGTAGTCCAGGCCATTACCTGAAACGGCCGCGTCAAGACGCTCGGTATCGATTGCCCCAAAACCGCCAGAACAAGGAGCGCAATGGGATACGCTGTAGCCAATAGGCAGACTACGGCCAACCCAATCCTGAAGACGGTCAAGCCCACATAGGGGGGAGTTGCGCCGACAGGAAGTCCCCAGGCTTCGCCAACCGCAACTGCCATCCAGGTCACCACCGCCAAACTGAGTGGCCACTGCACCGGGAAATCCGGCTCCACCCTTTTGGCGTGGCGGGGACTCAACGTCATGACCATTGCTGACCCTTGGAATCCACAAAGCGCAAACTGACGCGCCCCGCCGTCCACTCACCCATGTATTCGACCAGTACCTGCCGGATGGATTCCCCCGTTCCACCCGGGCAGACCACCACGACATCCAGCCGCGCACCAACCCATTGCCATTTGGGACCTCCATGCTGTGTGGTCAGGAACTGCTGGTCGAAGCGGACGCTCTGGCACTTGGATACGTGTTGGACACAGTGCTCAGCCAAGTCACGTTGCCATGCCCCGTTGAGTACGGCCAGGTGTACGACCACATCGCCCAGGGTCAGGCAGCAGATCTGAATCAGGGTCCAAAGTACGAGGGCTGACGTGGCCAAGCTGACCGCGTTTTGCCAGAGGTCCTCGATTTGCCGGTAGAGGGATTGTCGGGCTTTCATAAAAATGGGCTCCTTTGAAAACACTTTACGTAAGACCTCCAAATCAGCAACCCCGCCTCCAGTCGCTCACAATTCGGTCGTTACAAATCTATGCGGCGGACTATTTTCGGGGCGTGTACGTTATGACCCAGTGAGTGCGACACGACTCGGATTGAGCCCTCGAACCCCGCTATGTCAGGGTGGCCTCTTTTTTGGAAAGCCGCGCCCCGCTTGGGGTACAGAGCCATTCAGCGCTTCGCGACGGCCGATAAACGCAACAAATGCAGCGAGTGTGCGCACAGCCGTCTGGAGATGGATGAGCCAATACCGGTGTCCCACACCGCGCCCCACCTGGTGCCACCGCGATGAGCCTGCGCAGGTCAGCCTGTCGATTTGAGACAAACGAGGCCCTGGCCATGGATGGGTGGTCAGTTCAACAACAAGGAAATCCAAAAAGGGCAGCTGCGAAGAAAGCAGTTGTCTCCAAGGCCGCCAAGGCCATTGCCAAGATTGGCGAAAAGCTGGCCAAACTGACCGTGCGCAAAATTTAGAGCACGGCGACCACCACGCGGCGGCTGACCTCTGGTGTCAGGTGAACCACAGCGGTTCCTCGTGAAAGGTGGCCACTATCGCAACCGGTGACAACACTTCTATCCAATTACCGGGCTTGTGAGCCGGGAAGCGCTTTTGCCCCGTAACGCAAAGCGCCACAACAGTGTGGCAACCGCAGAGGCCCTGCGACATTCGTGGAGCTTTGCATTGTGGGCATCACACAGAATGCGCTCCTTCGTGCCCGAGTTCTCGCTGGCCATTCTCCTGAGCCTCTGGGTCCTCGTTCAGATAGTCGAGTTCAGGAAACAATTCCTTGTCGCGCTCCCGCTCCCGCAGATTCCTCGCATGCAACACTTTGTTGCTGTGATCGATATCCCGGATTGCCAGCAGCAACACGACGTTGCCAAGTCCCATCGCGATGTTGAACACATCAATGCCTCGCAAAGCACTCATGATGATCTCCTTTGATTTCAATGGGTGAGAGGGTTCGGTGATTCGGTACACATCTGCCCGGTGGCCTGGGCCAGACTCACCTGCCCAGTGATGTCCTGCACATGGCATTCCGGCCTCCAAAATCCGTCATAGGAATAGTCCAGTTTTGCGATGACATCTTGCAGGGTATCCGTCAAGGTGGCCGACCAGGCCATCAAACTGCCGACTTGCCGGTGCTCCAGATCGAAGCTGCAGTCGGTCTTGCGTGCCCGCTCGGCCATCCAGGCCAGTTGCATTGATTGCGCCTGGGTCATGGCTTGGTGCAAGTGTTGGGGTTTGCCCAGCCGAACCTCGGAGCGAATCACCGGGGGAGATGTCAGGCTTGCGGATTCCGACCATCCGGGATTTGCGTGGGTGAACAGTGCCTGAAGGAGGTTTTGAAGTCGGGCAGTGCTATGCGCCAGGTTGTCGGTAACAGCAGGTGGAACCTCGCGCGGTTCCCATCGCACGAATGCCAGAAGCAGGAACGTGGCCGGCAGGTTGCGTCCAACTGAGACCATCTCTGCTGCCCCTCGTGCCCCGCCGCTTTGGTCGGCTTGACTATCCTTGCAGTAGCCCAGTTGTAGCGGCACCGGATCCGAAGCTATTTCGTTAGGCTGCAGTCTCGACCACCGGTTGACCTCCTTGCCCGTAAAGGACTGGAGGGCCAGTGGGTCGATCCCGGCCAGTTGACGGACATCAACGAGACCATGGATCTCCACATCTGACTCGGCCACGTCAAATGCCGCAGCCCAGGCCCGCGCCAGTTCGGACTTGAGCCCGGCAGATTCGGAATGGCCGAAGTGAATGTAGCCCCTGACTCGTAACGGTCCCGACATACACAACGCGACTGGCCAGGCCAACAAGGCTGCTTGTACGACCCGCCTGCTACTGCGCTCCAGGCTCAGACATGCAGTGCTTTTGACAAACAGATCGCTCTGCCGACGGCGCTGCTCCATCGGATCCCGCGCATCCAACAGAAATCGGCGCAATGCCGCATGGTTACGCTGGGCCAGTACACCTGGCGCTGAATTGGCGTATCGGATCAAAACAGGTGGTTTTGGAAGCTGCTCATCCGGGCACGCCAATTGAAGTATTGGTGGTGTACATACTGCCTTCACTGGGTTGGAGCAACGCGCTTCCTGGTCGAAGGCAGAGGGAATGCTTGGGGGTTTTGGTGTAGTCATCCAAACAGATTACGGGAGACCTTCAATTCGGCAACCCCTTGGATTGAATAGGATCACAACCCCGCGCAACAGGGAGGCGGTTAACCTCATTAATCGGGACTTCCAAGCCGGGACACCAAATGAGAAGTGGCTGACTGACATCACGGCGTTCCAGATACCTGCTGGAAAGGTGTATCTCTCCCCCTTGATCGACTGTTTCGATGGCCTTGTGGTCAGTTGGACTATCGGCACACGTCCAGACGCCGCCATGGTGAACACAATGTTGGATGCCGCCATTCAGACGATTGCCGCCAGGAGAGCAGGCTGAGAATTCACTCGGATCGTGGTGCCCACTATCGCTGACCGGGTTGGCTCTCACGGGTTCAAAGTGCCAAGCTGACTCAATCGATGACGCGCAAAGGGTGTTCACCGGTTGCGCTACCTGACGGGTTTCTTCGGTCGGCTAAGAACAGAGCTGTTTTATCCGCGGAACTGGCAGGACATCACCATTGACCGATGCATCCAGATCGTTGCTTCCTACCTCCGCTGGTGTAACAAAAAGCGCTTCAAGATCTCCCTTGGCTCACTCAGTCCCTTGGACAACCGAGAGAGGCTAGGGCTTACGACATAGACCAGTCCAAGATACACGCCGAACCCCCACAGTATCATTTTCAGACCAAGCGTGACAAGGTGAACCCAATCAGATGAATCATGAGGTTTACTTTGAATTGCAACCCAATACTTCCGAGGATTCTTCCTGTACTAGGTCTGACCCACTAGAGCCATCACTGTCCGGGAAGAGATGATCCAATCGCTCGCGCTCGCGTTTGTTGCGCTCGTGTAGACGGCGGGTCTGCATGTCGATTTCGCGGCCACTCAAAAACATGAAGACCATCCCAACGATCATCACAAGCGTCACGATGTCGAAAGTAGTCATGATTGTTGTTCCCAAGTTCAATTTCATTTCATTTTAGGAACGAGGCCGCTATTTGCAATAGGAATATTGCCTCCCGGAACGGAGATCGGTAGGCTGAAACCACTTGCGAATTTTTCCCCGTGGATGTCTACACGCCGAAATGTGCAACCCTCGCCATCAACTTGAATTCTCAAAGATTCAGCGGCTCCCGGAGAATAGCCGCGAAATACAAACGCAAGTGCGCCTACGGCAAGGTCGCGCCGCCCGAGCTGGTGCTGAAGCAAGCGCTGGCGCTATCGTGGCGCGGCGTATTTAGTTGGTTCGACCCGTTTCAGCACAATCAGTAAATCGAGAAGATCAACAATCTTGAACCGCTATGTCAGGTTGACAGAACGTATCCGAAACCCGCACCAGCATTGAGCTTCTGACCAATCAAGTCGCTTCGCGGGGACCGCTAAACGCAACAAAAGCTGCAAGAGAATTGATAGAAAGAAACCGTTGGTTGCATGCTCGGTGTGACACCAGCTTTGTGCAAATCGCTTGCACGCGAAAATGCTTCATGTTATATTTCCGAGCACATCCGCAACTTGTTGCAGTGCGTCGCTCCCATCATGTGGTAGAAGCGGCATGTCATAACACTCATGGCATAGGCTGTGAAACTTGGTTCATTGAACCAGTCAATATATCGCTATTTGCGATTTCAACGCGTCGATCTCTTCTAGTGGCATAGCTTTTTTGGCTGTGTACTTGCGGATCACAAGAATTCCTGATCGTCTTACTTCGGACGATTAGGCACTTCTCACGAGTGTTGCTACTCATACACCCCCGACCAAAGGATCGCCTGATCCTTTGTGGCTGGGGGCTGTACTTGCTTCAGCGTTCCCACATATTTTCAAAATCCACAAGACCGCGTCTATCAAACGCCGGTCTGACCTATCAGGGTCTCCCAGCCTCTTGGCTGGCAAGAGATTCTCAAATGCAATGCTGTGTAGCTGAGTAATTCCCTCAGCGACCAACGGCATCAGTTCTCTGGGACTTTGTCCCAACCAAATGTGACATTCAAGTCGGTGCCCCCGCGGGACGCACTGCAGGCGCCTTCGCGCTTTTATCTATCGCTAACCCCTGTTTCACTCATTCAACTCAAAGGAGGACCTATGACAGATATCGAATCAACTCCAGAGATCCAGCACGCCAACGTGTATCGGAAGAGAAAACGTATTTCAAAACTCGACAAGTTGTACTACGCCGTTGCAAGCCACCTGTTAGACAACGCGCGCGCCAAGAAGGCGGGCGTGAAGAAATTGTCAATGGAAGGCATATGCCAACAGCTTGATCGGACGCACGGTGTGCAGGTCAATAAATCCACTCTTTCCAGATTCATCGGCCGCCACAACACCTTGAAACTCTTATGAAAAGCAAACCCAAGCATTCAAAGATAAAGCGCATCGCGAATGCCCTAATCGTAATGAAAACGGCATTTGGAATTAGCAAAGAGCAAGCCAAGGACGAACACTTGGACGTGATTCGAAGCCTCAATACTGCCAACAAGTACAAGGAACATGTACTACGCTTCCTTGAGTTTCTGTCAGCGAATCGGTTGCCGGCCTCCGGGCCATTTCATATCGAGCACATGCAAGAGTTCCTGTTCGTTCTCTCAGAGGATGAACACGATCAACGCTATATTGACTCTTCCAAGCGTGCGCTGGACGTAACGTTTGGTGTCAAGCTCAACAGGGTCGAGAGCGAAGTTCCGATCATTCTGAAATCTCGCTCCTATTCATATGTGGAAGTGGATCAAGTTCTCAAATATCAAACGCCCAAAAATCGCTTCGCCACCGAGTTGTGCTTCGCCGCCGGCCTGCGAGCGCACGAAACATTAACGCTTCGACGCGGCGAAGAATTGGCTCCTTCCCCCCACAGAACGTGGGATAGGGGCCGATTTACCGCGCTTTCAAATTACAAGATCTATACCGTCGAAGGCAAAGGGGGTCTTTGCAGGAATGTGGCCATACCATTGGTTCTCGCAGAGCGACTTGAAAAACTCCGACTTGCCGCACCCGTCAAGTACCAGGACCGTGGAATCTTCTACGAATCCGCCTATGACATTGGTGGTGGTCAAGCTCTATCACAGTCATTCACGACCGCCAGTCAAAAAGCGCTTGGGTTTTCAAACGGCTTTCACGGGCTCCGGCACGCCTACGCGAAGAAACGTCTGGCCGACCTGATTGGTTCTGGGCTTGATACCGAATACGCTATGAAGATCCTGAGCGAAGAACTGGGCCATTTCCGAGTGGAAATTGTGCTCGCATACCTGCGGTGAAGACTATGAAAAGTAGGCAAGCAGGCATTCCTTTTTTTCGCGCAAGACTTCAGAAGTCAGGACAGACGTATTTCTATTTCGAGACCCCTGGCATTGATGGGCGAGCAGAAGTCGCACTGGGCAACGTCAAGCAGAATGCCATCAAGAAGTGGCAAACACTGCTCTTTCGTTGCAGAACCGAACGTCGGGCGGAGGCCAATGACCTACTCTTCTCCTTGGAGTTGTACCGGGAGATTTTTGTACCACTGCTGTCTCCATTGACGCAGCGGGAAAACTTTGCGTCAATTGAGAAGTTGGTGGCCTTTTTCAGTGAGAGAAACTTTGGCTGGGAGGATATAGAGAGTCCCGTGCTCTTTGAGATCTACAGTCAATGGCGCAACCCGAAATTCTCTTTGAGAATCAAAGGGGAACTGTCACTGCTAAAGAGGGTTAGACGTGAACTCGAAAAGTTGAGTTCACAAGCGAAACTCAGTTCTTGAACAAGGGAACGCCCCGCCATCGATCATGTCAACCGAGGTGAATCCGCGGAGTTCGCTACTCAATTTGGCATGCGGCCCAACCTATCGGCCGCATCTTTCAATCCAGAAAATATGCTGTCCGAAACTCGTGATGGAAAGCCTGCAGGCAATTTAGCTGCAACTGAGTCAATCACTTTCGGGGTCTTTTCAATCAGGTCCACAAGGATGCGTTCCGAAATGGAACCTAGTCCATTGCGCGCGGCCATTTCGTTCCAATGGCGCCGCATCACGTCCCGCATCTTCCAATGGGCACTGGTTGCCCGCACTGACATCGCCAGCTTGACCTTGAAGGGATTGATCTGGTTGGCGCCCTTGCCCAGCATGGGATAGGCAGAGAGCACGTCGTACAGAGGCGTCATCGCAAAGGCGCCTCGCTTTTGCAATGCAATACTGAAATTCTTGGCATGCCCATCCGGCGCGCACAGCATCCAAAACAGGACTTGCGCACGAAAGAAATTTTCTCGGTCCCGCTGTCGTGCTTCCGACGATTCCAGCACTTTGAGTATTTGTGCAATACCGGGCCCACCATCTGCCTCATATTTAAGCAGCGGGGAAACGCCCATTGCTTGGCACATGTCTTCCTGAGGCAACCGAAGTAGCGCCGTCTTGTCGCTCGTCCAGCGCCGATCAAATCGCTCAACGACCAGTGCCTTGGTTCCACCGAACTCCCGGATCACACAGTTCGCCACTGGCAGACCGTAGGCGGCCAGGATTTGCGCGCACAGCCATTCGTTTTCGACGGAGTCGCGCAAATCCAGCCGTTGGTTCCCGACCAGGCCCAGTGGAAGTTTGAGGATATGCGTCGTGGGGGTGGCCCCGGTCGGCCGCATCCAATAGCGTCCCATCTTCAGAAGTGCGGTCTTTTCTTGTGCGCCGGCAATGGAGATGCGAAAGTCGCGCGACTCATCCCCCCGCCCGACCCTGCCGCCCGGACCAATCGCCGCAGCAATCTCTGCGGCAACGCCGGTTTCGTTGAGGCGAACCCCTTCAATGGCGAAGGGGTCTCCCGGATCCTGCCCCTGGGGGACGATTTGAAGCGCGCCGACACAGTCCCTGCCGATTTCACCGAGCAAATCAAACGCATCGGTACTCCCTGTCTTGAAACGCAAGGCCAAACGCTGCAGGATGGGTTGGCTATCCGGCAGCAAGTTGGAAAAGTAGTTCCGCACCGCATCTCCCTGATGGTGGAGATTACCTGGTTGAAACGGCAAGGACAGGGAAAGCGGTCGCCCTTCAGGGGCGTCGAACCACTCCTTGGCATAGGTCAATGTCTCTCGAACGGCATACCGGGACCAGACTCCCACATGCTGGCCATTCATCCAGAGATCCAGGTGCCGGGTATGTGATTGCCGTCCCATAGGCTACCAATCCTGAGAGGGGGGGTTGGGCTTGGTGCTGCGTTTTACGGAAGACAGCCTGCTTTTGGCATCGGGCTTTCCGACCGATTCGCCGTCTTTCTCGCGAAAAACCAACTCAACCCCCATCGCAGAGAGAGTACGCAGCAAACGGCCAACGCTAGCCGCCGACGGGTTGCGCTCAAAAGCGGATGCGGCCTGCTGTGTCACGCCCTGGGCCAGGGCCAGATCAGCCTGGGTCAGCCCCCGGGCCTTTCGGAAGCTCTTGATCAGCAGGGCCATCTGCTGATCCGTGCGAACCGGATAGTCTGCCATACATGTTTTGGGTTGTATTCAAGATTTACCTATTATTGATTGTTTTTGTAATTTACGCAATATCATTTGTTTTTAGACTCCGGCAAAGAAAGAGCGTCCCCGCCATGGATCACCGGATGCAGGCATGTTTCCTTACTATGACGCGACAAGCAAAATTCGCAGGGGAAGAGCATGACACGCAGACACAAGATCAGCGTGGCAAAGACCTGCGTCATGCAAAAAGACTGCGGGAGCTGATGAACTCCGCAACTCTCAATCAATTGTTTGGAACCTGCGGTCCGATGAAAAATGCAAAAACTTCAAAATCGAGGCCATTTTCGAGAGTTTTCTGCTCGGAACTTAGAAAAAAACCAGATATATATATGTGGGTCTCAATTTTTAGAAGGAATGAAATGGCCCCCAAAAACATCACCGGTGAGAAAAGCGCTCCCTGCTCTGATCCCAGCGGAAGGTCAGAACCACCAAAGGCAGAGGCAAAAAAAAGCTTGCCTTGCAAGTGCCTAGAGTTGCTATTAAGAAAGGAGATCCCCGCCTGCACACCAGCTAAAACGGACTAAGCCCGTCTGCTGCTTTCATGGTCGGCGATGTTGACTGGGACAAGGGGATTGACGGCAAGGGAATGCCGCCAAGTTGAAACATAGATGCTGGGCTCATTGTTCCTGAGTCCCGTGAATTGAAACAGCCGCAAAGGCAAAACGGCCAAAGGCCCCAAGGAGAGAAACAATGGCAATCAAACTCAAAACTGTTATGACTTACGCCAGAGAGCAGAAATTTGGAGGGATCCATTTAGAGGCAAATGGAGACCTTAGGGTTTCCAATCCAGTCTTCGATCATGTGACGCACGACGTCAATTTGATCATCAGTCCGCAGCCTGAGAACATGTGCTCTCCCCAAGCCATCTATGACAGGCATGGCCGTGCTCGCCAGATCTACACAGATCCCAGGCATGCTGTGGACGACACACTGCGCATGCTAAACACTGCCCAAATGCCGGAAGGATTTTGAGATGAGCAATAGAAAATTTGATGTAGTGGTGGCACGAAAGGGATACCAAACTGCCGTCAGCGACCTATCTGAGGCGCAATTGAAATTCATCTATGAGGAAGGAGTCCGAATTTACGCGGGGATACACCTACGCGGCGGCACACACGTTGAGCTGTCGCCGGGTGACGATGTGCGTGGTGCGTATTCTGATTTTGTAGTTCAAAACTTTGAAACTGGCCAATGGGAGTACGTCTACATTGATGCAGAGGGTCTTTGCGATTTCATTGATGAAACGCCATCGCCCGCGGTTTTGCAGGGCTTGAAAGACTACCTTGAAGACGCTTGTTCCAACGTTGCTGAAAACCTGTTCGACAAATATCTGCAGTGTGAATCTGATCGGCAAGATAGTGTCTGATGGCCACAAATCAAATATTCGTGTGCTGGTTCGCTTTTTCTAAAAGACCCATGAAATTTGCTCCTCTACTGAACACCGAGTAGAGTGACAGCCTGTCATGTCACCGTCGCCTCGGCCAATGCGGCCGCGCAACGACCGACCGGTATCGGGCGCGGCCGCATTGGGCCACTTCACTGACTATGTGGTCTAACGTCGCGACTTGGTTTGATCTTTTTTGCGCCAGTATCCAAACTCGTCCTCATGCACTTCGACGTCAATTTCCATGACGCGGGTCTGTAGCCGCTCCTGGACGTCCGTGACGGCCTGGTTGTAAACGGTCGGGCCGACTTCTTCTAGGAAAAATCCAAGCAAGGCACTTGCCGCGATATTTCCAATCTTCTCATCCATGTTTTCCTGGAAGTAGCGTTCAATCGATGCGATCGCCAGTTTTTTGGCCTCTTTGGAGATTTCTATGGTCATGAAGGGATTTTGCCGCAACCAGCACTGAAGCTGGCCTTCGCGGACGCTGCGGCGCGTGGAAGCTTTGTGGACACACAGGCAGTTTCCACTAGGCCTTGTATCCCAACAGCCGCGCAGGCAGAAGCAAAATTGTCTTGATGAGGGTCAGAACCGCCGAGACTGCAAGTCCGATCAACCGCAGTGGGAGGGAGAGTAGCCACACGAAGGGCCAGGCGACCAGAACCATCAACGCCAGTGGCCAGCTCAACAGGAACAGAATGCACCAGCCGATCAGTAACAACAGTGCGTTCATGGGCTCAGGACTGATGCGCCACAACGGTGACCGTGTCCAACGTCACAACGGTAGGTGCCTGACCTGGCTGCTCCTGGGTCGCATTCTGCGCAACCGAGTTGAAGCTCATCAGCATCGAACCGTTGGTAACCACGGTCAACAAGGCTGCCAAGGTGATCGATGCCAAGCGGGTTGTATTCGAAATCTTCATGAATCTCTCCAGTTGGGACCGCCATGTGTGGTCCGTTGAAGAGAATGTAGTCAAGCTCGAATCCATTTGCATGGCCGATGCGACGAACTGCACTATGGGGCGACTCCCAGGGCAATTGCTGTGACGAACCGTGGCGCGGGTAGCCGATAAATCTGGCATTCACGGACAACGCCCGCTGGCGATGTGCCCGATAGGGGCGGTTATTTGGCCCTAGGTGTTCCCAGTTTGTATTCGCCTACGCCGCCTGCAACAAGGTGCCCCGTGTCGACCAACTTCGTAATCGATGCACCGATCGAACCCTTGGGTAGTCCGATCTCTGCCCCGATGGCAGAGAGGTTGATTTTAAGAAAGTCATTGGGATTCAATATCTCCAATAGGCGAGCCAATACTTTTGCGGAGTTGCCACTCAATGTTTTTTTACGCGCTGCTGGGTTGGCTTTCGCGCTCGTCTTGATCTTCTTTGGCAGCTTCTTGATGACGGCGTCGGTTGCATCCACTTCCTGCACCATGGCCAGGTCGCTGTTCGCCTTCGCCTGGGGAGCGGTCAATGACGGCATCGTCAACACGGCAGGAATGGCTCCAGCCGACAAGTCTGATGCTGCGCCGTAGATTTTCTGAAACTCGGCTTCGACCTGGCCAACCGCACGCGACAAGCGTGCAACTGTCTTCCAGTCTTCAAACAGGGTGTCGTTTCCCATATCGAATGGGTTCTCTGTCATGGCCAGCTTGACCTGGTCGGCGTAGCTTTGCACGGCTTCTTTCAATGCGACGTCGGCTGCATAGACAGCAGCGCCAGCGGCCTGAATCGCAGCAAGGGTTTGGGTTGGTAATGGCATGAATCAATCCTTTTTATAGTGAACCGTGCAGCAAGGCCCGGTTGGTTCCAACGAGAAGAAAACTGTGCGTGTTTTTGGGGAAATAGTAAAAGCTATTTCCATAGGGAATTGGTATCGATGTCCGTGGTTTATGCCTGGAGCGCATTGACGTGCAGGACGTTCGGCGTTCTCTATTTTATAGAAACCCACATTTGCTTGCGGTGGGATGGTGTACCGACAGAGGATGTCCCTGCTTGGGAGGCTCCCCTCACTTGTATATTTATTCCACAATCTTGAATCAGCATGGCAGTCATGCAGAATCCTGCAGTGGCCACTACCTACCTCACCGTTTCGTTCAAAGACAAAGATGCTGCCAAGGCCTTGGGCGCACGGTGGGATGGCGTTCAACGCCAGTGGTATGTCCCCGAGGGACGCGAGCTTGCGCCATTCGCGCAGTGGTTGCCGGCGGGCATGGTAGCTGTCTCCGAGACCGCTTCCATGGCGCTTTCCACGGCCCTGCAGGATGGCAGCTCGACACGCGGCACCAACCTGGCACTGGCCGGCAAGAAGGGCGTGTCACTCTCCAGTCTGCTGGCTGGCGTATCCCAGGCGGTTGCACAGGCATACCGGGCGGGAGTCTGGACGCTGGTCGAGGTCGTGGAGTTGCGGGCCAACGGTGGTCACGTCTTTATGGGCGTGTCCGAACGTGACGCCAGTGGAGCCGTGCTGGCCAAGTCCAGTGCGGTGATCTGGCAGTCCACTGCCAACACCATCCTGCCCGAGTTTGAGCGCGCAACCGGAGCCCAGCTAGCACCCGGCATCAAACTGCTGGTTCGGGCACGTCCTGTCTTTAAACCTCTGCATGGTTTCAGCATCGAGATCGATGCCATCGACCCAGAGTACACCCTGGGTGACCTGGAGGCCAGGAAACGTGAGATCCGTGAACGGCTGCAGTCCGAAGGGGTCTTCGCCGCCAACAAGCAGCTGCCCTCTCCCTGGGATTTCAACGCGGTGTTGGTCGTGGCGCCTGAAGGTGGCGCGGGACTGGGAGATTTCCAGGCGGAGGCCAATCGCCTGGAGCAATTTGGGGTCTGCCGCTTTACCTATGTCTACAGCCGGTTTCAAGGAGAAGGGGCCGCCAAGGAGATCTGCGATGCACTCCAGGCAGCCCTTGACGCATGGCTTTACGCTGAGACTGGTCCACCGGACGCCGTGGTCATCATCCGCGGTGGCGGTGCTGTCAATGACATGGCCTGGCTGAATGACTACGACCTCGCGCGTTTCATCTGCGATCTGAACATTCCGGTGCTGACCGGTATTGGCCATGAGCGCGACAACACCGTTCTTGATGAGGTGGCCAATACCCGCTTTGACACACCGAGCAAGGTGGCCGCTGGCATTGAGCAGGTCATCTCCAGGCGCACGGCTGAGGCCAAGGCCCATTTTGAGGGGATTCATAACCGTGCGCGGCAACTGGTCCAGTCGGTGAAGGCCGACACAGTTGCGATGGAGTCGTCCATCCGCTCCGAGGGACTGCGTCATCTGTCACAGGGTCGACTGGAAAGCTTCGAGTTGATAAATGGCATCCGTCTGGATGCTGTGCAGGCAGTCCGAGCCGCAGCTGAGTCTTCTCGGGAAACCTTGCAGGACGTGAAGGCTGCAGCCGTGACCCAGCTTGCTGATGCCAAACGGGAAGTTCCCCTTGCCTGGGGCCAAATCACGTTGGGTGCGGGTCATGCCGTCCAGACCGCCCATGCGCTGGCCGGTGGATTGGTAGACGGCGTGCTGGATCTGACACGCCGAGCCGTCGCAGATGCCAGGGCGCTCTCCGGCACCGCCATGGATACCGTAGGCACCTCATCCCGGCAGAGACTGCGCGAATCCAAGGACCGGTCAGAGACCCTGATCCGCGAGATTGCCGGACAAGGTCCCGACAAAACCCTCAAGCGCGGCTTTGCACTGGTGCGAACCCAGACCGGCAAGCCAGTGACCCGCGCAGCCCAGACAACAACCGGTGCTGCACTCGAGATCGAGTTCAGCGATGGCAAGGTGAATGCCATTGCCGACAAACGCATTTAGGAGAAATTCATGGTGACCAGGACATTCAAAGAAGCCTATGGCGTGTTGCAACAGCATGCGCAGACCCTGCGCACGCAGCAAGAACCCAACATTGACGACCTGCTCAGCATCGTGACCGAGTCGGTGGATGCCTACAAGGTTTGCAAAGAGCGCATCGATGCGGTCGAGAAGGCCCTGGAAAAGGCCCTCGGAGACACCGGCACAGCGCCCACTGACGCAGTGCGTTCACCCAAACCGCCATCCGCTCCCGACCGGGTCGCGCCGGATCTCGATGGCGACGACGTGCCCTTCTGATCCCAACAGTTTATGTCAGACGAATACCAGATAGAGATTCCGCAGTCCTTCATGGCACTGTTTGTGGATCCTGGGCGCCAGAAGCCCAATGCACGCCGTGAAGTTGTGGCAGGCCGCTACGAATTGTGTGAAGACATGGCCAGCATGTTGACCGAGACCGCCAAGAACGTGCTCTTTGGTTTGGGCATTACGGAGCGCGATGTACTGGAACGGGTTCACCGTGGACTGGTCAGTGAAGGGGCGGTGGTCACGCAACCTGAAGCCGTTTGGGTGGTGCACCGGCTCGCGGAAATGCTGGATTGGTCACAGCTGGATATTGCCCCGGCAGCTGTTTGATCCTGCTGAACTATCCACAGATTCTTGGGGGTTTTCTGTGGATAAGTCGACGCTTTCAAGGCACCGGCCTGATGGCTACTGGCGATCCGCTTTGTGCTTACTGAAAAGGCAGATCGCTCGCCCCCGTCAAAGTTGATGAACTTTGGACAGGAAGGCGTGGCGGGATAGGGGTCCGGTTGGGATCGCTTCAATGGCAGGCGTACCAACGTGACTGCTTGGATACCCTGCTGGCCAACCAAGCGTGCACATCGCCGCGCACATTGCGCCCGGCCAGCAAGAAGTCTTCAAACACGCTAGGCACATACGGTGCAAAAAGCAATGGCATCCCTGCTTCCTCCGGTGATCTGCAGGCCTTGCGCGCATTGCAGCCACGGCAAGCACTGACCACGTTGATCCAAACGTCGTCACCCCCGCGTGCCCTCGGATAAATGTGCTCCCGTGTCAACCCCGCTCCAGATGCCCCGTGGTTGCCACCGCAGTAGGCACACTGGTAGCGATCACGCTTAAATAGCTTGGCGTTGGACAGTGACGGCACCACATCAAAGAGATTGGTTTTGCTTGCGCCATTGACAGCCAATATCGGATGGATGTCCAGGCGTGACTGTAGACCCGAGCGTGCATTGGTTCCTCCGCGCAGCGTCTGGCAAACCTCGCCAATCGTCCAGGCGACGGAGTCAGTTGCATAGTAGATAGCGGCTTGCTGGGGCGAAATCCAGTCCTGGGGGTAACCTTGGATGTCCAATTGCAGAATCTGCATGTTCGCCTCCTTGTCGAACGTTGGGTAAATTGGGGTGACGTAAAAGTACGAGAAAAACCCAATGCCATGCTGTGTTTGAAATCTACTTGGTAGCCCCGCTCAGAATCGAACTGAGACCGCGTGGTTAAAAGCCACATGCTCGACCGTCGAGCTACAGGACCAACGAGGTCTCCCTATGAACAGCGCACCTACGGCGTGAATGCACTTGAGGAAGTGTGGCGGTCTTTAGGGGGATTGAACCCCTGACATCCGGATAGACAATCCGGCGCTCTACCGCTGAGCTAAAAGACCATGATGGAGCCTCACGCAAGATTCGAACTTGCTACCCCCGGCTTCGTAAGCCGGTGCTCTGGTTCAGATGAGCTAGTGAGACAAAAAGAGCGAAAAACGGTGAATGTGTTGGTGCCCAGGGTCGGACTCGAACCGACACGCCTTGCGGCAGCAGATTTTGAATCTGCCGCGTTTCCCAGTTACGCCACCGGGGCAATGCCATTCACGACATATGCGCGCGACAAGGCCCAACGGCCTGACGCTAAAAGTCTTTCTTGGTGATCAAGCGGTCACCGGCGCGCGGTTTACCAGCACGGCCAGCCTTGGACCAATCGTAGTCATGGCCATCTGGCGTCTTGCCGTCCATAATTGTGTCAACACCGGGTTTGCCCACGTGCTGGGGGTTTTCGCTGGCCATCGTCACAAAGGTGTAGCCGGCATCGCGCATCTCTTTGCTGATGCGCAAGGCGACGACAAGATCAGTCGTTTCCTGTGAGTGGGTCTGGTTGTGGGCATCGGTCCCGTAAATCTTGAACATGTGCGATTCCTTCTTTTTCTTATTATTGTTGTTGTGTGGCGGAAGATGTCAGGATCGAACTGACGAACCCATCTTTCAGAGTCACGGCTTAGCAAGCCGTTGCCTTAACCACTCGGCCAATCTTCCCATATTGTTATTGAGCTACCGCGGAATACATCTTCTTAGGGGTGACCACTGAGAATCGAACTCAGACCAGCGGGACCACAACCCACGGCTCTGCCATTGAGCTATGGCCACACCTAAGAAGACGCGATGAATGGTGCGGGATTCTCACCCGCGAGTGCAAGCGCACAACTGCGCTCTCCTGTGCGCGAATACCTAAAGTCGCAGCTTTCTCTTGCACTCTTTTCTACTCTTCAAATTGGTCGGTGTACGAGGATTTGAACCTCGGGCCCCCTGCTCCCAAAGCAGGTGCTCTGACCAGGCTGAGCTACACACCGAAGAAACTGGCTCCCCGAACGCGGATCGAACGTGTGACGCCGCGGTTAACAGCCGCGTGCTCTACCAACTGAGCTACCGGGGAACAATTGCCGAAATGGAGCGTAGGGCAGGATTCGAACCGACGGGGATTACTCGACTGATTTGCAATCAGTTGCCTTCGACCGCTTGGCTACCCACGCAAGAAATGGAGCAGCGTCCCGGATTCGAACCGAGTCCTTCACCTTGGAGGGGTGAGTTGTCTCCCAGGACAAACGCTGCATGCAGAAATACTTGGTGCCCCAGGCGAGATTCGAACTCGCAAAAGCCCTGCTTCTAAGGCAGGTAGGTGTGCCGGTTTCCATAAGCCACCGGGGCCAAATATTCAATTGGCAGAGGGTGAAGGATTCGAACCTTCGCGGCCACAGTCAAAGTGTGGTGCCCTACCAGCTAGGCGAACCCCCTGAAATATTGGTGCCGATTCAAGGAATTGAACCTTGGACGCCAGCGCTTTCAACGCTGCGCTCTACCAACTGAGCTAAATCGGCATGGCACCCCCCTTAGGAATCGAACCTAAACCAACGGTTTTGGAGACCGCCGTGCTGCCAGTTACACCAGGGAGATATTGAAAGTGGGCGGTAGCCCAAACAATTGGAATCGCGTACGGGATTCGAACCCGTGCACTCTGCTTGAAGGGCAAAGGTCCTGACCACTAGACGAACGCGACATTCGCCGAATCCTGCTTGCCACTGTGGTGCAGGGAACCATGGCGTTTCGGCGGAATCATTTCATTTCGTCAGCACTCACAGCGCATCACCCGTGCGCTGCACCTACAACCACCGGGTGGCAGTAGGCACATTGAGCCAAGTCCCTTGGGGTGTGGACTCGCGATTGGCTTTTGTTGCAAATACTGACGAAATGAGGCGGGGCGCAAGAAAACTTGCGGTGACCCACACTTCACCTCGGATGGTGTTGGCACGCCACTGACTGAACAGCAGCGCGTGGTCCCAGCACCATCACATGGCATTGAATTTTTAATGAACCTGACGCAGTGGCCGACGATGCGACCGGTGCGATGGTCTTGCCAAGGCAAGCACCAAAAACAAAAGCCCGGTTCCTTTCGGAAACCGGGCTTTAAGGTTGTGAACAACCTGGAGGGGCTACATGCCACCTCCACCCAGTTTGAGCGATGTTTCAAAGGAGTTCCCCAGCGGGAGCTGCTGTGAAATGACGCTCGGCAGATGATCCAAAGACCAGTCGTTGCCTTGACCACTACGCTCGCAATGCAGCGAAACTAACGCGCACAACAGACCACCACAGGCGCTTGCCTGGTGCATGGTTTTGGCTGTTGGTCGGTTCATCACGATGTGCTCTTCAAATGTTTATTTGGTTAATCTGTATTGGACTTGCAGTCCGGCTGGCGCAGAATGACCTGCGATGAAGTGAACTGTAAATTAAATTTACTGTGCCTGTCAACACGTGCGAAAATTCTGCAACTTCTGTTGTATCTATGCCACCACAAACTCACCACCAACTGCGCTTAAGAAACCTGCTCGCATTGCACCAGGCGTTTGTCGCGCACATGGTTTCGCAAGGGGTAGCGCCGTCTGGGTTGGAGCGCGCCTTTGCGGCCAGTATCGAGATATCTGCAAGCCTATGGAGCCAGATCAAAGGGGGGCGGACGGTTGGTGATGCACTGGCAAAGCAGATTGAACACAAAACAGGAAAAGCGGTCGGTTGGCTTGATCAAATCCATGAGGAAACGGCCTCCGACCCGATGGAGGAGAAATTCATTGAGGCCTGTCGGAAAGCTTGGCGTGCCAGTGACAAGCAAGGACGGATGGCTCTCAAGAAGGCTATTGCGACCGCAAACAAAGCTACCGCAATCACCCAGTAAACGCCGGTTGCCCAGTTCGAGTTCGCCAACTGCGTTCGCGTAGAAGTAAGTAGCCAAGGGTCCAAAAAAAAGGAGGGCGAACCCATTCGGGTTCACCCTCCTTGCATGGGCTCTAGGCCGTAGCGACCAAGGCCGTTGGCGCTTGCGCATAGTGGTCAAACTGCATCGAATAGCTGGCCCGCCCTGAGGTCAGGGCCCGCAAACTACCGATATAGCCAAACAGGTTCTGCAGCGGAACCATCGCATGGATCACCGCTGCATTGCCCACCTGCTCTTGCTGGCGCACCAGACCCCGTCGCCGGTTCAGGTCGCCGATGCAATCACCCACATAGTCCAGTGGCGTCGTCACTTGCACCGACATCACCGGCTCCAGCATGACCGACGCCGCGGCCCTTTGCGCTTGCGCAAAGGCGGCACTGCCAGCCAACTCGAAGGCCAGTGTCGACGAATCGCGCTCGTGAAAGCTGCCATCCTCCAGAGTCACCAACACATCGACCACCGGATAACCGGCCAGCACACCGGCACGCGCCGCGCGGCGCACACCGTCTTCTACGCTGGGAATGAACTCGCGCGGAATCGCTCCGCCCTTGACCTCACTCGCAAAGCGCAGACCTTCTCCACGCGGCAGAGGCTCCACGCGCAGCGCCACTTCGGCAAACTGACCAGGACCACCGGACTGCTTCTTGTGCGCATAACGCACACTTGCAGCCCGGGTTACGGTTTCGCGCAGGGCAACTTGCGGTTGCCCCGTATGCACCGATACGCCGAATCGACTGCGCAGCTTCTCCAGCGTCACTTCCAGCTGCAACTCACCCACGCCTGACAACAGGGTTTGTCCAGACTCGCTGTCCTGGCTCAGACGCAGACTGGGGTCTTCGTCCACCAGGGTGTGCAGCCCGCGTGAAAAACTGGCCTGGTCTTCGCGTGCCATCGGCTCCACCGCCATCGTGATGACCGGTTCCGGCGCGTGGATTTCTTCCAGCACCAGCACCTGCTCCGGATCGCACAGGGTCTGCCCCGTCTTGCTGCCTTTGAGCCCAGCCACGGCCACGATATCGCCCGCTGACGCATAGGCCAACTCTTCACGCTTGTCGGCGTGCATTTGCACGACGCGCGACAAACGCTCGCGTTGGCCGGTGCTGCTATTGAGCACCATGCTGCCAGCCTGTGCGCGCCCGCGGTACACCCGCAGGTAGCTCAGTGATCCATGTTCGTCGTGCACGACCTTGAACACCAACGCAGCAAAGCCATCGCCGTCGCCCAAGGACTGCGCGCGGTCTTCCGGCGCCGGCAGGTAGTCCACCACCGCGTCCAGCAAAGGCTCGACACCCTTGTTCTTCAGCGCGGAGCCGGCAAACACGGGCACAAAGGCCTGCTTTAGCGTACCCAGGCGGATACAGGCGCGCAATTGCGCCTCGGATACCTCGGCGCCGTCCAAATAGGCGGCCAATACCGCGTCGTCCTGCTCTACCGCAGTGTCGACCAGGGCATCGTGGGCCGCCTGCGCGGCCAGCACCATGTGCGCAGGTATCGCCGCACGTGTCAACTCCGGCTGGCCGCGTTCATTGAGCGGCCAGCGCAGCGCTTGCATGCTGACGAGGTCAACCACGCCCTCAAACCCTGCCTCCTGGCCGATAGGCAGTTGCATGACCAAAGGCCGTGTGCCCAGGCGCTCGGCCATCATCGCCGCCACGCGGGCGAAGTCAGCACCGGTGCGGTCCAGCTTGTTGATCAGGGCAATGCGCGGCACGCCGTATTGGTCGGCTAGGCGCCAGTTGGTCTC
>ERZ724525.483-NODE-483-length-22593-cov-6.245230_pt1 | contig 22593 bp, 18 predicted proteins | sample MGYA00376058_ERZ724525 | MGnify/ENA primary metagenome ERZ724525 (study PRJEB28724, sample SAMN07190888) | wastewater metagenome | isolation source: influent of sewage treatment plant in Hong Hong | place: USA: Christiansburg, Virginia | collected 2016-03-01 ... | reverse complement strand
CCGGGGCTTCTTTTTTTTAACTCAAAAAAGGCTCTAGGCCTTATCTGATGCGCGCAAGGCGCTATTAAAACTGCAGATTACACGACCTTGGGCTTGTCTGCCTTCTCTGCCTTGCCCGCACGCCATGCACCAATGATGGCAATCAGGCCGGGCACCAGAATCAGACCCCAGATGATTTTTTCCAAGTTGTTCTTCACCCATTCCATATTCCCGAAGAAATAGCCTGCGGCGCTGATGCCCACCACCCACAGAATCGCGCCCACCACGTTGAACATGCTGAAGCGCCCACGGTCCATGTGCGCCACACCGGCCACAAAGGGGGCAAAGGTGCGAATAAACGGCATGAAGCGCGCCAGGATGATGGTCACGCCGCCGTAGCGCTCATAAAAGCTGTGGGCCTGATCAAAGGCCTTGCGGTTGAACCAGCGCGAGTCTTCCCACTGAAACACCTTGGGCCCCAGATAGCGGCCAATCGTGTAATTGCTCTGGTCGCCCAGAATGGCGGCGGCCAGCAGCACGACCACGGCCAGCGGGTAGTTCATGTAACCAGCGCCGCACAGCGCACCCACAATGAACATCAGCGAATCACCGGGCAGGAAGGGCATGACCACCACGCCGGTTTCCACAAACACGATGATGAACAGCAAGGCATACACCCAGGGGCCGTAAGCTACGACAAATGCTTCCAGGTGCTTGTCGATATGCAGGATGAAGTCGATCAGAAACTGAATGATTTCCAAAACACAGTCCTCAAAATTAAGAAGAGGCATACCAGCGCATGCCGGCACGTAATGTACTTCGGCTGGCAGAAGCCCCTTTACCTGAGCCGCTGATCTGCTAGCGATTTTGATGATCCGGGCACAGTTGCTTTCCTCTTGCAACAATCACAGGCACCACAGCGGTGTTTGTTACAAGTTTTGATAAATCTATACGTCAACAATACGTCAGCTTATCTATTCTGCTGGCACAGTAGAGATGTCAGACAGCAAGCCGTGCATTGCTGTCCAGAACACGGCCCAAGGCCTGCAAGTCCAGCGTCTGGCACCTCCCCCATTCTGGGGAGTCTGCAAAGATCGGACCGCTTCCCCACAATTAGCACGACGAGAGGAATACGAGCATGAACAAGATCACTACGCGCTACGGCAAGGCCCTGACTCTGGCAGTCGCACTCACCGGCGCTCTGGCACTGGGCGGCTGCGCACATGGCCCCAGCCGTCAACAAGTGGGCATCGGCGCTGGCGCTGTTGCGGGTGGCGCTGTCGGTAATGTGCTGTTTGGCGGCCCTATCGGCACCATCGGTGGCGCTGCCGCCGGCGCGCTGGTCGGCAATGAACTGACCAAGGGTGGCCGCGGTCACCGCCACTAAGCCCTCTTTTAGAGGCTGATTAAAGAGCTGCTCATGGCAGCTCTTTTTGTTTTTGGGCGGCCCAAAAGCACGCACGCAAAAACTCACTCGCCAGCCGGCTTGCGCACACGCCTAGAATGATTGATGTGAACGCATCCAGCCCTGAACTCCCCCCCACCCCTTCCGAAACCATTGCACAGGCTACGGCCGCGGATTCTCCGCGTCGGCCTATTCGCGACCTGCCCGATGAGCTGATCAGCCAGATCGCCGCCGGCGAGGTGGTGGAGCGGCCCGCATCCGTGGTGCGCGAGCTGGTCGATAACGCGCTGGACTCCGGTGCCAGCCAGATCACCCTGCGCCTTCTGGCTGGTGGTGTACGCCTGATTGCGGTGGAAGACGACGGCTGCGGCATTCCGCGTGACGAACTGCCCGTGGCCCTGCGCCGCCACGCCACCAGCAAGATTACCGATCTGCACGATCTGGAAACCGTGGCCACCATGGGTTTCCGGGGCGAAGCGCTGGCCGCCATTGCCTCGGTGTCTGAAACCTCTATCTTCTCGCGCCCGGCCGGGCAAGACACCGCCTATCTGCTGGATGCCCGTAGTGGCGAGCTACGCCCTGCCGCCCGTAATCAGGGGACCACGGTCGAAGTCAAAGAGCTGTTCTTCTCGACCCCGGCCCGCCGTAAATTCCTCAAGACCGATGCGACCGAACTCGCGCATTGCGTTGAATCTGTACGCCGCCACGCACTGGCCCGCCCCGATGTGGGCTTTGCCATCTGGCATGAAGGCAAGCTGGTCGAGCAATGGCGCGCCGCTACCGGCACGCCCGAAGAAGCCATCGCCAGCCGGCTGGCCGATGTGCTGAGCGAAAAATTTGTCGCTAACTCCGTCATCGTCGATCATTGGTCCGGCCCCGTGCATGTCACCGGCCGCGCAGGCGTACCCGATGCTTCGCGCTCCAAGCCCGACCATCAGTTCTGCTACGTCAATGGCCGCTTTGTGCGCGACAAGGTATTGACGCACGCCGCACGCGCGGCTTACGAGGACATTCTTCACGGCAACAAACAGCCTATTTACGCGCTCTACATCGAGATCGACCCATCGCGCGTAGATGTGAACGTGCACCCGACCAAGATCGAAGTGCGCTTTCGCGAAAGCCGCGAAGTGCATCAGGCCGTGCGCCACGCCATTGAAAACGCACTGGCCACGCCCCGCGCTGCTGCCGTGGTGGAAGCCGCTGCACAAGAAGCCGCACGCCAGCCCGGCCTGAGCGACGAAACTGCCGCCACGGCTACCAAGCCAACAACTGCCGCTGCAGCCCACGCTTGGCCACAGACGCGCATGAGCTTTGGGGAGCCCGTGGTCGGCAACCCGGTCAGCGATCTGGCCAAGCTCTGGGAGCCCATGCGCGAGCAGACGCCTGTGGTTGAGACTGAAGCGCCTGCAGCACCAGCAGCCCCCATCGCGCAAACAGTGCCAGCGCCAGCTGCAGAAACCGAAGCGGTGACCACGCCAGTCATGCCAGCGCAGGCCCCTGTGGCGCAATCACCTGCTGCGCCTGTCGCTGCACCTGTCACTTCGGCCAAGCCTTTTGCCGCGCCCGTGCCAGCCCCTATTCCTGTTCCTTCCCCCGTAGAGCAAGACAACGGCATCAAGCTGCGCCCCTCGGGCCAGTCCAGCTACTTTCAGCGAAAAGCGGCTGTAGCCCAGGTGCAGGAATCACCAGCAGCTATTGAATTGGTAGTGAAAGTAGCGGCACAGCCTGTGACTGCACCCGTTGCCGCCACACCAGCAGCAACACCTGCCACAACCGCGTCCCCAGCCAGCGCAGACACGGCCCCCGTCTGGCCGCTGGGCCGTGCCGTGGCGCAGCTGCATGGCGTCTATATCCTGGCCGAGAACAGTCAGGGCATGATCATCGTAGACATGCATGCCGCCCATGAGCGCATCGTCTATGAGCAACTCAAGAACGCGGTGAATACGGAAAATGGCGAAGAGAACATTCCCAGCCAGCCCCTGCTGATCCCGGCCACCTTCGCCGCCACGCGGGAAGAAGTGGCCACCGCCGAAGCCCATGCCGACACCTTGCTGGCGCTGGGCATGGAGGTCTCGCCCTTCTCGCCCAAGACCTTGGCCGTGCGTGCCGTGCCTGCCACGCTGGCGCAGGGCGATGCGGTGGAGCTGGCCCGCAGCGTGCTGAGCGAACTGGCCCAGCATGACGCCAGCACCGTGGTGCAGCGCGCGCGCAATGAAATTCTGGCCACCATGGCCTGCCATGGCGCCGTACGCGCCAACCGTAAGCTGACGCTCGATGAGATGAATGCACTGCTGCGCCAGATGGAGGTCACCGAGCGCTCTGACCAGTGCAACCACGGTCGCCCCACCTGGCGCCAGCTGACCATGAAAGAGCTGGACGCGCTGTTTCTGCGTGGCCGCTAAAGCGGCGGCAAGCAAAACGGCAAGCGCAGGGGGAAGACGCGAATCTTTACCCCCTTCGCTATGAAATCCAAAGCTTCTTGTGCCTGATATTCATAGACTTCAGATAGTTTTCTATCTGAACCCCATTGAATAAAGGCGCAAGCAGCTCTTGAATCAATAGCAATTACTTGATTCACTGCTGCTGGCAATCTGACCAGCGCAACCAGCACAGCCGCCAGGACCGCCAAAGCCGCAACAGGGACAGCGTCCCCCTGAACGCGCACTGGCCACCACCCACCGAAACGCCCTGCCGCAGCACCCGCTGCATGGCTGCGGTATGCCGCGCCGATTCGTCCCGTTGCGCCACATAAAAAGCGCCAATTGCACCACTTTGGTGCTACCACAAATGCGAAGCAGTGAAGGCTTCAGTCGCGCGATTTGCCCAATCAAAGCTGTTGCCACGCGTTCTTCGCACTTTTTTGCGACACGCTGATGAAAAATCCTTCACCTGAAACCAAAGCGCTAAATGACTGAAAAATAAGAATAAATGCTTTTCCCATGTCCTTTTTTGGGGCATTGATGCACCAGAATTGCGCCGACATGCACCGAAACTATGCATAAAGGCATAACTTTTCGGCATAATCTTGTTTTCGCGAGTTTCAGCGTATATCCCGATCAGTCAGAAAGTTCTCTATGAAGTACGAGTCCGTAGGCCAATTCCTGGAAGAAGTTGCACAACGCAACCCCGGTCAACCCGAGTTCCTGCAAGCCGTCACCGAAGTGATGGAAAGCCTGTGGCCCTTCATCGAGAAGAACTCCAAGTACGCTGAACACGCTCTGCTGGAGCGTCTGGTCGAGCCAGAGCGCATCATCCAGTTCCGCGTGAGCTGGACTGACGACAAGGGCGTGGTGCAAGTGAACCGCGGCTTCCGCATTCAGCACAGCATGGCCATCGGTCCTTTCAAGGGCGGCCTGCGCTTCCACCCCTCCGTCAACCAGTCCGTGCTGAAGTTCCTGGCTTTCGAGCAGACCTTCAAGAACGCACTGACCACACTGCCCATGGGCGGCGGCAAGGGCGGCTCCGATTTCGACCCCAAGGGAAAGAGCCCTGCCGAAGTCATGCGCTTCTGCCAGGCTTTCGTGACCGAGCTGTACCGCCACGTTGGTCCCGACACCGATGTGCCTGCAGGTGACATCGGCGTGGGTGGCCGCGAAGTGGGCTACATGGCCGGCATGTACAAGAAGCTGTCGAACACCGCTTCTTCCGTGTTCACCGGCAAGGGCCTGGCCTTCGGCGGCTCGCTGATTCGTCCTGAAGCCACTGGCTACGGCACCGTGTACTTTGCCCGCGAAATGCTGGCTACTCGCGGTCTGTCGTTCGAAGGCAAGACGGTGTCCGTGTCCGGTTCGGGCAACGTGGCGCAGTACGCCGTGGAAAAGGCCATGGAGCTGGGCGCCAAGGTTGTCACCGTGTCTGACTCTTCGGGCACCGTGTACGACGCAGCCGGTTTCACCACCGAAAAGCTGGCCATCCTGATGGATGTGAAGAACCACAAGTACGGCCGCGTCAGCGACTACGCCAAGCTGGTTTCCGGCGTTGAATTCATGGCTGGCAAGTGCCCCTGGTCCATCACGGTGGACGTGGCTCTGCCTTGCGCCACTCAGAACGAGCTGACCGAAGCCGATGCCAAGACCCTGATCGCCAACGGCGTTCTGTGCGTGGCTGAAGGCGCCAACATGCCTTCCACCAACGAAGCCGCCCGCGCCTTCGAAGCGGCTGGCGTGCTGTACGCACCCGGCAAGGCCTCCAACGCCGGTGGCGTGGCCACATCCGGTCTGGAAATGTCGCAAAACTCGGCTCGCCTGTCCTGGCCTGCTGAAGAAGTGGACGCCCGTCTGCTGCAAATCATGCAAAGCATCCACGCTGCTTGCGTGAAGCACGGCAAGCGCGAAGACGGCACCGTGAGCTACATCGACGGAGCCAACATCGCCGGCTTTGTGAAGGTGGCTGACGCCATGCTGGCACAAGGCGTGATCTAAGCTTTACCGCTTGATCTGCTCGCAAAAGGCCCTTCGGGGCCTTTTTTCATGTCTGCCGCCATTCTGCTCAGGGGCCGCTCACCGTAAACATCTCGCCGCTGTATGTGCCTTGGAATGTGCGAATCGGGTTGGAGACATACTGCGCAACGCTGGCTTTGAGGTCTCGATATTCCGGCGTGTTGAGTTTGTAAGCATATTTCGATCCGATCTGGATCACCTGGGCACCTCTGGCACCGGTGACGCCTGATTCATGAAAGCCGGAGACGAGGATCGCTGAAATTTTGCGATTGCTAGAGTTATCGACAAACCAGCGCACCGGCTCATAGCTTGCCAGCACCAGCACCAAGGGCGTGGGGGAAGGCGCGACCGTAACCCTCACTGGCCCAGACGTTCGCGCCCGGCCTGCTCCGTGCATACCAAATTTCGACTCATACACGCCTATGACCTCGACCTGGGCATTAGCAGGTACGTTAGTCAGCATAGGTGTCGGAGCGGAAGCCTCCAGCCGGGCCTGGGCTTGAGCCTGGGTCTGGGCTTGGACCTGCTGCAGTTTTGCCAGCTGAACTTCAAGATTCGCGGCCGATATGGCTTGCTCAAGGCCTATAGGATCACCGGTTTCAACCTTGTCGCCCACCGAGGCCACATTTCCCGTTTGCATAAAACCGACTCGCGGTGCGAGTGGCTGGATCGCACCGAAATTGTTGCCAGAGTTCAGGACTGGTGCCACGGTCATTTTTTCAACGTCCAGCACTCGCCCCTCTCTCTGGTAGGGGGCGTCTCGCTTAGGCACCGAGAAGATCAGGCTGGTGTCGCTGATCTGAGCAAAGTCTGTCGCTCGCAGCAGGTTCATATCCAGGTAGCCGCTTTGGCCCGTTATCATATTCAACCAGCCCAGCCCCGGGTAGCTGGCATACAAAAGCTTTGTGCCATTGCTCATCAGGGATCGCTTTCCCGAGCTCATTGATCTGGTGACTGGCCAGAACTGCACCTGCGTTGACACGATGCTTCCATCCGCCTCCTTGGCGTGATCCATCAACGCTACGCCAGAGTCCCCGCCAACGAGCTGGCGATCTGAGCCCCCTGGCACCTCAAGACTCCAGCGCGGAGTTCTGATAGATGCGGTGTAGGGCGTTAGTTTTCCGGTTTCAAGACTCAAAACAACCGCGCTAGGCTCTGTACCGCCCCGAGCCATCACCAGGGCCTTGGACTTAGGCAGCCAGGAGAGCAGTGCCGTGTATTGATCAGAGTTCCATATCAACGCACCGGTCTCGATGTCATAGGCCTTCACCGATCGCCCTGTTTCCCCTTGGGCGATCAGGACGCGGCCGTTAGGGGATAGCGCTGTGGCATTCCAGTTGAATCGCTGTTCACGAATGGTCTGAATGGACTTGCCATCCGGCAAACGAATCGCAGTAAAGCTGCCGCGACTGCCTCGCACCAGCGCAACATTCGATTGTGCGGACGCGATGATGCCCACCGTGGTTTCTTCATAAGACGGCAGCGCCCGAAACTGGCCTAGCTCAGTCAAGGCAAAAAGGGGAGGCTTGGACAACAGCGCGGCAATGCGCTGAAGACTGACCCAATCGCCAATCTCCGCATCTTGTTTTTTGAAGCAATCAGCATCAACAGGTTTGCGGCGAATATCCTCCGGCGAGTCAAAGCGGCCAATATTGATCGCAGAGGTACATGTCAGAGCTCTGACTTGCATCATTCTCTCAATACGCTCTTTCGCCGCCGCTTGATCACCGTTCTGGAGCGCAGACTCTGTAAACCGGGTGATCGTGAGAGCGACGTCATCAGGCAGCGGAAAGGCTTTGTTGATTCTCTCCGCAGCCGGAGTAAAGGTGGCAGACAGTTTGTCGCAGCCGCTGAGAGCTAAAGCCAATGTGACGGGAATGATCACCTTCCAACGCTGCTGAATCATGCAAAAGCTTTCGGTAACGTATTGATACCTTCATCTTACGTGGTGTCACCGAAATAGAGTCCACCGGCAAGTTATGAGTCAATTCACACGCGGTCGCGCCAACGTCTATATGCCACCTCAAAGCTCGCAGAGGTAACCACCTGTCTGCAGACCTCTGCCCCGAAATAAAGCCATTGCATCACTTGGCCCCAGGCAAGCCGCCCTCGCCACAATCCTGTGCCAGCCATGCCAGTATGCAATCTACGTATGCAAAAACAGCGGGCTTACCCTAGGATTCACAGCTTTCCTGCATCGGGCCCCTGCCCTGATGAACCGCGCTTCCAGCGCCCGGCCCTCCCTAGGTTCAGCCGGGCGCTTTGCATTTGTTATTGCCCGTGACTGCTTTATCCCGCTGGCGTCTGGCTTTTGCCCGCACCGCCGCTTTGACTGCGCTGATTTCCGCAGCCTCCGCCCATGCCCAGCAAGCGCCCAATGGCACGCTGCAAATCTATGGCCGTATCAACACTTCAATAGAAAGCTCGCGGACCGAAGGTCAGGCCGCCGTGCAGAGCCTGCGCAGCAACGAATCCTTCTGGGGTCTGCGCGGGCAGGAAGATCTGGGCGGAGGCATGCAAGCCGGGTTCATTCTGGAGCACGGCTTTGAGCTGGACACTGGCGCGAACAGCGGTGGCAGCTACTTCAATCGCAAGAACGAGGTGAACCTGAGCGGCTGCTTCGGCATGCTGCGCATGGGCCACATGTTCAGCGAGGCCTACTACGCCACAGCCGATGTGGTGAGCATGCACAACTTTGACACCGGCATCTCATCCGATGCACTGTATGCGTGGGTCTCCAACGGCAGCAACCATGTGTCCTGGCGCCTGCCTGAATATCAGGGCCTGACCGTGGAGCTGGGCACCAGCCTGCATGAAAAGCAGGCCGAGCCCAGCAAAAACGCATGGGACCTGGCGGCCAATTACGCGCTGGGCGACTTGTCGCTGGGCATGGGCTACAACCGCTGGGGCGTGGCCGAACAAGCCACCCTGCGCGCCACCTACACCATGGGCGCGTGGACACTGGCCGGCTTGATCCAGAACAGCCATGGCTGGGATCAGGCTCACTATAAGGTTGATAGCAGCCAGCGCACACGCAATATGGGCCGCGTGGCTATTCAGTATGAAGACGGCCCCAGCGAATATCACCTGAACGCAGGTTACGCCAGCAAGGTGGGCGGCGAGGCCGGAACGCAGGCCATGCAGTGGACGCTGGCCTATAACTACAACTTCACTCCCCGCACCAAGCTCTACGCGCTCTACACCCGCGTCAACAACCACGAGCGCGCCAGCTATCTGGCGGGCGAGGCGGGTGTGGGCGCCCGCTCTATGGCCATGGGCATACGGCACTACTTCTAAAAAATCTGCTTCCCAGCAAAAAGCGCTGTGCATCAGCGGGCAAGCCCTCATGCACCGCTTGCGCGCAGCGGGTACAAAAGTTTCTTTGACTTTTCACCCCCAAGGACCGCCATGCGCCACTTGCTCAAACCCGCTGCCCTGCTTTGCACCAGCGCCCTGTTTCTCATCAGCGGCAGTGCCATGGCGCAGGCCAGCGGCCTGTCGCGCACCATGGTGGGCAAGGCCGATGTCTCAGTGCCGGGCCGCGAGGCCGTAGTGGCCAAGGTTGAGGTAGCACCGGGTGCACGCGCCGGTCGCCACACCCATCCCGGCGATGAAATCAGCTACATCAGCGAAGGCGAAGTGGACCTGCTTATCGACGGCCAGCCGCCCCGTACCCTCAAAGCCGGTGAGTCGTTTGTGGTGCCCGCCGGTGTGGTGCATGACGCGCACAACGCCAGCAGCGGCACGGTAAAACTGATTGGCGTGTATGTGGTGGAAAAGGGCAAGCCGCTGGCCACGCCTGCGCCTTGAACGTTGAAGAAAAACCTCTGCTTACCCACAAAAAGTGCCGTAAAAAAGCCGCAGTTCATCGCTGCGGCTTTTGTCTTTGTACGATCAACGTACCATGAAGAAGCACCTCATTACCGCCCTGCTACTGTGCGCAGCCACCAGCGCCGCTCTGGCCGAAAAGCCCACGCCTGCCGCCACGCAGGAGATTGAGCATTTGATCAGTCACCTCAAAAATTCAGGCTGCGAATTTCAGCGCAATGGCAGCTGGTATGACAGCGCCAAGGCGGCAGACCATCTGCGCGGCAAATACGACTACCTGCTCAAAAAGGGCTGGCTGGTCACGTCTGAAGACTTCATCACCCGCGCCGCCAGCGAAAGCAGCATGAGCCATAAGCCCTATCAGGTGCGCTGCGCAGGCAAGGAGGCTGAGCCCAGCGCGGCCTGGCTGAAGGCCGAACTGATGCGCTATCGCGCCAGGTAGAAGCCGTTAAAACAGCTTGTCGGCGATCAGGTGCCGCGCTTTACCGCTGCATCGCACCAGCGCTGCGCCACCTTGGGCGATGTGCTGCACACCGCATCATGCGTGACGGTGGTCACAGCTCGCTCCAGCAGCTGAATATCGGCTTCGTGCTGGCGCGCCACATGCGGGTCTTCAAAAAAGATAGCGCGGTGGCAGCGCTTTTCCAGCACTAGGTCGGCAATCTGCGCATCGCCCCCCAGCGGACCGCTGTTGTAGCGGTCCACCCATGGCTTGTCGGCGGGCCAGCCCTTGCTCCAGGCCATCTCATTGAGCTTCTGGCCCGTGGTACCCGTGCCCACCCGGCGGCGGTAGCGGCTGAGCAGATCAAAGTTACGCTCGGCAAAGTCCATCATCGTGGGCTTCATCGCGTCGTGGGCGATCAGCGCCAGCGTCTGGTTTTCATAGTCATAAAAACGGTCTGCATTGCGGTCACGTGCAAAACCGGCATGGATGCGCTCCATCTCAATCCAGTCACGCGCGGATGCCACGGTCGACAGAAACGGCTTGCCGTGAATCACGCACTGGCGCTTCATGGCCAGCGCTTCCGGGAAGATGGAAGAAGGGTCTACCGGGTCCATCAGGTAGATGGCACCATCCAGCGCGCGCTCATCGCCTTCCATCCCCACCACTTCGGCGACCAGCTTCATCAGCCCGCCTTCGCGGCCATAGGGGTAGCGCACCAGACCTTTATAGCCCTGCAGCATGCTGGCGGCCGTGATGGCATCGTAGGTTCGGCCCACGGTATGAAAGCCGAGCTTGAGCTCGCGAATCCCAGCCTCGCAGGCGCGCAGCAAGGAAAACAGCGCGGCATCCTCGGTCTGGTGATGAAGTTTGTTGGCCGCAAGGCCCAGGCAGATCGACATATTGAACTAATCCTCAAACAGGCTTCAAGCGCTCACAGATGCTGCACAACCAGCTATCGACTTGTGCATTGAAACACCCCTCAAGAATATCGCCAATTCATGTCCTGCAAATGAATCGGGCAGGTTGGGACAGCCATACTTGCACAGCACTTGACAGCAGCCCTCTCTGCACCTCACTCAACCATGCCTTTCCTCTCACGCTTCTGGAGTCTGCGCCGCACCTTGATCGCGCTGGGGCTGATCGCTCTTGCTGGCCTTGCCACCTGGGGCTTGAACGAGCTGGACACCCGGCAGCGCCTGTGGATTTTTCAGCCCAGCGACCGCAGTTGGTCCGGTGCCAACACCGCAGGCATGCAGGAGCAATGGATTGACTTTCGCGGCCACGACGGCAGCGCCGCAAAACTGCATGCGCTATGGATGCCATCCAGCAACGCCAAGGCCCCGCTGCTGCTGTTTCTGCACGGTGCGCGCTGGAATGTGACGGGTTCATCGCCCCGCATCAGGCGGCTGCATGACATGGGGTTTTCAGTACTGGCCGTGGACTACCGGGGCTTTGGGCAGAGCAGCAAGGCCCTGCCCTCTGAAGCATCCGCCGCCGAAGACGCCCGCGCCGCATGGCGCTGGCTGGGTCAGAAGGCGGCGGGCAAGCCGCGCTATATCTTTGGCCACTCGCTAGGCGGCGCGATTGCGATTGATCTGGCCAGCGCCGTGAATGATGAACAGGGTGTGATCGTCGAATCCACCTTCACCAGCATCCCCGATGTGTTTGACTCCATGCGCTGGGGCTGGCTGCCAGTGGGCTGGCTGATTACGCAGCGCTTTGACTCCGTGGACAAGGTGGCCCGCATTGGCTCGCCCCTGCTGGTTGTGCATGGCTCGGCAGACCCGCTGATTCCCGCCCAGCTGGGCCAGCAGCTGTTTGATGCAGCCCAGCAGCCCAAGCGCTTTTTGTTGGTGGATGGCGCCACGCACCACAACACCCAGAGCAAGGCGCTCAAGCAATACCGGGCAGCCCTGCAGGAGCTGTTCGGGATTGGAGCGAGATAGACAGATGCCACCCCGGCAAAGCCCAAACCCATGCCAATCAGATGTTTTGGTTATTTAAAAACCAATTTTTATTATTTTTCTTTTTATAGAGATTTTTTCAGAATGCATGGACTGGCCCACGCGCCGCACTTTTGTGATCTACAGCCATGCATTCCCGCCGTTCTTTTCTGCAGCACTCGCTGCTTGCCGCCAGCGCCGCAAGCTTCTCTTTGAACTCCTTGGCCAAGGCTGCGGAAGCGGCTTCCGTGCCCCAGGCCAGCCGCATTCTGGTGGGCTTTGGCGCAGGCGGCGGTATTGATTTGCTGGCACGCGTGCTGGCCGAAAACATCGCCGCACAACTGGGCAAAAGCCACTATGTGGTGGTGGACAACAAGCCCGGCGCCAACGGGCAGATTGCAGCGCAGATTCTGCTCAATGCGCCCAGAGACGGCGGCACTTATCTAATCGCTCCGCTGATCACCCCGGTGCTCTCGCAGATCGTCTACAAAAAGCCCGGCTACGACCCGGCCCGCGACTTTTCCCCGGTCAGCCTGCTCGCGCATTTCCAGTTCGGTCTGGCCGTTCCGGCCAAGCACCCGGCACGCAATATTCAGGAATATGTGGCCTGGCTCAAGGCCCACCCACAGCAAGCCAATTTCGGCAGCCCGGCCGTGGGCAGCCTGCCCCATTTCTTCGGCCTACTGCTGGGCGAAGCCGCCGGGGTCAACATCGTGCATGTGCCCTACAAGGGCGGCCCGGCCATGATGACCGACCTGATCAGCGGCCAGCTCGCTTCGGCGATTCAGACCACCAGCGAACTTGGCCCCTTGCACAAGGAAGGCAAGGTGCGCATTCTGGGCACATTCGGCAACCAGCGCAGCCGCGAACTGCCTGAAGTTCCGACCTTTGCCGAGGCCGGTTACCCCAAGGCCACGGGCAGCGGCTGGTACAGCCTGTGGGCGCGCAAGGGCACATCGGCAGAGGCGATTCAAGCCGTCAACCACGCAGTCAACCAGGCTCTGCTCGACCCCAAGCTGCAACCCAAATGGGCCGAGCTTTCTCTGCAACCCGACCCGCGCACGCCGCAGGCACTGGAGCAACTGCGTGTGGCCGAGATCGCCAAATGGCGCCCCGTCATCACGGCCTCAGGTTTCTCCATCGAATAATCACTGCAACTGACTCATGACCGCTCCGAATATTGTTTTCATCCTGGCCGACGATCTGGGCTGGGCCGACCTTGGCGTCTATGGCGCGACCGACTTCAAGACGCCGCACCTGGACCGCCTTGCCGCCCAAGGCGTGCGCTTCAATCAGGCCTATGCCAACTCCGCCGTCTGCTCGGCCACCCGCATCGCACTGATTACCGGGCGCTACCAATACCGTCTGCGTGCAGGTCTTGAAGAACCGCTGGCACGCTATGGCGGCCAGCTGGGCCTACAGCCTGAGCACCCTACGCTGCCATCGCTGCTCAAAAAGGCCGGCTACGACACCGCACTCATCGGAAAATGGCATCTGGGCCAGCCCCCCGCCTATGGGCCGCAGCGCAGCGGCTACGACTATTTCTTTGGCAACCACCACGGTGCCATCGACTACTTCACACACAAGCCCGGTGTGGGCGAACAATTCGGCCGCGATCTCTGGCAGGGCAGCGAGCCTGTGGAGCGCTCGGGCTACTACACCTATATCCTCGGCGACGAAGCCACGCGCTATGTGCAAGAGCGCAAGAACATTGCCAAGCCGTTTTTCCTCTCGCTGCATTTCACAGCACCGCACTGGCCCTGGGAGGGTCCGGATGACGAGCATGTCGCGCACAGCATCAAGAACCTGTTTCATTACGATGGCGGCAGCCTGAAGAAATATGGCGAAATCGTCGAAGCGCTGGACAAGGCCGTGGGCCGGGTGCTGCAGGCGCTAGACGACAGCGGTCAGGCAGACAACACCATCGTCATCTTCACCAGCGACAACGGCGGCGAGCGCTTTTCCAAGACCTGGCCGTTCACGGGCCAGAAGACCGAGCTTCTGGAAGGTGGCATCCGCGTGCCCACGCTGCTGCGCTGGAGCGCTCGCATCCAGCCCCAGGTCCAAGAACAGGTCACCGCCACATTTGACTGGCTGCCAACGCTGCTGGCTGCAGCCGGAGCCCGGCAAGACCCCGACTTCCCCAGCGATGGCCAGAACATCCTGCCCATCTTGGAAGGTGATGCGCCCGGCGAAGAACGCACGCTGTTCTGGCGCTACAAATCCCAAGCCCAGCGCGCCGTGCGCCAAGGGCCGTGGAAATACCTCAAGATCAATGACAACGAGTTTCTTTTCAACGTCGAAGAGGACGCCCGCGAGCGCGCCAACCTCAAGGACCATCAGCCAAAAATCTTCACCAGCCTGCGCAGGCAGTGGGAAGAGTGGAATGAGCAGTTGCTGCCGATTACCGCCGAAAGCTACAGCCACGGTCTGTCGCCCGACATTCAGGCCGACCGTTATGTGCCTGCCAGCCTGAAGCAGGGCTAAGCCCCGCCACCATGGAGAAGCACCTAGGGTGCGTTATCCTTTACAGCCTGCAAACGCAAATGGTCCGTGTCTCACGGGCCATTTGTTTTTGGCTCTCAGCCCTGTAATGATTTCTGCGCCATGACTGTTTCTCATCCCCTGCCCTGTATCGCCATCGCCGGCCCCACTGCCTCGGGCAAAACTGCTGCGGCACTGGCGCTGTCTGAACGGCTTGCGCAGCGCGGGCAGAAGACAGAAATCATCAGCGTGGACTCGGCCCTGGTCTACAAAAGCATGGACATTGGCACGGCCAAACCGACAGCCGCAGAGCTGGCTGCCGTGCCGCATCACCTCATCGACATCCTCGACCCGCTGCAGTCCTATAGCGCCGCAGAGTTTGTGCGTGACACGCAAACGCGGGTCGATGAAATCCGCAGCCGCAACGCCATACCACTGCTGGTGGGCGGCACCATGCTGTATTTCAAGGCGCTGATGGATGGGCTGGACGACATGCCCGCCGCAGACCCCGAAGTACGCACCATGCTGGATGCGCAAGCTGCCGAGCTGGGCTGGCCTGCCATGCATGCCAAGCTGGCCGAAGTCGACCCCGTGACCGCTGGGCGCCTTGCCCCCGGCGACAGCCAGCGCATTCAGCGTGCGCTGGAGGTATGGCATGTCTCCGGTAAACCGCTGTCGAGCTTTCACACTACAAAAAACAAAGCAGGTCCCGCAGAGAAGATGGGGCTTGCAGCTCTTTTCTCCTTGGAACCCAAAGACCGTAAATGGCTGCATCAGCGCATTGCACAGCGCTTTGATCTGATGCTGCAGCAAGGCTTTCTGGATGAAGTGTGCCAACTGCGCGCACGCGGTGATCTGCATCTGGATCTGCCATCGATGCGCTGCGTGGGCTACCGTCAGGCCTGGGAAGAACTGGACTGGCAAGAGCAGCACAACCTGCCCGAAATCAACCTCCACCTGCTGCGCGAAAAAGGCATTGCTGCTACCCGCCAGCTGGCCAAGCGCCAGATTACGTGGCTTCGCTCCATGCCCCAGCGCCGCGCCATTGCCTGCGATGCACCGGATGCGCAGCAGCAACTGCTAGATGCCGCCATGCTCGTTATTGACGAAGCGCAGCAAGCCACTCGCTGAGCAGCTCAACACCCTGCCTGCGCTGGTTAAGATGCCTTCATGGCAGCCAACGCATCAAACCCGATCTCATCTCAGCCACTGCTGCAAGTTCAAGACCTGGCCAAACGCTATGGACAGGCGCAAGCCCAGAGCACTGTTTTCGAGCAAATCAGCTGTGAGGTTCAGGTCGGTGAGTTTGTCGCCATCGTCGGAAACTCTGGCGTAGGCAAGTCCACCTTCCTCAACTGCCTTGCCGGGCTAGACAGCTGGCAGCAAGGCCGCGTATTGCATCAGGGCACAAACCTTTCCACTCTGAACGAAACAGAGCGTGCCATCTGGCGCCGGGCCCATCTGGGCTTTGTGTTTCAGGCCTTTCATGTGCTGCCGCATCTGGATGTGGCGCAGAACATCGCCCTGCCGCTGATGCTGCTGGGCCGCATGAATACGCAAGGTGAGCAACGCGTGCAGCAGGTGCTCAAGGCCGTGGGGCTGGATGGACTGGGCCAGCGCCTGCCGCAGCAGCTTAGCGGCGGCCAGCTGCAGCGCGTGGCCATTGCTCGCGCACTGGTCCATTCGCCGCAGTTGCTACTGGCCGATGAGCCCACGGGCAATCTGGACCCCTCCACCGCCCAGCAGGTCATGGACTTGCTGCTGCAGCAAACCCGCGACAACGGCACGGCGCTCATCCTTGTCACCCATTCCGCCGATGCAGCAAAACGCGCCGATCGCGTGCTGCGGCTGACGGCCAACGGCATGCAGGCCGAGTCCGCGCCGTGATGTCACGCTCCCCGATTTTTCTGCTGCTGACCAGCTTCTCCTGGCAAGAGCTGCGCCAGCACCCCTGGCGCACTGCCACGGCGCTGGTCGCCATCATGCTGGGCGTGGCGCTGGGCTTTGCCGTGCATGTCATCAACCAGTCGGCGCTTGATGAATTCTCGCGTGCAGTGCGCAGCGTCAACGGCCAGCCTGATCTGCAGTTGCACGCCATGCAAGGCGGTCTGCCCCTAGCGCTGTACCCGCAAGTCGCCAAGACCCAAGGCATTGCGACTGCCGTGCCCTGGCTGGAGACCACCGTGTTGCTGCCCTCGAACCATCCCGGCAGCGCCAGTCATGCCACCGGCGACACCAGCGCCAGCAGCACAAATAGCGCAATACAAGGTGCGACTCAAGGCACTGCGCTGCGCGTGCTGGGTAGTGATGCGCTCAAGCTGGCCCCCGTCGCCCCCACGCTGATGCCAAAATTGTTTGAAGGTGGCAACCGGCTCGATCTGTTTGCGCCCGATGCAGTGTTTCTCAACGCCGCAGCCTTGCAGGCTTTGCATCTCAGCCCCGAGCAAGCCATCAACGCCCCCTTGCAATGGCTGCTCAATGGCCAGCCCCAGGAACTGCGCATTGCAGGCACGGTGGCGGCCACAGGCGCTCCAGCTGCTGTCATGGACATTGCCGCACTGCAACAAAAGCTGCAGAGCTTTGACAGCATTGACCGCATTGACCTTTTGCTGGCCGACAGCACCGATCGCAGCCAGATCACGGCCGCTTTACACGCCCTGCCCGCATGGCAGAGCCAGGTGCTGATTCAGCAACCCAGCGATGACCAGCAGCGCGTGGGCGAAATGTCGCGCGCCTACCGCGTCAATCTGACGGTGCTGGCGCTGGTGGCCTTGTTTACCGGGGCATTTCTGGTGTTCTCGGTACTGGCACTCAGCGTGGCGCAACGTGCGCCGCAGTTTGCGCTGCTGGCCGTGCTGGGTGCCACGCCACGTCAGCGCATGGCTCTGGTGCTGCTTGAGGCCCTGGCGCTGGGCGTTCTGGGCAGTCTGGCCGGTATTGCGCTGGGCAGCGCACTGGCTTGGCTGGCGCTGCAAGTACTCGGCGGCGACCTGGGCGGCGGCTTTTTTGCTGGCGTGCAGCCCGCGCTGCACTGGAGCCCTGTCGCGGCTCTGGTGTTTGGCTTGCTGGGTGTTGCCGCCACGCTGGCTGGCGCATGGTGGCCTGCACGCGCCGCCATGGATTTACCGCCCGCAGCCACGCTCAAAGGCTTGGGCAGCACGCATGAAAAAACGCCGCACCTGTGGCCTGCGCTGCTACTCCTTTCAGCCAGCGTGGCGCTGGCTTTTATGCCGCCGGTGGCGGGCATTCCGCTAGCCGCCTATATGGCGGTGGGCTTGCTGCTGCTGGGCGGCATGGCGGCGCTGCCGTGGCTGCTGGGTGCGGTGCTGGGGCTGGTGCCCGCCAGACTGTCACGCCAGCCGCTGGCTATGCTGGCGCTTGAACGCGCGCGCCGCATGCGCCACGCAACCACCGTGGCCGTGGGCGGCGTGGTAGCCAGCCTGAGTCTGGCCGTGGCGCTGACAGTGATGGTCACCAGCTTTCGCGGCAGCATGATGGAGTGGCTGGATGCCGTGCTGCCCGCCCCTCTGTATGTACGCGCCGCCGGTGGCTCAAGCCGTATCGATGCAGCCCTGCTGCCCGCCGACGCAGCACAGCGCATCAGCCAATTGCCAGGGGTTGAGCGCGCACAAGCCATGCGCAGCAGCCAGTTGGTGCTCAGCCCTGAGCGCCCCGCACTCAGCCTGTTGATTCGCCCGCTTAAAGGTGATCAGGCCATGCAACTGCCATGGGTCGACGGGCCGCTAACCACAACGCGCAGTGGCATTCCCGTACATATCAGCGAAGCCGTGGCCCAGTTGTATGGCTTGAAGCCCGGCGATGAATGGCCGCTGCTTTCAAAGGCTTTCAGCCTTCAAGCACATGACCATCAAGCGCAAACAGCTACGTTTTACATAGCATCTATCTGGCGCGACTATGTGCGCCAGTTTGGCGCTGTGGCACTGGACTGGCAGGACTATCTGGCTCTGGCTGGTGATGGCGGCAATGCATCTCAGATCAGCGAAGTGGCCATCTGGCCCCGGCTTGACGGCGCGCTCACGTCAGCCGGTTTGCAAGCCGATTTACAAGCCGCCATAGAGCAAGCTATCACCTCGCCGGGCAAGCCTTCTCCTGCACTTGAATTTGTCAGCAGTACCTCCTTGCGCGAGCGGTCGCTGCGCATTTTTGATCGCAGCTTTGCCGTCACCTACTGGCTGCAGGCCGTGGCCATTGGCATTGGCCTGTTCGGCATTGCCGCCAGCTTCAGCGCCCAGGTGCTGGCGCGGCGTAAAGAGTTCGGGCTGCTGGCCCACCTTGGCCTCACCCGCCGCAATGTGCTCAGCGTGGTCGCGGCAGAAGGCCTGGCCTGGACCACGCTGGGTGCCATTGCCGGCACACTGCTGGGGCTGGGTGTGGCCGTGATTTTGGTTCACGTGGTCAACCCGCAAAGCTTTCACTGGACGATGGAGCTGCGCCTGCCCGCACTGCGCCTGCTGAGCCTTGCTGCGGCCGTGATATTCGCCGGTGTCATCACCGCATGGCTAGCCGGGCGAAAGGCTGCCAGCGCAGATGCCGTGCTCGCCGTAAAAGAAGACTGGTAAGGACTAAACACCTGGTGGCTATACCTGCGATTACAGCAACGTTTTTCACACAACTGCAAACAACGGCAGCGCACAATAAATGCTCTGACTCAGCTCTGGGGAGTTCGTATGCAAGTCCAGTCCTATCTGTTTTTTGATGGCCGCTGCGAAGAGGCTCTGGAGTTCTATCAGTCCGCCCTCGGCGCAGAAGTCACGGCGCTGATGCGTTACAAGGATGCTCCGCCCCAGCCCGAACCAGCTGCCCAGCAAGGCTGTGGCCCAGGTCAGATGGACCCGGAAAAAATCATGCACGCCAATATGCAGATTGGCGAGACGCAGATCATGGCCTCGGACGGCATGAATGGCGGCAAGCCTGATTTCAAAGGCTTTGCCCTCTCTATCACCGCCCCGAACGAAAATGAGGCTCACCGTATCTTTGCCGCCATCGGTGAAGGAGGTCAGGTACAGATGCCGCTGGGCGAGACCTTTTTTGCCCGCAGCTTTGGCATGGTTACAGACCGCTTTGGTGTCGGCTGGATGGTAATTGTTCCGCTGCTTGATATTGGCTGACGCAGAGCAAGTCGATAAAGACACCGCCGCGACCTGAGCGGTAACAATGGGGCATGCGCCAACTGCCCCTGATTCCACCTCATTTCGCACCAGCCGAAGCAGCTATCTCACGCCGGATGTCTCTGCATGCACTGGCTGCGGCAGGTCTGGGCTTGAGCACTTGGGTGCTTGCGCCTTCAGCCATGGCGCTGCCCATTAAATCGCTGCAATTTCCGCGTGATTTTGGCAGCCATCCAGACCTGCAAACTGAGTGGTGGTACATCACCGGGCAGTTGCAGGCGGGCGGTAAGCCATGGGGCTTTCAGCTGACCTTTTTTCGCTCGCGCATTGTTGCGGCGCAAGGCCTGCAATCACCGCTGGCCGCCAAACAACTGATCTTTGCCCACGCCGCACTATGCGATGTGCAGGGCCAGAAACTGCACCACGACCAGCGCATGGCGCGCGCGGGTCTGGGGCTGGCCGATGCCAGTGAAAGCGACACCCATGTCTACATCAACGACTGGTATCTGAAACGCCAGCCTGTACCCGGACAAGATGCGGCGCAGGCCAGCCACTACAGCGCCAAGCTTGCCGCCAAAGACTTCACCCTTGACCTTGAATTTGATAGCACGCAGCGCTTGCTATTACAGGGCTCCAACGGTCTTTCACGTAAAGGGCCGCAAGAAGAACAGGCCAGCTATTACTACAGCCAGCCCCAGCTCAAAGTCAGCGGCTCCATCACCGTGGGCGGGCAACGTCTTCCAGTGCAAACCAGCCCCCATAATCGCGCATGGCTAGACCATGAATGCAGCGCCGCCATCATGGATAAAGAGGCGCAGGGCTGGGACTGGATTGGCATGAATCTGGATGACGGAAGCGCGCTGACAGCCTTTCATCTACGGCGCCCGGACGGCTCCGCACTCTGGGCTGGTGGCTCTTTTCGCCAAGCCGGGCAAAGTGCGCAAATCTTTAGTGCCAATCAAGTGCTGTTTGAGCCGCTGCGCTACTGGCTCAGCCCTCACAGCAAGGCGCGCTACCCGGTTGCATGGCGGGTGCAGACGCCCGCCGGGCGCTTTGAAGTACATGCACTGGTAGATGACCAAGAACTGGACAGCCGCGCCAGCACTGGCGCGATTTACTGGGAAGGTTTGTGTGAGCTGCGCCGTATTGGTGCCGATGGCCGCAGCAGTGCAGTGGGGCGGGGGTATCTGGAGATGACGGGGTATGTGGCGGCGATGAAGCTTTAGCGGCTTCTAGTGCCTATTGATCAAGCGATAGCGGCTATCAATTTTCTGCTTTCAACTTCTGAGTTGTCGCCAGCGACAGAGGCCGGGTGTTGCCCCGGTAGGCGACATTCTTTTCTTGCTCGTGCAAGTAAAGAAGGCAAAAGAACACGATCCGATTGTCTGCGCCCCCTTCACTGCGCTGCGGGGCAAAGCGTGCGTCACGCCATTCAGGCAGCGGTAGGGCAAAACTCGCTTTGCGCTGCGCGCGCCGCTCAAACAAGCGTCTTTACTGACGCTTTTCCTGTTGCCAGATCTGCCTGCAGCACTTCACTGCCATGGAGCAGTAGGAGGCTTGTTTTTAAGCAGGCAATCATTTTGCTCCCAATGCCAAGAGTGAGAATTTCAGCTCACTGTTCCTGATTTTTACCAAGAGGAAAAGGTGTTGAGACGCCTGTTGAGAAATCATCTGGAAGCCTTGTCGGCTTTATCGCTCGCGCTGTGGCGCTGAGAAAGTGGATGACGGCGCGCTCGAATTGTTCGGGCTGATCCAGCATGACGAAGTGGTAGCTGCCATCGATGCGCTGGAAGCTGACGTGAGGCGTGGCTGCATAGGCGGATTGGAACGTGGCATCGACGTTGCCTGCGGGGATGCCGTAGCTGGTGTCGTAGGCATAAATTACATGCACGGGCACGGTGATGTGGCTGAGCTCGGAGCGAAGGTCTGAGGTCATCAACTCGTAGGTGGCATTTGCCACAGTCTGGCGGTCTGATCGGCGGCTAGCGGCGAGCAGGGAAGGACGGGCAGTTTCGGTCTTGGCGAGGCGGGCGAGGGAGGCGGTTTGCATGGCTTCTATCTGAGCGTCTGTTGCCGTGAGCAAGGTGTCGCGAAATGCGGCCGCGCCCGGCGTGGCTTTCTCGCTGGTTGCAGACGGATCAAGCAGCAGGCTGTAGAAGGGCAACGCATCGACGATCATCAGGCGCGACACCCGCTCGGGATGACGCGCGCCCAGCATGAGTGCAGCCTCACCTCCAAGGGAGTGGCCGATGATGGCCGGGGTCTGTAGGTGCTCGCGTTCAATGTAGTCTGCGACGGCTTCTGCCGTGGGTCCAACCACCGGACCTTGCGGATCGTGCGCTGCGGGTGCTCCAGCAAACCCCGCCACTTGAACGAGGTGCAGGCGATGGCTTTGCTGAAGGCCCGCGGCAAGGCCACGCCAGACGTCACGGGAAGATGCCAGGCCCGGTATGAGGATGACATCCGGCCCGTTTCCTTCGACGACAACCGAGATGCGGTCACGCGCTGTGGGTGCTTGTTGTGCAGTTGCCGATTGGGCCAGCACGGCCGATGTGAGTGAGAAGGCTACGAGCCAGGCTGAGAAACGCATAGAGTCAGCCCTTTTGTCAGGGTGATGTTCCGAACAAGCTGAGCATTATCTGCGCTGTTTGCGAGACTGACTCAGATGTGCCTAGACCTGCCGTTCGCTGACTCGCGCCGGACGACAGCTTCTGGCCGTTTGCGGATGTCGCAGTTCGGCTGAGGATCCAACTGGTCGAACCATCACAGACCTTGTATGGCACTGAGTTCTAGTGCCGTTGCTTAAACGTAAATGTGATGGGAACAACATGCCACATTGGCTCAGTAAGATTACCGCGGCCAGGAGCAAACTTCCAACTATCAACCCTAGGGCTTGTTGAGATTTAGCGTGAATTGATCACAGCAGATGCCAACGTGATGA
>ERZ724525.481-NODE-481-length-22603-cov-5.266631_pt1 | contig 22603 bp, 15 predicted proteins | sample MGYA00376058_ERZ724525 | MGnify/ENA primary metagenome ERZ724525 (study PRJEB28724, sample SAMN07190888) | wastewater metagenome | isolation source: influent of sewage treatment plant in Hong Hong | place: USA: Christiansburg, Virginia | collected 2016-03-01 ... | reverse complement strand
GCATGCCGCGCGTCTAACTCAACCGCCGTTTACACAAAATCCGGGACACCCTCTGGCGTGGTGCTCTGCTCAAGTACTTCAGGCACCTGTGCAAAACCTTCATAAAACTGTCACAGTGCTGTAGCAAACTTAAGCCATACACCCCTGTCCCGAATCGCCTATCTCTGGAATGCCTGATATTTTGCCGCTCCCACTTCAACTGCTTGACCGCGACCACAGCATCTTGTCTTTTAACGAACGCGTGTTCGACTGGGCTTGCCGCAGCGATGTGCCTTTGCTAGAGCGTCTGAAGTACCTGTGCATCGTGTCGTCCAACTTGGATGAGTTCTTCGAGGTGCGCGCAGAGCCGCATGTCAGCGCCTGGCAGGCAAAGGAAGCACAGGGCAGCTATTCCAAGGCATCTTTTACGGCCCTGTCGGCCAAGGCGCACGCGCTGGTGGACCGCCAATATGCGCTCTACAACGATGAACTGATTCCTGCGTTTGAAGCACAGGGCATTCGCATCGTCTCGCACGGTGAACGCAATGCCGCCCAGCGCCAGTGGGTCAAAGCTTATTTCCACCGCGAGGTCAGGCCACTGTTGGTGCCCGTCAGTCTGGACCCGTCGCACCCCTTTCCGCAAGTTGCCAACAAGTCGCTGAATTTCATTGTGCAACTGAGCGGTCATGACGCCTTTGGCCGTGAGAACGAAATCGCCATTGTCAAAGTGCCCCGGGTGCTGCCGCGTCTGATTCGGCTGCCCGCCAAGGTGTCGGGCAAACAAACGGTTTTGGTGTCGCTGTCCAGCGTGATTCGTGCGCATTTGGTGGATTTGTTTCCGGGGCGCGGCGTGGGGCAGTTTTCGCAGTTTCGGGTGACGCGTCATTCTGACTTGGCGGTGGATGAGGAAGACGTGCGCAATCTGCGTACCGCCTTGCGCCAGGGGTTGGAGCAGCGCCATTTTGGTCAGGCCGTGCGGCTGGAGGTGTCCTCCAGTTGTTCTGAGCGTTTGGTGAGTTTCTTACTGACGCAGTTCAACTTGCCAGAATTGGCGCTGTACCGCGTGCATGGCCCGGTGAACCTGGTGCGCCTGACTCAAATGCTGGACTTGCTGGACAAGCGCGAGACGAATCACTTGCGTTTTGCGCCTTACATGGCGAGCTACCCTGTGCAACTGCGACAAGGGCAATCATTTTTTGAGCGACTCCAGCAGGGGGATGTCTTGATCCACCAGCCGTTCGAGCGGTTCGATGGTGTACTGGATTTTCTTCAAGAAGCCGCCAATGATCCCAAGGTCTTGGCCATCAAGCAAACGATTTACCGAACCGGGGCCCATTCTGAAATGATGGACCTGCTGCGCTTGGCCGTGCGCAATGGCAAAGAAGTGACCGCGGTTGTTGAGCTGAAAGCCCGGTTTGACGAGGAAGCCAATATCAACTGGGCAGAGCGGCTGGAGTCGGTCGGCGCACAAGTGGTTTACGGTGTGGTGGGGCTCAAAACCCATGCCAAGATGCTGCTGGTAACCCGGCGTGAAGGCAGTGCGCTGCGGCGCTATGGGCATTTGTCCACGGGCAACTACAACCCCGGAACAGCGCGGCTGTACACCGATATCAGTCACCTGACGGCAGACCCCAAGCTCACGGCCGAAATGGATCATGTGTTTACGCACCTGGCCAGCCAAAACCGATTGCCTAAGCTGCATCAACTGATGCTGGCGCCATTTCAATTGCACAAGAAGATCGTCGACAAACTTGCGGAACTGGGTGCCGAGGCCGCGAAAGGCAAGGACACCCGCGTGGTAGCCAAGATGAATGCGCTGACCGATGAAGGCCTGATTGCCGCCTTGATTCAAGCGGGGCAGCGGGGCGTCAAAATTGACTTGATTGTTCGTGGTGCATGCACCTTGCCGGCCCAAATTCCCGGGCACACAGACAACATCCATGTGCGGTCCGTGATTGGCCGGTTTTTGGAGCATTCCCGCGTGTTTTATTTTCGCTGCGAGGGGCATGACGAACTTTATCTCTCCAGTGCTGACTGGATGAATCGCAATATGCTGCGCCGGGTAGAAATCGCCTGGCCTGTGACTGACCCGGTGCTGCGCCAGCGCATAGTGGATGAATGTTTGGTGGCCTACCTGCACGACACACAAGACGCCTGGCATTTGATGCCAGACGGCCGCTATCTTTCTGACCGCCGCTCACAGCCCAGAGAATCCGTTCGGCACAGTGCCCAAGTGGCCTTGATGGCACGTTATGGCGAAGCGGCCCAACGGAGGACTTGAACCATGGACTTGATCTTGTGGCGACACGGCGAAGCCAAAGAGGCTGAAGGGGCATTGCCCGGCAGCAAAGCGGACATGAGTCGCGAATTGACCGTGCGGGGTGAGCGGCAGGTGCGCAGAATGGGGCAATGGCTGGACCGCCAATTGGTGGATACCGCCAAAATCTATAGCAGTCCAGCGGTGCGGTCTGTGCGCACCGCGCATGCCGTAGGACGTAAGTTCAAGATCAGTGACGAGTTGGCGCCGCTTTCGACCCCTGCGCAGGTCTTGAATCTGGCGGGCTGGCCAGACGCCAAGAACCCCGTGGTCATCGTGGGGCATCAGCCTACCTTGGGCATGGTGATCGCCGAGTTGCTTCATCTCAAAGACGAACAATGCGCCCTGCGCAAAGGCTCTCTCTGGTGGCTGCGTGGCCGAGAAAAGGACGGTCGGTTTCAGGTTCAATTGATGGCTGTTCAATCACCTGATTTCTTGTAATGGCTTTCAAGTGCCATGCCTGCAAGCGTGAGCACCCGAACCCTGAACGCCTTTGCGCGTTAAACAATAGCGAATGCCCAGCCCATTTTTTGCCAGGCAGCCTCTTCCTCGCGCAACAAATACACTGACTGAGGATAGGCATTCATCCAAGCGGCAGGGCATTTCAAACTGAACTGGCGCTGTTTTTGGCTGAGCTGAAGGTCTGACACATCGGGGTCACGCCGGGTGTGGCACAGGATCGCGGCTAGGCGCAAACACAAGAGCTGGCGCACGAAAACTTCGTCTTCAAAGTCAGCGACCAGCTTGCGCAGCTTGCCCCGGTGCCCCAGTACGAGCGTGGCCAGGCGTTGTAGTTCAGGCGTGGCAAAGCCGGGGGCGTCAGCATTGGCAATGATGTAAGCGCCGTGCTTGTGATAGTCGCTGTGAGAAATCAAACTCCCAATCTCGTGCAACTGTGCCGCCCAGTCCAGCTTCGCTAGCAAGCGATCAACAGCCTGGCTGCCACTGGCTTGGCTGAACAGTTTGCGTGCGACTTTGCTGACACGCTGGGCTTGAGGCGCGTTGATTTCAAACTTGGTGGTCAGTCGTTTCACCGTTTTACTGCGCACGTCAGTTTGCGTAAATTCGCGGTCCAGCAGGTCGTACAACACGCCTTGGCGCAGCGCGCCTTCAGCGGCCACCATGCGCTGGATGCCCAGCAAATCAAATATGGCCCGCATGATGCTTAAGCCACCGCCAATCACAGCTTTGCGATCATCCTTGACGCCTTCCAGGCGGAGCTTGTCAACCGATCCGGCCTTGAGTAAACGGTCCAGCAGCCAGTCCAGGCCTTCAGGGGTAATTTCATCTTTTGGCCAACCCGCTGCAGTCAGCGCATCGGCCACAGCGCCCACCGTGCCAGACGAACCATAGGCAACGTCCCAAACCTCTGGTGGGTACAGCGTGACCGCTTCATCCAACACCGCTTTGGCGGCGATTTCGGCCATTTGAAATGCGTTGCTGCTGAATTTGCCTTCCGGAAAGTAGCGCATGGACCACGCCACGCTGCCTACCCGGTAGGACTCCATCACATGGGCGTCGTAGCCCTGGCCCAAGATGACTTCGGTAGACCGCCCCCCAATGTCTACGACCAGGCGACGTTCGTTTGACTGGGGCAACAGGTGGACGACACCTTGATAGATCAAACGCGCTTCCTCGCGCCCCGGAATCACGTCAATGGGAAAGCCCAGTAATTGCCGCCCCTTGGCTAAAAATTCGTCCCGGTTGCGGGCTTCGCGCAAGGTTTGGGTTGCAACGGCGCGAACCTGAACTTTCTTGAACCCTGCCAGACGTTCGCCAAAACGTGCGAGGCAGTCCCAGCCGCGCTGCAGGGCCTCAGGCGTCAGATTGCGGTCGGCGTCGAGACCGTTGCCCTGGCGAACGATTTCTTTATAGTATTCCGCCCGGGCAATTTGCCCATCGTCAAATTGGCCAATTTCCAGGCGGAAGCTGTTGGATCCCAAATCCACAGCCGCAAGGCGCGTTCCGTTTTGCATGTTGTTTTGCTAGGTATGAGTAGGCCAGCGCGGGGGCGAGCAGGATGTCTGCACCATCATCGTCGCGTCATGTGACACATGAATGACCTGAGTTTGTCATATCTTCGCCGCGAAATGCCATTGTTTTGGGCTTGAAAATCAGACTTTGGCAGTTTCCCGCCGCTGTTCTCGCTTCACTTGCTTGACGGCCCACCACAGCAGGCTGACAAAGAGTATGGCAGTCAGCACAAGCCCAAAGGCCCCGGCGATCCAGAAAGCAGCAGGCGTGTTCATGGCCGCTATGCCCGGCAAGCCGTAGTAACACAGCCAGTAACCGCCACCCAGGCCAATTCCCCACAGCAGCACCGTATAAATCAACAGGGGCGCAACAGTGATGCGGTAGCTGCGCAGCGCAAAAATGCTCATGGCCTGTATGGCGTCAGCGGGATGATAAATGGCAACCCAAGCCAGCAAAGCTGCGGTGATGGCGGCCAGTTCAGGGTTGCTGGTATACAGCTGGGCAATTTGCAATCTAAGCAGCCAGCAAACTGCCGCCACCAATATCGCCAGGCCCGTGGTCACGCCCAAACCCGTTGCTAGCGCTGCGCGTGCGCGTGCTTCGTCACCTGCACCTCGCCAGAAGCTCACCCGCGCGCTACACGCTAAGCCCAGCGCCAGCGGCATCATGTACATCACGGCGGCCAGGTTGGCTGCCACCTGATGACTGGCCGCAGCTTGCACGCCCAATCGCGCTACAAAAAGCGATATCAAGGTGAACGAGGTGACCTCGATCATGATCGTCAAGCCATTGGGCACACCCAGTCGCAAGAATTCTCGAAGTTGCGGCCAATCTGGCGGCTCAAGCCTTTGCCAGATCGCATAGGGTGTGTAGAGGCTTTGGGTGCGCAAAAGCCACGCGCCAAGGCTAAGCATGGCCACATTGACCAACACGGTTGCCCAGGCGCAGCCCACTGCACCACCCGCTGGCAAGCCCCAGCCGCCCAATGCAAACCAAATCGACAGGGGGATTTTGCTGGCCAGTGCCCCGAGTTGAATCCAGGTGACCAGGCGCGGTTTACCCAGGGCTTGGTTCAAAGTGCTGTACATGCGAAAGAGCATGGACGGCACCAAGCCAAAAGCTTGAACCCGCAGGTAATCCGTCACCATGGGTTGCAGATCGGAGGGTACCTGTGTCCAGCGAAGCAGGCTCTGCGGCATCCACATGGCGGGCAAGCCAATGGCGAGAAGCATCAAGCAGATGTAAAACGCTTGGCGAACGGAGGCACCCAGTGCGTGCAATTTGCCCGCACCGCGTAACTCGGACCAAACGGGCAATTGAGCCTGCAGTACACCCATCAAGGCCACATAGACGCTGATGTACACGGCCGCGCCTATGGACAACGCCGCCAAAGCTTCATCGGAGTGGCGGCCCGCAATCATGGTGTCTGCCACGCCAAACCCCATGACGGCCACCTGCCCAATCCAGACCGTGCCTGCATGGCGCAGGATGAGCCCAGCTTCAAAAGCCTTTGCCATGACGGTCAAAACTGCTGGCGATACAGCATCACGCGATCAGCCTTGTTGGGGCTTTGTAGCTCGGCCTGAAACTGCCAGGGTGACAAATCCGTGGTTGATGGCGCATCCAGCAGCAGCCAGGGGCAGGTGCTGACGGGTGTGGGCATCACGGTTTTAGGCGGGGGTAAGGCAAGAACATTCAACTTCAAACCCGCGTGGTACCTCAGGGCAGCGATAAGACTTTCGTTCTCCGTCAGGATAGCAACGCAGGTGGGCGACTGTCCCGTGGCTCTGCCAATCGCTTTTGCCCACGCGGTGCTGCTGCGAGCGTAATCAAGCAGCGGTAGCCACAGTGTCATTAACAACAACCACGCCAAAGCGGCGCCACTTGCGGGCAGCACCAAACTCTTCCAGATGGCTGCGCGGTGACGTCCCACTCGCCAGCGCACCAAACCGATCCAGGCGGCTGTTGCCGTGAGGGCGACAGCCGTTGCCCAAAGTGACATGGACGGCTGAAAGCCAGGAGCGAGCCGGGCCACGTTAGCTGCAGGCTGCGGAGGAAAACCCGTTTGCATGGCCAGCCACACGATCCAAATGACCAGTGCTCCTGCAGAAAAGAACAACAAAGTGAACCAGTCAATCAAGGCAGATAGGCTGCGACTCAAGGTGGGCAGCGCAAAGGCTGCAAAGGCCGCAAAAGCGGGGAGGGCGAGAAGCAAAGAACGCTCTGCCGCCCCAGTGCTTGCTGTGGCGGCCATCGGAAGCACGGCGAACAACAGGGGGAACGCCATGTGTGGACTGCGCCAATACGCGCGCCAACGCCACACTGTCCAGGCAGCCAGTGGCCAAGCAGGCCAGGTAAACCACAGCATGAGACGGGCCAGGCCTTTGAGGTGCTGCCATTCGGTGGGCAGGGGTTGAAGACGCCAAACCCATTGATCGCTTACCGTTGCAATTAGCGCGGCCACCAGGGTGCAAATCAAGGTCAAAGCCACTGCGCTGGGGGTGCCTGGCGTGGCCACTTGATGGCTCACCTCTACCCGCGTTTCTGCGGGGGTTGTTCGCAAAGTAATTGCTGCAACGCCCAGGCCTAGCATGACTGCCAGCGTTGGCGCACCGCTGAGCGCCAAGCCAGACAAGCCCAGCAGCAAGGCGCTGGCCGCCATCAAGCGGCGGCGATGCAAGCCAGCGGCGCCACAAAATGCCAAGGTGGCAAACGCCAGTTGGGCAAGCGCTGGCGTGGCTTCGTGGGAGAGTTGAGCCAAACCCAAGCAGGCAAGCAAGGCCAATACGCCGCCATCCGCAATCGCCCGTGCATAGTCTGTCGGACGTGCTTCGCCTCCAAAAGCAAAGGCCACAGGCTGAGCCTGCGCATAACGAGCCAGCCCATAGGTGCCATACCAAGAGGCGCTGAGCGTAAGAACGGCCAAAAATACAAATGGAATACGCGCTGCAGCGTCCGGTGCCAGAAAAGCCCCCGTGGCTTGATTTAAATAAATGGCTGCGGCACCTAGCCAATAGGGTAGCAAGCCGTCAAGGGCGGGCATGGCTCCTGCCAATGTGGGCTGCAGCCACGAACTGGTCCCGTTTGCCATTTCCCACATGTAGCCAAACGCGCGCATGTCGGCGCTTTTCCACGGTTCTCTGCCCCAAAAACCAGGGATCACATAGGCCAGACACAGCAGCAACAGCCCGGTGCGCGGCAAGCGCCGCACGGCGGCCTGAGCAACGATGGCGGGACTGGGCAGTTTCATGCGTGGTTTAAGGTGAAAGTGAGGCTATGCAACTGTTTAACATGGGAATACAGCTTTTGACCAAGGCCGCATTCAAATAGAAAAAGGGCAGCGCGGTTAAACCGTGCTGCCCTTTTGGCTGACCTGAATAGGGCTAAAGGTGCCTTATTTGGCGACAGCGCCAGTTGTCTTGCCAAAGCGGTTGCGGAACTTCTCAACGCGACCACCCATGTTGTCCACGGATTTTTGTGTGCCGGTGTAGAAAGGGTGTGACTCGCTGGAGGTGTCCAGCTTGTACATGGGCAACTCGCGGCCGTCGTCAGCTTGGCCCATTTCCTTGGTGTTAACGCAAGAACGGGTCACGAACTTGAAGTTGTTGGACAAGTCCACAAACAACACTTCGCGGTAATTGGGGTGAATGCCTTCTTTCATATCTGATCCTAAGTATGTGCGGTAGCCACAGTCCAGCCAGTCTGAACGCACTTTCCGCGAAAAAGCCCTCTATTATCGCATGCCTTTGGCTGACTGTCGATGTGCAGTAACCGACGGCGGAACTGGCATGAGCGATGTATCACCGCGTTGCACCACTTCAACTTGAGCACGGTGATTGTCGGTTCAGACATATAAGGCTTAGCGGATTCGCCCAAAATCACGGACCGCTCGGTTGTAATGCTCTACCAAACTTTCAAACGCACGGTCACTGCGCGAGCGCTTCAGTTCGCGATAGCTCCCCAAGAACTGATTCATTACTTCAAAAATACGAAACTGAGTTCGGCTCGCATTGATGCCGGTTTTTTCGCTTTCGAGCTTGATCTCTTCAGTCGCTTGCTCTAGTTTGGCGGCAAGTTGATCGCCGGCTTTTACTTTGTATGCATCGCGGAAATCTGAAGCTTCGTCAAACACATTGAGCAGGTCACTGGCATGCAACATGGCTTCTGCGGTTGCGCCATTCAAATGATTGCCACGGGCTCTGTATCGCTTGACTGTTTCAATGCGGTCTTGACGCTCGATGACACTCAATTCCTCGCCCAAAGCGCCATGGTCTTGAATCAGCTGTTCCCAGCGGCTGACGTACTCGGCGTCTTGCGCCTTAGCCAAGGCATAGTCATCTTCAAGGTATTTTTTTGACCGGACGTATGACTCGAACGTTGTCCCCATCTTGTACAAGGGCGCGGCATTGGCCAGCATGTGTTTCGCGGCGGCTTCGAGTTTTGCGTAGTGTGATGGGGATGACGCGATGGCTGTGCCTTCTTGAAGCGCCCCGACACTGTTGCGCAGCATGCTGATGTTCAAGTAAAGAATGGGCTCTTTTCGTCCAAAAAGTGAAATGCCGCCAATGCTTTGTGACTTGTACTTAGCCAGCAAATCGGGCATGCCTTTGGTTGAGCCATAAAACATGCTGTTCAGTGCATTGAACGCCTTGACATAGGCGTTGTACTTTTCAGCGGAATCATCATCTTCCTCCGCTTGCGTTTCAGCTGAGGGGGTTGGCGTGCTTTGAGCGCATGCCGAAAGTGATGCACATGAAAGGGCGGCCAAAAGTGCAAGGCCAGAAAGGTAACGTGACGCCATGAATTTCTGCGAAAAGTGAAGTTTCGCCGGATTCTAAAAGTGCAAATGGCCCCAAAAGGGGCCATGTCTGCCGCAAATCCCAACTCGATCACATAAGCTGGAGTTCTCGTGAATGCTTTGCCGAACGCGGTCTCGCTAAATGAGATTCACGAAGTTCGTCAAACTATCCGCCTCGGCGCATCATGTCAAAAAACTCGACATTGCTCTTGGTGGATTTCATGTTCTTAAGCATCAACTCCATCGACTCAATCTCGTCCATGTTGTACATGAACTGACGCAGGATGCGGCTCTTTTGCAGCACTTCGGGAGCCAACAACAACTCTTCACGGCGGGTGCCGCTGCGGTTGAGTTGAATGGACGGGAACACGCGCTTTTCATACAGGCGGCGGTCCAGGTGGATTTCGCTGTTGCCCGTGCCCTTGAATTCTTCAAAGATCACTTCGTCCATGCGGCTGCCGGTGTCGATCAGTGCGGTCGCGATGATGGTCAGAGAACCACCTTCTTCCACATTTCGCGCTGCACCCAGAAAGCGCTTGGGGCGCTGCAACGCGTTGGAGTCCACACCACCCGTCAGCACCTTACCGGATGAAGGGACGACGTTGTTATAAGCGCGAGCCAAGCGGGTGATCGAGTCCAACAAGATCACCACGTCTTTTTTCAGTTCAACCAAGCGCTTAGCGCGCTCGATGACCATTTCTGCCACGTGCACATGGCGCGCTGCGGGCTCATCAAACGTGGATGCAATCACTTCGGCTTTCACCGAGCGCTGCATTTCCGTCACTTCCTCGGGGCGTTCGTCCACCAGCAGCACCATCATGTGGCTGTTGGGGTAGTTGGCAGCAATCGCGTGGGCGATGTGCTGCATCATCACAGTTTTACCGCTCTTGGGCGGCGCCACCAGCAAGGCGCGCTGGCCTTTGCCGATGGGGGCAATGATGTCGATGATGCGGCCCGTGATGTTTTCTTCGCCCTTGATGTCGCGCTCAAGCTTCATCTGCTCCTTGGGGAACAGGGGTGTCAAGTTTTCAAACATGACTTTGTGCTTGTTGCTCTCTGGCAGGTCGTCGTTGACCTTGTCCAGCTTGGTCAGGGCAAAGTAACGCTCGCCGTCTTTGGGGATGCGTACTTCGCCTTCGATCATGTCACCAGTGTGCAGGTTAAAGCGGCGCACTTGGCTGGGGCTGATGTAGATGTCGTCTGTGCTGGCGGTGTAGCTGGTGTCGGGGCTGCGCAGAAAGCCAAACCCGTCAGGCAGGATTTCCAGCACGCCGTCGGCAAACACCTGCTCGCCCGCTTTGGCGCGCTTTTTGATGATGGCGAACATGAGCTCTTGCTTGCGCATGCGGCCGGTGTTTTCGATCTCAAGGGCTTCGGCTTGCTTGAGGACTTCAGACACGTGCAGTGCCTTGAGTTCGTTTAAGTGCATGGAATGACCCCGTGACGGGGAGAGTTCTAAAACAAAGGGGGAGGGCCAAAGGCGGGGTAAGAAAACCACCGCAGACCGGGAACTCGAACTGACTGCCTGCAAGGGCGCGTCAGTGATTGAAAGGGATTATGACAGGAAAAATGAAAGCCACCGCAAGGTGGCTTTAAGAGAGTGATCAGGCCAGTTGTTGGTCGATAAAGGCAGTCAATTGGGCTTTGCTCAAAGCGCCAACCTTGGTGGCTGCCAATTCGCCGCCCTTGAACAACATCAGGGTGGGAATGCCACGGATGCCAAACTTGCCGGGGATTTCGCGGTTCTCGTCCACGTTCATCTTGGCGATCTGCAGTTTGCCTTCGTAGCCGGTGGCCACTTCGTCAAGAATAGGCGCAATCATCTTGCAAGGGCCACACCACTCAGCCCAGTAGTCCACCAGCACGGGGACGGCAGATTTCAGGACGTCGGCTTCAAAAGTCGCGTCAGTGGTGTGCTTGATGAGCTCGCTTGCCATGGTGAAGATTCCTTGATGTCGATTAGGTTGTACCAGCGCCGCTCGGGTGAGCGTCATCGCTATATACAGTCATTGTGACAGAAAGCAAGGCGCTAACCCGGTAGCATCAGGCTATGACTTTGATAGATATTGCCTTGGACAGGGTGTCGCATGCCATGCGGTCCCGCGAGGCTCATCCCGCCCGGACGACAGTGCTGCTGCCTTTCGCACAATTGCTGCCCGTCTTTGCATCTGCATGGGCCGCGCGGTCGCCGCAAGGGTTTGCGCCCCGGTTTGTGACCACTCAAAGCTGGGCACGGCAAATAGGGCCAGTTGGTCCTGTTGGTCCTGTGCGGGGCGCTGTCGCCAGTGATGCCTCAGCGCAGGATGATAATTTTCGCTTTGATGCTGGCTTGGACGCCTTAACCGCTCACAAGCTGCTGACGCAGGCCAAGGTGCCTGGCGCAGACATGCTCGCGCCCATGTTGGTGCAAGCGTGCGGCGAACTGGCTGGCGTGGCCGCCGCGCAATCGCCTGATGTGCGCAGCAGCTGGGCCGTCGGACTGGCGCCACTGCTGTCGATCGGCATGGAAGGCGCGTCGCTCAGCGCCGAGCACGCCGTGGTTCAACTCGCATTGGCTTGGGCGGCTTCAACAGCGTATCCCACTGATGCGCTCTGGCTTCAGAATTCAGGCGACACAGATTTACTGGTGATGGTGGCCGGGCTTCAGGCGGATCCCCTGGGCGACAGCTTGGTCCGGGCCTGGGGTGAGGGTGCTTTGCGCTTGGACGATTTGCTGACGGCCGATGTGGCTTCGCCTTCGACCCCCGTTCAAATGTTTCCCTGCACAGATTTTGAAGACGAGGCGCAGTTGGCTGCCGCCTGCGTTCTGCGCCATTGGCAAGCACCCCAAGGCGATGATTTGCAAACCCAGTCCCAAATCAGCCCCGTCGCGCTGGTTGCAACAGACCGCGTGCTGACCCGCCGCGTGCGCGCCCTGCTGGACGCCAGTGGCGTCACCGTACGTGATGAGACTGGCTGGAAGCTCTCCACCACCCGAGCAGCGGCCAGCGTGGTGTGCGCCCTTGAGGCGTGCAGCTGGAATGCCAGTACAGATGCCGTACTGGATTGGCTGAAGAACAGTCCTGCTGCCAATGCCTTGCAAGTGCGTGAGTTAGAGCGTGAATTGCGCACGACGCGCAGCAGACGCTGGCAAACCCGGCGATTGCAAAAAATGTCCGCTGGTAGCGAATCGCAAAGTGCAAGCCAATCACCCCATTCTTCCGCTGACGAACTGGCGTCTTGGGTGCAAACCTGCCTGGATCCGATGCAGGGCAAGCGCAGCCTGCATGCCTGGTGCACGGCCTTGGGTGAATTACTGCACAGCAGCGGCATGCACGAGCCCATGGCGCTGGACGCTGCAGGCTCTGCCGTGTTGAAGGCATTGCACTTGACGCCGGAGGCTTTAGCCCAGCTGGGTGAATGGCCGCAGGCCCAAAAACGCATGGCCTTGTCAGAGTTCACATCCTGGTGCCGCAACAGCTTGGAGGCCGCTAGCTTTGTGCCCGATTCGCCCACGGCGGCGCAAGTGGTGATCTTGCCTCTCAGCCAACTGCTGGGGCGCAGTTTTGCTGCTGTGGTCATGCCGGGTTGTGATGAGGTTCGCTTCAACGCCTCACCGGACCTGCCAGGGCTCTGGCTACCCAGCCATCGTCAGGCCTTGGGACTGCCCATGCGCGAGGATGTTGAGGCCAATTTGCGTGCTGCCTGGCGCCAAGCGGCACAATCTCCAAACCTGCAGATTCTTTGGCGTCGTCAAGGCCAGGAGGGCGAACCCATTCAGCTCAGTCCGCTGGTCCAGCAGTGGCTCTTGGTCAGCGGCGAGACGCGCGCAGGTTTGGGCGGCCCAGAGCCACGCGTCGCGCGCGCTATCGATGCAACCCCGGTGGCACCGCCTCGACCCCAAGGCAGCGCGCTGCCTGTGACCATGCTCTCAGCCAGCGCCTATGCCGACCTGCGCCAGTGCCCTTACAAGTTCTTTGCACTGAGGCAACTGCGCTTGCAAGAGCCACCCGAGCTGGATGTGGAAACTGAAAAGCGGGACTTTGGTGACTGGCTGCATGAAGTGCTCAAGACCTTTCACGAAGAACAATTGGCCCAGGCGTGGACTGAAGACCAATGGCCTGCGCAGCTAGACCGCATTGCCGATGCCTGCAGTGCCGAGCGCAAACTGGGCGCAGCAGAGTTCTTACCCTTCGCCGCCGCATGGCCCAAGCTGCGCGACGGCTACCTGCGCTGGTGGACTGGGCACCTGCGCAAGGAGGGCCTGCAGTTCTCCACAGCAGAAACCAAGCACGAGATGGGACTGGGCAAGATCACTTTGCACGGTCGCCTGGACAGAGTCGACCGGCTCGGCAGTGCTGAGCTGGGCACCGAGCAAATCATGGTGATGGATTACAAAACCGAAAGCTTGGCGCGCTCTAAAGAGCGGACCAAGTCCCCGCTGGAAGACACGCAAATCGCCTTTTATGCCGCGCTGATGCCGCACGACAGCCTGCGGGCAGGCTACGTCAACGTTGGCGAATCCGATGGCACCGAACTTGTCGAGCAAAAAGACGTGGTGCAAGCGCGTGACGCTTTGATCCACGGCATCTTGGACGACATGGAGGCGATTCGCAATGGCGCCGTGTTGGCGGCGATGGGCGAGGGCGATGGCTGCGACTACTGCGCCGCCCGAGGGCTGTGCCGCAAAGACTTCTGGGAAGTACTGTGAGCCCCCACGCTTGTCACGACGTGTACTTCGCTGCCCCCCGAGGGGGGCGTGCTTTGCTTGGGGCGGCCCTGCGCTGCAGCAATCTATGAACAACAAACCTGCCTATCTCCATAACGGCCAAGCCATCAGCCGCGAAGGCTTTTACGCCATTGCTTGCGACCCCCAGCGCAGCGTGGCTGTGCAAGCCTGCGCTGGCGCGGGCAAGACCTGGATGCTGGTGTCTCGCATCCTGCGCGCACTGCTGGAAGGCGCACATGCGACGCCACCCGTCTTGGCGCAAGACATCCTTGCCATCACCTTCACCAAAAAGGCGGCGGGCGAAATGCGTGCACGCCTGAACGAATGGCTGGAGGAATTTGCACACATGCCGTTGCCCGAGCTAGAGCATGAACTCCGTATCCGTGGTTTTGATGAGAAAAATAGCCGTTACGGCATAGCTGATAACGCTTCTGCGCTACAAAATTTGTATCAAAGTCTGCTGCAAGGCGGCAGATCGGTACAGATCCGCACGTTTCACAGCTGGTTTGCCACCTTGCTGCGAAACGCGCCCATGGCCTTGCTGCAAGAGATGGGCTTGCCCGCGCAATATGAGTTGCTGGAGCAAGATGCTGAAGCGCTAGCATTGGTATGGCCTCGCTTCTTTCAGCGTGTGGCTGCGGCACCTGAATCACTGAACGACTTTGAAACCTCCGTTCGGCTCTATGGCCGATCACAAACGCTAAAGGCACTGGCCACCGCGCTCAGCAAGCGGGTGGAATTTCTGCTGGCTGAGCAGCACCACACGCTGCAAGATTCCGTGCTTCCTTTCGGTGCGGTGTTTGCGCAATACGCGGCACTGGCCAGGCCAGAAGACGCTTTGTCTGGCGACCTGGCACACCAGCGCTGGCATGCCCGCTCCAAGGCGCTGGCGCAGGAAAAAAACAAGACCCCCCAAAAAGCAGCAGAGGCGGTGGTAGATGCGTTCCTTAACCCCGATCTGGTTCAGCGCTTGGCCCTGTTGCGCAAAGCATTTTTTGTCGCCACCGAAGACCGCCTGACCGCGCATCTGACCAAGTTCGATGCCGCGACAGAGGCAGAGGCCGAACTGCAAGCCCTGTGCGGTGCCGCTGCCCAACATGAGGCCTGGCAACACCAGCAGCGCATGGTGCGTCTGACCCGCATTGCGATTGACGAATACGCCCGGCTCAAGCGCGAGCGCGGCTGGATCGACATGAACGATGTGGAGCAAGCCGCTCAAGCCATGTTGAACCATGAGGAGCTTTCGGGCTGGCTGCAACAGCGCCTGGACGCCCGCACCCGGCACCTGCTGATTGATGAATTTCAAGACACCAGCCCTTTGCAATGGCAAACGCTGCACACCTGGCTGTCCAGCTATGCAGGGTCGGGCGGTGGCATGGCTGCGCCCAAGGTATTCATCGTGGGTGACCCCAAGCAAAGCATTTACCGCTTTCGCCGGGCCGAGCCACAGGTCTTCAAGGCGGCGCTGGCCTTTGTGGTGAACGGGCTGGGCGGTGACGCTTTGACCTGCGACCATACCCACCGAAATGCACCCGAGGTGGTCCAGGCCGTCAATGACGTGATGTTGCAGGCCCAGGGTGCAGGTGAATTCGACGGCTTTAACGCCCACACCACAGAGTCTGACAAAACGGGCGAGGTGCTGGCCCTTCCCGCTATCGAGCGTGATGCTGCATTAGCTGCTGACGATGGTGATCCTGAATGGCGCAATTCGCTGAGCACGCCGCGCGACTTGCCCGAAGTCACCTTGCGTACCCAGGAATGCCGCCAAGCTGCGCGCTGGATTGCCGAGCAACTGAACCCCAAGAATGGGCAAGAAGCGCGCAAGCCCGCCGACATCATGGTCCTGGCCCGTAAACGCGTCAGCTTGTCTGCCATGCAAGACGCCTTGCGCGAACTCCACATTCCTGCCAGTCAGCCTGAGAAAGCCGACCTGGGCGCGTCGCCCGAGGTAGCAGACATCGTTGCCTTGCTGGACGCGATGTTGTCGCCAGAGCACGATTTGTCGCTGGCGCAGGCGCTCAAAAGCCCCATATTTGGTGCCAGCGATGACGACTTGACTTTGCTGGCCCAGCTTCAGCGCCAGACGGGCGACAAGCGTGCGTGCTGGTGGGACATTTTGCAGTCTGAATCGCTTCAAAAATCAGAGCGGCTTACGCCCGTCCTGTATGCCGCAGCGGGAAAATTGACGGCTTGGCAGCACTTGGTGCAGACCTTGCCGCCGCACGATGCACTGCAAACCATTTTTGACCAAGGCGACCTCATGGCTCGTTTTGTGGCGGCGGCGCCTGCCGCTGCGCGCAACCGCGTACAGACCAATTTGCGTGCGCTGCTGGGGGCGGCCTTGAATCACCAAGGCGGCCGCTTCGTCACGCCCTACGCTTTGGTGCGCGCACTGAAAGCCGGCAAGGTGATGGCGCCTCCTGCTGCCAGCCCTGATGCCGTTCAACTGTTGACCGTTCATGGTGCCACGGGCTTGGAGGCACACACCGTGCTGCTGATGGACACCGACGGCACCGCTGCCCGAGCCGAAACCATGGCCACGCTCATTGACTGGCCGGGCGAGGCACCTGCACCCACACGTTTCAGTTTTTTGCTGCGTGAGAAATCTCCGCCCGTGTGCAATCGCTCCGCCTTGTTGGCCGAGCAAACCGCCCGGCAGCGCGAAGAATTGAACGGCCTGTACGTTGCGATGACACGAGCCAGACAGCGCCTGGTGCTGTCGTCCACCGTGCCCGCCAGGCCTCAGGCCAACAGTTGGTGGGCACGCATTCAGCCGTTGGCCGTCCCTGCCGCATTGCCGGATGAGGCGCTGCAGTTAGCGCCCAATGCTGAAGTCCAAATTCAGATGCTTGAACTGCCGTTTCGGCATAACCATCAAGCATTTATTGCTATACAAAGTGAAGCAATCTTGCCCGCTAAGGCCGCTGACGCTGCTTATCCCTTGAGCGCACGCCTGGGTGAAGCCATGCACCGCCTTTTGGAATGGGGCCCACAAGGCGAGGCGGAAGGGCCGTCTGCGCAAAGACGATGGACCCCTGCGCAATTGCACGCCGCAACGCGGGAGTTCGCATTGGATGCCATGTCTGTTGCCGAAGCCCACGACATGGCACAGCGCATACGCTTTGGCGAAGCCGCCTGGGCATGGGATGCCAGTATTTTGAGCTGGCAAGGCAATGAAGTGCCGATCACTTGGCGCGGTCAGACCTTGCGGCTGGACCGCTTGGTGCAGCGCGCCGATGACGGCAGCTGGTGGGTGCTGGACTATAAAAGCGCTCCTCAGCCGGAGAAGCAAAGCGCATTGCGTCAGCAGTTGCAGCAATACCAGCAGGCCGTGCAACAAGCCTATCCCGACAGCACCGTGCAAGCGGTATTTTTGACATCGCAGGGCCAGATCAGGCCACTGCAGTCTGACGAACGATATCCAGAGGAATCCCCATGACCCCCACCATCCACACCACCGTCGCCATCATCGGCGGCGGCCCCGCCGGGCTCATGGCTGCGCAAACCTTGGCTGAATCCGGTGTGCAAGTGGACTTGTATGACGGCATGCCCAGTGTGGGGCGTAAGTTTTTGTTGGCAGGCAAGGGCGGTATGAACCTGACCCATTCCGAACCCTTGCCGCAGTTCATGCAGCGCTATGGCGCTCAGGCCAGCCAATTGGCACCTTGGGTCGAAGCCTTTGGGCCAGACGCTCTGCGCGAATGGGCCAAAGGCCTGGGGATTGATACCTTTGTAGGCACATCGGGGCGGGTGTTTCCCACCGACATGAAGGCCGCGCCACTGCTGCGTGCCTGGTTGCACCGGCTGCGTACCTTGGGCGTTCGGTTTCACATGCGTCACCGCTGGACCGGATGGAACGGGGGTGAATTAGTCATGACCTCGCCCAGCGGGCAAGTCTTGGTGAACTCGAAGGCCACCGTGTTGGCACTGGGCGGGGCCAGCTGGCCGCGTTTGGGGTCTGATGGCGCTTGGCAGCCTTTGCTGGCTGATCGCGGTGTGGCGCTGACGCCACTACAGAGCGCTAACTGCGGCTTCGATGCCTACGGGAAGGCCGGGCAGGGCTGGACACCGCATTTTGTCAGCCGCTTTGCGGGCCAGCCATTCAAATCGGTCGCCATCAGATGCTCGGGCGTGGATGGTGATGTGTTTGAGCGGAAAGGTGAATTTGTCGCAACCGCTACTGGTGTTGAAGGCAGCTTGGTTTACGCCGCATCGCGTTTGCTGCGTGAGCAGTGTCTGGCTGTGGAAGCGCAGCATGGCGGGAGTGAGACCTTGGCGAAGGCAAGTTTCTTGCTGGATTTGCTTCCCGCCATGAGTCTCGATCGTGTTTTGACCGAGGTGAGTCACCCGCGCGGCACCCGCTCACTCAGCAGCCACCTCAAAAGCCGCCTCAAGCTCGATGGCATCAAAGCCGCCATCCTGTATGAATTGCTGTCACCAGAAGACATCTCCAATCCGACCACGCTGGCGCGCGCGATCAAAGGCTTGCCGATTCAATTAGTCCGCCCACGCCCCGTGGCGGAAGCCATCAGCACTGCCGGTGGCGTACGATTTGACGCCCTCGATGATGAGCTGATGTTAAGAAAATTGCCGAACGTGTTTTGCGCCGGCGAGATGCTGGATTGGGAGGCACCCACCGGGGGGTATTTGTTAACAGCTAGTTTTGCAACAGGCCGTGCAGCCGGCCTGGGCGTGCTGGCACACTTGGGTATTCAAAGAGAGGGAGAGTAATCAGATGATGAAAGATCAATTCATTCGCAGCCTTTTGGCGACGGCAGCGGTTTCACTGGTGGCATGTGGGGGGGGCGGTGGTGGCACTGATACGTCCAGTACGAGTACTGGCGGCGCAAGTAGCACAACAGGCAGTACAACTGGCGGCTCAACAGGTAGTACCTCGGGAACATCCACCGGCACATCAACGACGCCTTCGACCAGTACAACGACCACAACATCAACCACCACGTCGGTCATTGGTGCGTCAAGCCTCTATGCACAGCAGTGCGACGCCAGCAATCCGGCTGCGCCTGCCGCCAACAAGACGGGCAGTTTGGCAATTGAAAAGCAGTGGATTCGCTCTTACCTGAACGAAGCCTACCTGTGGTTTGACCAAATTCCAACGGTCAATGCCAGTGCCAGTACCTACAGCGGCGCCATGAGCACGCTGACGGCGTACAACGTTCCAGTGCCCCTGGACAACTACTTTCAAGCCTTGAAGTCGCCTCAACTCACCGCCAGTGGCGCCAAGGTCGACAAATTCAGCTTCACGTATTCAACTGCCGACTGGAATGCTTATGCGCAATCCGGCCAGTCCGGTGGCTATGGCGCAGACATTGCGCTGCTGGCCAAGTCCGCGCCGCGCAAGGCTGTGGTTGCCTATACCGACCCCAACACCCCAGCCTACAACGCGCCTGCCAGTTTGCGGCGTGGTGCGGAGATTTTGTCGGTGGATGGGGTTGATCTGGTCAACGATACGACGCAAGCCGGTGTGGCCAAGCTCAATGCAGGCCTGTTCCCTAACGTGGGCGAAACCCACACCTTTGTCGTTCGAGACCTGGGCGCTACTTCGACACGCACGGTCACGCTGAAAGCTCAAACCATCACCAGCACCCCAGTACAAAACGTGCTGACCCTGGCAACCAGTACCGGCAAGGTGGGCTACCTGCAGTTCAATGACCACATCGCTACCTCTGAGCAAATGCTGATCGACGCGGTCAACAAGTTCAAGGCCGACGGTATTCAAGACTTGGTGCTGGACATGCGCTACAACGGTGGCGGCTACTTGTTCATTGCCAGCGAATTGGCCTACATGATTGCGGGACCGAGCCGGGCGTATGCCAGCGGCCAAAGCAAAGTATTTGAAAAGTTGACCTACAACAGCAAACGTTCATCTGAGACGAACGCCAGCAACGCCACCACACCGTTCTACAACGCATCCTGCATCATGAACAGCAGCTACAACTGCACCGCAACCAACGCATTGCCCTACCTGGGGTTGAGTCGCGTCTTCGTGCTGGCACAAGCCGGCACTTGTTCAGCCAGCGAAGCCGTGGTTAACGGTTTGCGAGGCGTGGGGGTGGACGTCAAAATCATCGGCGGCACCACGTGTGGCAAACCTTATGGGTTCACGGCAAAGGACAACTGCGGGGTGTCTTACTTTTCGATTGAGTTCAAGGGCGTGAATGCCGCTGGGTTTGGGGACTACTCTGACGGCTTTGCGCCTACTTGCACGGTGTCGGATGATTTCAGCAAACAGCTTGGCGACCCCACTGAAGGCCAACTTGCTGGTGCACTGAAATACCAAACAACAGGAGCTTGCCCAAGTGCAGCAGTGGCAACTGAAAAGACATTAAGCGCTGGCGGTGCTGCGGGGGCCTACACCTTGCTCAAGAACCCTCTGCGTGAAAACCGTTGGGGCGTGCCACGCCCTTGACCTTGGATATCAAAGTGTTGTTTTGGGAGACTTACTGAATGGACACCGTCATTCCTGGCATTCGTGCCATCGAAAAAGAGATGGTGGCACTGCGTCACCATATTCATGCGCATCCTGAACTGGCCTATGAAGAGGTCGATACCAGCAATCTGGTGGCGGAGCGCTTGGCAGGCTGGGGATACGACGTGCACCGTGGCCTAGGCGGTACGGGGGTTGTGGGTACCTTGAAGCTGGGCAATAGCTCGCGCGCAATAGGCTTGCGTGCCGACATGGATGCACTGCCCATTCTTGAGGCGACGGGCTTGCCCTATGCCAGCCAGTATCCGGGCAAGATGCACGCGTGTGGGCATGACGGGCACACGGCGATTTTGCTGGCCGCAGCGCAACACCTGGCGCAAACGCGTCAATTTGACGGCAACTTGCACTTGATCTTTCAGCCCGCTGAGGAAGGATTAGGTGGCGGACGCCGAATGGTGGAAGACGGCCTCTTCAAACTGTTCCCTTGCGATGCGATCTTTGCCCTGCACAACATGCCAGGTTTTCCCATGGGGCAGTTTGGCTTTAAGGCCGGGTCCTTCATGGCGTCGTCTGATACGGTGAACCTCATCATCACGGGGCGGGGTGGGCACGGCTCAGCGCCACACCTGTCTGCTGACCCCGTGGTGGCCTCGGCCCACATCATTGTGGCGCTGCAAAGTATTGTGTCGCGCAATGTGGATCCGCGCGAGATGGCCGTCGTCACAGTGGGTGCAATCCATGCCGGGAATGCACCGAATGTGATCCCTGACGCGGTGGAAATGCGCCTGACCGTCCGCAGCTACACCCCGCAGGTGCGTCAACAGTTGCGTGACCGGATTACCGAGGTGGTGCATGCGCAAGCAGCTACCTTCAATTGCAAAGCCAGTGTGGACTACCAGTGGCGCTACCCAGCGCTCATCAATAGCGACGGCCCGACGGCATTTGCGCGTCAAGTTGCGGTGGACTGGCTAGGAGATTCAGGCCTTATTCCTGATTTGCAGCCGCTTACCGGCAGCGAGGATTTTTCCTTTATGCTGGAAGAATGCCCAGGTTGCTACCTGATCATTGGCAATGGGGTGGGTGACACCCACGGCACGGGCGGCTGCATGGTGCACAACCCGGGCTACGACTTTAACGATGCCTGCCTGCCCATTGCCGCCAGCTATTGGGTAAAGTTGGTTGATAAATTTCTGGCAGCCTGACGTCAGCCCTTTTTATGGAATTTGCAATATGAAGAAATTTGAAATCCAAATCAATCGCCGCAAGAGTTTGCGTCTTGTCTCGATCAGCGCCGCATGGCTCGTATCAGGAGCGTTTGGCCCCGGCGTTTTGGCCCAGTCAAACTATCCCGACAAGCCCATCAAACTGGTGATTGGCTTCCCGGCGGGAGGATCGGTCGACTTCATTGGGCGCATTGTGGGTGAGGCACTGGGCCAAAGGCTCAAGACCTCGGTCGTGATTGAAAACCAGGGCGGTGCTGCAGGCACCATTGCCGCTCAGCGGGTGGTTAACGCCGTGCCAGATGGCTATACCTTCTTGATGGGGTCCAGTAACGAGCTGGCCGGAACTGGTGCAGTCAATCCCAATCAAAAATACGATGCCAAAAAAGACTTCACGCCCATTGGTTTGATGGCCACAGCGCCGGTCTTCTTTGTGGCGGGGCCCAAAGCAGGGGTGAAAACATTGGACGAATTCCTGGTTGCCGCGCGCGCGAATCCGGGTAAGTTCAGCTACGGCACCTCCGGCGTGGGCTCATCGCTGCACTTTGCCGGTGAGTTGCTCAAGCAAAAATCGGGTGTTTTCATGACGCACATCCCCTACCGCGGTGTCGCACCCTTAAGCAGCGATTTGGTCGGTGGCGGTATCGAAGTGGCGATGATGTCGGTGCCTGCTGCCAAAGGTTTTATGAGCACGGGGCGCATCACGGCGATGGGCGTCACCAGTGCCAAGCGCTTGCCCGGTTTTCCAAACATTCCTGCTTTGGGGGAGCACCCGGCACTCAAAGGCTATGAGATGAACGGTTGGTTTGCCATGATGGCTCCCCGCCAATTGCCACCGGATGTCACCGCAAAAGTTCAGCTTGCCTTGCAAGCCGTTCTGGCCGATCCTGCCATCAAGGCAAAGCTGGAAGAGGGCGGAAATATTGTGGCCACCGGCAAAGAGAATTTGGCTGCGCTGATGGCCACCGAAGCCGTGCAGCTGGGCAAATTGGCGACCTTTGCCAACATGCGTGAGTGACACACGTGAAAAAGCCAGCCGTTGCTTGAGGCAGAGGCTGGCTTTAAAAGATGAGGTTGACGAGCCTTGACCCCGGCACTGGCTCTACAGTTAGGGCTGCTTGGTTCCCCACCTGACCCGGTTGGCCGCTTCACCATGCGG
>ERZ724525.479-NODE-479-length-22615-cov-14.834796_pt1 | contig 22615 bp, 26 predicted proteins | sample MGYA00376058_ERZ724525 | MGnify/ENA primary metagenome ERZ724525 (study PRJEB28724, sample SAMN07190888) | wastewater metagenome | isolation source: influent of sewage treatment plant in Hong Hong | place: USA: Christiansburg, Virginia | collected 2016-03-01 ... | reverse complement strand
AGTCCGACGTTTACTTCTTCAGCACCCGCCTGCAGCTTGGCCGCAAGTGGGGCACCCCGCAGCCGATCACCATCCGCGACAAGGATTTCGGCATGGTGCGCTTGCGTGCCTTCGGCATGTATTCGTACAAGCTGGCCGACCCGCGGAAGTTCTTCACCGAAATCAGCGGCACCCGCGCCGCCTACACGGTGGACGAACTGGAGCAGCAGTTGCGCAACCTCGTCGTGGCCACCATGAGCGCCACACTGGGCGGTGCCGAGGTGCCCTTTCTCGACATGGCCGCCAACCAGATCCTGCTGGCCCAGCGCATGACCGAGGCGATGACGCCGACCTTCGAGCGCTACGGGATGACGCTCGACAACTTCGCGGTGGAGAACATCTCCCTGCCCGAAGAGCTGCAAAAGGCCATCGACACGCGCATCTCGATGGGCATGGTCGGCGACCTCGCCAAGTACACCCAGTACCAGGTGGCCAACTCGGTGCCGCTGGCAGCGCAGAACGAAGGCGGGCTGGCTGGTGTGGGTGCCGGTCTGGCCGCCGGCGTGGGCATGGGACAGGTGATGATGGACGCGCTGCGCGGCAGTCAGGCGCCGGCTGCAGCGCCGGTCGCAGCACCGGCTGGCGAAGATCCGGAAGCCCGTCTTGCCAAGCTCAAGAGCCTGCTCGACAAGGGCCTCGTCACCCAGGCCGATTACGATTCGGCCAAGGCTGAAATCCTCAAGAAGCTCATCGGTTAAGCGCCCGGATGTTCAAGCTCGCCTGTCCGAGTTGCGGCGCGGAGGTCACCTTCCGTTCCGCCACTTCGGCCATCGCCGTCTGCGAATACTGCCGCAGCACGCTGCTGCGCGAGGCCGACGCGGTGCGCGACGTGGGCAAGATGGCGGTGGCGCTGGAGGATTACTCGCCGATCCGCATCACCACCTCGGGCATGTACGCCGGCAAGGCCTTTGGCGTGGTCGGGCGCATCCAGCTGCGTTACGAGGCGGGCTTCTGGAACGAGTGGTACATCCTCTTCGACGACGGTACGGGCGGCTGGTTGTCGGATGCCTCCGGCCAGTACGCGATCACCCTCGACAGCGGCCGCGCCGACGATGCGCCGCCCTTCGGCCAGATCATTCCCGGTGGTGCCTACGTTTTTGAGGGCGTGACCTACTCGGCGGCTGATCTGCGCACCGCCCGCTGCACCGGTGGCGAAGGCGAACTGCCCTTCCAGGTGGGGGCCGGCTGGGAAGCCCGGGTGGCCGACTACCGCCAGGCGCACCGCTTTCTGACCCTCGATTATTCCGATGGTCCCCAGCCCCGCCGTTACGTCGGCAAGGCGGTCAGTCTTGCCGACCTCAAATGCCAGCTGTTGCGCGAGCCCGATGAAATCGCCCGTAGCGCCGGACATCTCAAGGGCCAGGCCGCGTCGCTGGAATGCCCGGCCTGTGGTGCGTCCATCAGCTGGCGCCCGGCGGTGGCCGCCCATCTGCACTGTCCGGCCTGCGGCACCGAATCCGACGCCACCACCGGCACCGTCGAGATCATGGAGGCGGCCCGCCGTGAAGCGATGATGCCGACGACGCTGGCGCTCGGCGACGTGGCGAAGATCGACGGCCATGCCTTCAGTCTGATCGGCCTGATGCGCTGTCGCGAGGTGGGCGAGACGGAGGCGTGGACCGAATACCTGTTGTTCAGCGAAGCAGCCGGTTTTTTGTGGCTCGTCGAATCCGCCGCGGCGTGGGACAAGGTCAAGGTGCTCGACAGCTGGCCGGAGTCGGTTTCCGCCAGCGCGGTGCGCCTCGACGGCAGCGCCTTCACGCGCATGATCGCCTACGGTGCCGAGGTGATTTACGCCGCCGGGGCCTTCAACTGGCGGGTCAAGGTTGGCGACAGTGTTTCCATCACCGATTACCGGGGCAGCCGCGGCACCCTCAGCAGCGAGCGCAGTCCGGCGGAAATCACCTGGTCCCTGGCCCAGCGCGTGCCGGCGAGTACCGTCGATGGCTGGTTCGGCAAGGGTGGCAAGCTGACTGCCGGGGCTTTTGTCGCGTCGCTGGCCGACGCCGGCAGCATGCGTCCCGACTCCGACCCGCGGGCCTCCCTGCGCCCCCTCGCCATCGCCTTCTCGGCCGTCCTGTTGCTCGTCAACATTCCCCTGTCTTTCATGGGGAGCCTGTATAGCTGGGTGGTGACCCTGGTTGCCTTCATCGTCCTGTGGCTGCCCGTTTACACGGGTCTGTTCGAGGACAAGTCATGACGCGCTGGGGCTACATCGTTTTCGGGCTGATCGTGGTGCTCGTCGCGACCCTCGAAAACGTCGACGAGCGGCGTGGTTCGAGCGGCAGTTCGCGCAGCTGGAACAGTGGCTCGTCCGGCGGCGGCTGGTCGTCCGGTGGAGGTGGGCACAAGTGAGCGATACTGCCGTTCACCTTCCGCGGGGACGCCACCTGCTGGTAGATTTGCACGGCGTTGGCGCTGCGTATCTTGGCGACTGCTTGGCCATCGAAAACCTGCTCCGCGATGCCGCTCGGGCGGCCGGGGCGACGCCGGTGGGTGGCGAGTTCCACCACTTCGGGCCAGGCCTGGGCGTGACCGGTGTGCTGCTGCTGAAGGAGTCGCACATCAGCATTCACACCTGGCCGGAGCATGGGTTTGCGGCGGTGGATGTGTTCATGTGCGGCGCCGCCCAGCCCGAAAAGGCAGTGGCCGTGATCGAGGCCGCGCTGCAGGCGGAGTCCGTGACCCGGCAGGAGGCATCCAGGGGATAGAATCGCAGGCTGTACTGACTTTGTGTTTCGTATGATGACCTTCCAGCCCGCTCCCCTGGCCAAAGCCTGCCGCCTTCCCAACCATGGCCCGACGGTGCTGGTATCGACGGCACAGGGCAGCATCCACTATATTGCCGGAGGCAACTTCTTTACGACCGGGGAGGTCTTCGAGGTGAAAGGGTAAGCACATGGAAATGCCCACCGTTTTCGACAACGCACAACTCTCTCATATTATCGAGGAGGCGATGATCTTCCAGTGCGCCTGCCCGGCCCAGGTCGCCCAGCATATCCTCGGTCTGCGCGAGTTGTTCCGTTACCAGTTCAGTTGTTCCATCACACGTACCGAAGATTTTGGCGTGCACGCCCGCATCATGGAATCGGTGCGGCGCACGCATGTGGAGATGGAGCAGTGCCTCGGCGATGTTCTCGCTGCCGAAGGCTGGGATACCGCCACACTGACCATGCCGGAGGGGCTGCGCCAGTTGCGCGACCAGTTGCTGGAAGAGTGATTCCGGTGCGCTGGCCGGTTTGCCCGATACGGGTTTTGATAGTGCGAAGAAATATTTTGTGCACTGCACAAAAAGCGCTTGCATTTGGGTTTGTTGCGGTGCAACATAGACCCATACCGAATCGCAAACCACTATCAGGAGATCAACATGTCCATTTCCCCGGAAAAAATCGTCGCCGCTTCCAAGTCCAACGTTGAAGCCAGCCTGAAGTCGGCCACCAGCTTCGCGACCACCCTCTTCACCGCCGTCGAGCGCGTTGCCAGCCTGAACCTGGCTACCGCCCGTGCTTCCTTTGACGACAGCGTCGCTTTCTCCAAGACCCTGCTCGCCACCAAGGACCCGAAGGCCCTGGCCGCCCTGCACCTCGGCGCCCTGACCCCGGCTGTTGAAAAGGGCGTGGCTTACGGCCGCAGCCTGTCCGGCATCGGTGCCGACACCAAGGAAGAGCTGACCAAGCTGGTTGAAGCCGAAGCCGCTGCCCTGTCCAAGAGCGTTGATACCGCCCTGGAAGGCATCTTCAAGAACGCCCCGGCTGGTTCCGAGCCCGCCATCAAGGCCGTGAAGACCGCTCTGGCCAACGCCAGCACCGCTTACGAAGGCGCCACCAAGGCCGCCAAGCAAGTCGCCGCTGCCGCCCAGGCCAGCGTTGAAAAGGCCACCCTGGTCGCCGTGCAAAACGTCGAAAAGGGCACCAAGGCTGCTGCTACCGCCCTGAAGGTTGCCTGAACGGACGCCTCGCGGTGACATGTCACCGCAAGTTTCCGAGCAAGATCCAAAAAGGCCCTCCGGGGCCTTTTTGCTTTGGGAGTACAGTCTGATGAGTCGTCGCAAATCCCCCCTCGTTTCCGCCCTGTTCAAGCTCACCCGCGCCGGGCTCAAGCAGTCCACCCGCATCGGCAAGGCCGCCACGAAGCAAGGCATCAAGACCGGCGGCCAACTGGCCAAGGCGACCGAGCGGGTGATGTCGGCGGTCGCCACACCCGCCGAGGCGCCCGGCTCGGTTACCGGCGGGCGCTGGTACGAGGGCCGCTGGGGCCTCGGCCCGCTGGCCATGCGGCGCTACCGGCTGTTCATCCCGGTTGGCGCCAGCGCGCGCAAGCCCTTGCCACTGCTTCTGCTGCTCCACGGTTGCGCCCAGGATACGGCGGCCTTTGCGGCCGTCACGCGCTGTGCGGCGGTGGCCAAGTCGCGCGGCTTTGCGGTGCTGATGCCCGAACAGGCCCGCGAGGCCAACCCCCAGCGCTGCTGGAACTGGTTCGGCAGCGATGCCAAGGTCGGGTTGGAGATGCAGATCCTGATGAGTATGGTCGATCACGTGGTGAGCACCCATCCCCGTGTCGGCGGGCCGCTGTTTGCGATCGGCCTGTCGGCTGGCGGTTCGATGGCCTTGAGCCTGGCCCTGCGTCATCCGGAACGTTTTGCCGCTGTCGGCAGCCATTCCGGCGCCGCCCCGAGCAGCGCGACAACGACCCTGCAGGCCGGCCAGGCCATGCGCGGGCGTCGTTCGCCCGACGCCGAGGCCCTTGCCCTGCGTCTGCAGGGCCGGCGTTTGCCGCCGCTGGTGCTGATCCACGGCGATCTCGATCCCATGGTTTCGATTGAAAATGCCCGCGCATCTGCCGGACTGTGGCTGGAGTTGTTGCCGGACGATGTCGTTGCGCGGGAAACGAGCACCGAGGTGCGCCGTGGCTCCCGGCGCGGCCTGACCCGCAGCGACTGGAAGACTGGCCGCAAGCCCTATGTGCGGCTGCTTCGCGTTCATGGCCTGTCCCACGCCTGGAGCGGCGGCCCGGCCGGGCAGGCGTTTTCCGATCCGACTGGCCCGGACGCCCTGCGCCTGGCCTGGCAGTTCTTCGCGGCGACGCTGGCGCCGGCTGAGGTCCAGCGTTAATCCGGGTCGTGGCCCGCGCTTATCCGGCATCATGGGCAACTGCGTTGCTCCTCCTGTTTTGGCTCTTTTTTTCCGGAGATTAAAATGCCCGCCACTTCTCTGCAGGACCGTGCCGCTGGCGCGTTGTTGGGCGCTTTCATCGGCGACGCCCTGGCCCTCGGCCCCCACTGGTACTACGATCTCGACGAACTGCGGGCCGATTACGGTAACTGGGTCAGTGACTACACCGACCCGATGCCCGGCCGCTACCATTCGGGCCTGAAGGCGGGCCAGCCATCCCAGGCCGGCGTGCTGCTGGCCCTGACCCTACGCTCGCTGGCCGAGCAGGGCGGCTACGAGGAGGCCGATTTCTGCCGGCGGCTCGACAAGGATTTCTTCCCCCTTCTTGACGGCACACCGATGAACGGCCCTGGCGGCTACACCAGCCAGTCGATTCGCGAAGCCTGGCGCAAGCGCGTTGAAGAGGGCTTGTCGTGGGGCCACTGTGCCGGCAGCGCCGACACCACCGAAGCCGCCGAGCGGACCCTCGCCATTGCCGTGCGCTACGCCTTGCGTCCGGCCGAGATGGCTGCGGCGATCACCCGCAACGCACTGCTTACCCAGAACGACGGCACGGTGCTGGCGATGACCGTCGCCTTTGGTGCGGTGCTTGGCATGCTGGTGGAGGGCCATGCCCTCGATGGAGACATTTCCGGCAAGTTGATGGCGCGTGTAAAGAGCGGCGAGCTGCCGTTTCATGCGGTGACCAGCGGCAAGCTTCAGGCCCCGCGGCCGGGGCAGCCAGAAGCCTCCGTGGCGGGGCGTTTCCCGTCGCCGGATGCACTCCTCGGCCCTGCGTACATGGCCCGTGCGGCGCAGGACCCGGACATCCGCATCGAGCCGGCCTGGAAGGTGTCGCTGGTGTATGGCATGCCCTGCGCGGTGTATCACCAGTTTCCGGCGGCCTATTACCTGGCTGCGCGCTTTCCGGACGACTTTGAAGCGGCGGTGCTCCACGCCGTGAATGGCGGTGGTCAGAACCAGGCCCGGGCGATTCTCACCGGGGCCCTGGCCGGCGCGCAGGTCGGCCTGTCGGGCATTCCACAGCGTTTCCTGGACGGTCTGGAAAACGCCGGCGAGCTGCTTCACATGGCCCGGCAGGTGGCCGTGCAGGCGGCTACTGCCTGAAAGCGGCCGCACGATGCGCTGCGGTTCGCCCGTCTTATCCCATCGTCGTTACAATGGCCGGGTGTCCCGAGCCGCGGGGCGCTGATTGCTGAAGGATTTGCCAAGCCCGGACAACACGGGCCACCAGGAGAAAACACCGTGGGCGTCATTTTTGCCAAAACACTGAAAGGCCACCAGGAGATCGAAACCCGTTCGGGGGATCTCAGCCCCCGTGTGCGTCGTGTCCTGATTTTCATCGATGGCAAGCGCAGCGTCGAGGAACTGCGCGGGATGCTGCAGTCCGACGATCTGCAGCACACCCTTGGGATGCTGGAGGAGGACGGCTTCATCGGCATGCTCGGCGTGGCCGGCCCGGCCAATGCGAAGAGCGAAGCGCATCCGCCGCCGTCGCTCGCCGCCTTCCGCCTGCATCCGCCCGGCGACGATCCGGTGCGTCTGCAGAAGGCGCGCAACTTCATGCTCAACACCCTTAACGCCTTTGTCGGCGCCCTCGGCACCAGTTCCCTGCAAGACCGCGTCGAGGCCGCCCGCACCCACGCTGACCTGCGCAGCCTGTTCGACGAGTGGTACCACGCCATCGTCAGCTCGCGGGACGGCCGGCGTGAGGCGGAACAACTGCGCAGCAAGCTCCTCGAAGTCATATAGGCATAGTCCGGGGGCGCTTGTCGCGCATCAAGTACCTTCTCCCGGGGCGGGTCTAAGCTCAGTCGCTCCCATGGAAAACTCCGAACTTGACTTCAACATTCCCGGCCGCGAGATTGCTGTCGCGGCGGAGGCCCTCTATCTGGCCAACCTGATGGTCGTGCCGGGGGTAGCCTTTGTCATCCTGGTGGTGTTGTGGTGGCGCGAGCATGACCGCGCGCCTGAACTGGCCCGCCATCACCTGCGCCAGACCGTGGCTGCCAGCCTGTGGGCCGGGGCGCTGCTGGTGGTGGCCAACGCGGCCATCATCCTGACTGGCGGCTACGACGCCGCATCCACCTGGATCATCGTCATCCTCTACTTCACGACCTGTCACGCCACGCTGATCTTCTGCGGCGCCATCGGCCTGGCCAAGGCGCTCGCCGGCAAGCCCTTCCGCTTTCCGCTGATCGGGCCAAAGTGATGGCCGGGCGCATCATTCCCATCATGCCGGCCATGCCGCCGGACGGTGGCCGCCAGCATTTGCGGCGCTGGGCGCAGGCCGGCTTCTTCGTGCTCTTCGTGCTGGCGCCGGTGTTCAACCTGCTGCGTTTCGACCTGGTGGCCGGCCATGCGTGGTTCCTCGGTTTCGAGTGGCATGCCGGGCTGGAGGATTTTTCTGCCGGCAACATCGGTGCGCTGGAGGCGGTGCAGCGGGTGATCGGCCGCGTGCTGCTGCCGATTCTCGCCGCGGGGGCGCTGCTCATCGGTGTGTCGTGGCGCTGGGGGCGGCTGTATTGCGGCTGGTTGTGCCCGCACTTCTCGGTGGTCGAAACCATCAACACCTTCATGCGCCGGGCCATCGGCAAGCCCAGCGTGTGGGAGCCGCGCACCTTGCCGCCGCGCGAACCGGACGGCACGCCGGTGCACTACGACCGCCTGTGGTGGCTGGTCACCGCGCCGCTGGCGGTAGGCTTTGCCTTCGTGTGGGCGGTGGTGCTGCTCACCTACCTGCTGCCGCCCTTCCAGGTTTACAGCCACCTGCTGGCTGGCGCGCCGAGCCGCAACGAGTTCATCTTCATTACCGCCGGTACCGTGGTGCTGTCGGCCGAGTTTCTCTTTGCCCGGCATTTGTTCTGCCGCTACGCCTGCGCCGTCGGCATGTTCCAGAGCCTGGCCTGGATGGGTAACAAGAAGGCCATGGTGGTGGGCTTCGAGCGCGACCGTGCTGCCGATTGCGCCACCTGCTACAGCGCCTGCGATCACGTGTGCCCGATGCGCCTCAAGCCACGCAACATCAAGCGCACGATGTTCACCTGTACCCAGTGCAGCCAGTGCATCAGTGCCTGCGCCACCACCCAGCGCGACAACCCGAACGGCCCGCTGCTCCAGTGGGTCAGCGGCGAGGCGGCGCGCCACAACGAAGCCGCCTTCAGCGCCCCCAAACAGGAAAGGAAAACCCGTGAAGAATGAAATGTGGGTCGGACTTCAGTCCGACAACGCGCTGTCAGGCCTTCAAGTCAGACTGAAGTCCGACCCACGGGGGGGGCAATGAACGGCTTCAACGACTTTGCCATCGCCCGTGCCGTGCACGTCTTTGCGGTATTGATCTGGATCGGTGGGGTGGCCTTCGTGACCCTCGTGCTGCTGCCGGCCTGCCGCTCGCTGGCCGAGCCACAGGCACAGCTCGACCTGTTCGAGCGCCTTGAACACCGCTTTGCCGGCATCGCCCGCCATTCAGTGTTGCTCGCCGGGGCTTCCGGCCTGTGGCTGGTATGGCGGCTGGGCGTGTGGGACCGCTTCACCGATCCGCTCAACTGGTGGTGGATGCACGGCATGGTGGTGGTGTGGACCTTGTTCGCGGTGATGCTCTTCATCCTCGAGCCCTTTGTGCTCGACAAGCTCTTCAAGGCGGCGGCACAGCGGGATCCGCTGGGCACCATGGCACGCATTCAGCGCCTGCATCAGGTGTTGCTGACGGTGAGCCTGATCGTCGTGCTGGGCGCGGTGGCGGGGAGCCACGGAGGGTGGCGTTTCGGCTGACGGCAGCCTCTGTGTTGAATTTAACGTCTTTATTGATTTTGTGCAAAAGTCGGCAAAGTCAAAGGGGTTGTGACCGTTATGATTCTCAACGAGTCCCCCGGACCGTAGAGGAAGACATCATGAAAACGCCGACTTTCCCCGAAGCTGCATCGACGCTGGCCGAGCCGGCTGGCGAGATGGAGTGCCTGACCCGCCGCATCGAGCAGGCCGAGGCCGAGCTTGCAGCCCTCCGCAAGGAGCGCGATCAGGCTTTTCGCGCCATTGCCGACCTGCGCAATGAAACCTTCTTCGATCTGGCCCGCAGCGCCGAGCGCAATGATGGCGAATCACCGCTGCACACCGCGCGCATCGGCATCTACACAAGCCTGATCGCCGCCGAACTGGGCTGTCCGGATGCGCATTGCCAGTTGCTCGAACGCGCTGCGCAACTGCACGACATTGGCAAGATCGGGATCCACGCGACCATCCTCAGCAAGCCGGGGCCGCTGACCACCGAAGAATGGAAAATGATGCGCGAACATCCGCGCATCGGCGCCAGCATCATCGGCGAATCGGAGCAGCCGCTGCTCAAGCTGGCCGGCGAAATCGCGATGAGCCACCACGAGCATTTCAATGGCTTTGGCTACCCCTTGGGTCTGGCCGGTGAGGCCATTCCCCTGGCGGGGCGCATCGTCGGGCTTGCCGATTTCTTTGACGCCTTGACCCATGACCGCAGCTATCGTCAGGCGCTGCCCGTCGACAAGGTTTTGTCGATGATCGGCGAACGGCGTGGCGAACAGTTCGATCCGCTGGTCGTCGATGCCTTCATGCGTATTTTCGAGCAGATCGAGGAAGTTCGCGAGCAACTGGTCGAGCAGGAAGCCTTCGGCGATGCGGCGGACTGGGACAGTCCCTGGTGGATGGTTTACTGAACGACCACCGCCGTCTTCTCAGCTCGAACAGCTCACTGACAGCCCCGTTGCCCATTGCGGCGGCGGGGCTGCAAAGCGTTCGTTTTCGGGTTGCTCGTCGAAGGGCCGGGCGAGGCAGGCGAGCACCGCTGCCACCTCGCTGAAATCCTTGGCCCGGGCGCTGCGGATGGCCGATTCGGCGATCCAGTTGCGCAGGATGTACTTCGGATTGACCGTATTCATGGCGGCCTGGCGGTCGGCGTCGGGGCGGCCTTCGGCGCCGAGTCGGGCGCGCCACAGCGCCAGCCAGGCGTCGCCCGCAGCCCGGTCGATGAGCAGGTCGCGTACGGGGGCGTCAGCCTGGGCGCGGCTGGCGTCGTCCACCTGCGCCGGCAGGCGCCCGAGCTGGCGGAAGAACAGGGTGTAGTCCGGGTGCTGCTGCTGGAGCAGGCCGAAGGTTTCGCCGATGAAGTCCTCGTCGCCGGGCAGGGTCTGGGCAAGGCCCAGCTTGGCGCGCATCAGGTCCATGAAACTGCTTTCGAAGGCCGGGGCGTAGCTTTCCTCGATGGCGGCCTGCACCGCGGCGGCCGGGCCGATCAGCGGGGCCAGCGCGCGGCCGAGGGCGTAGAGGTTCCAGTGGCCGATCTGCGGCTGCGACTGGTAGCTGTAGCGGCCGTGGTCGTCCGAATGGTTGCAGATGTGGCCGGCGTCGAAGGCGTCCATGAAGCCGAAGGGGCCGTAGTCGAGGGTCAGGCCGAGGATCGACATGTTGTCGGTGTTCATTACCCCGTGCATGAAACCCACGGCCTGCCAGCGGGCGATCAGTTCGCCGGTGCGCCGGCCCACGTCGCGCAGCAGGGCGTCGTAGGGGTTGGTGGCGGCGCGGCATGCGGGGCGAAAACGGTCGATCACGTAATCGGCCAGCGCGCGTAGTTCATCCGGCTTGTTGCGCGCACTCCAGTGTTCAAATGATCCAAAACGCACGAAGCTCGGCGCCAGGCGGGCGACCACCGCGGCGGTTTCAACCGTCTCGCGGCGAATCGGCGCGTCCGAGCCGACCACGCTGAGGGCCCGGGTGGTCGGGATGCCGAGGGCCGCCATGGCCTCCGAACACAGAAATTCGCGGATGCTCGAACGCAGCACGGCACGGCCGTCGGCGAAGCGCGAGTAGGGCGTCGGACCGGCGCCCTTCAGCTGGACTTCCCAGCCGCTGCCGGTGGCGATTTCGCCGAGCAGATGGGCGCGCCCGTCGCCGAGCTGACCGGCCCACATGCCGAACTGGTGGCCTGAGTACACGGCGGCCAGCGGTTCGCTGCCGGGCAGCAGCGCGTTGCCGGCAAAGACTTCGGCAAACTCGGGGCGGGCTACTTCGGCGGCATCCAGCCCGATCAGCGCAGCGACCTCCTGGCTGGCGGCCACCAGATAGGGGGCGGGCAGCGGTTCGGGCGGCAGGCGCGTGTAGAAGGCTTCGGGGAGACGCGCGAAGGCGTTGTCGAAGGGCAGGGTCTCGAGGGTGTGCATGGTCTCTGTCCGGGCGCTTTATCTTTGTGGGTCGGGCAATTTGCCTGCCGGGTTTTCGGTAATCTGGCGGCGCGGCGCACCGGTGGCGTCGCTCGCCAAATCCGACTATTTCAGTATGGTATTACAAGATGCAGCTACGCGGCACCGATGCGGTGGCGGACGGGCACGCCAGGGCCGTCGATCTGAAGCGTCACCTGTTGTTGCGGGTGACGCTGTTTGCGCTGGTGATCGGCCTGATCGCCAGCGGCGTGGTCTTGCAGCAGGCGCAGGAACGCATCCGCAGCCATATTGCGCGCACCGGCGGTACCGTGGAGCGCCTGCTCGCCGGCGAGGCGACCCAGCCGCGCGACGTGTTCCGGCGCAGTCTGGAGTCGATGGACCTGTCGTCCCTCGACGGTATCGGCCCGCTGCTCGGCATCTGTGTGGCAGTCGAGGACATCTACAAGCGTCCGGCCATCCAGCGCTGTTTTGACGATGGCGCCGATCCGCCGGTGCTCGTGCGCTGGCTGCTGGCCCGCCTGATCGGGCCGGAGGTGAGTTACGGAGGCGCGATTGGTCAGTATCCGGGCGTGAAGGTCGGCGAGTTTGTCGTTACGCCCAACCTCGACAGCGAGGCTGTGGAACTCTGGCACCAGATTCGCACGGTGCTGGGGATGACCGTCGGCATCCTGCTGCTCAACCTGCTTGTCTATCTGCCTGTGCGCCGCGCGCTGGGGCCAACGGACGCCATTCTGGCGGTGCTCGGGCGCATGGAGGCGGGCGATCTGGCTGCCCGCATGCCGCGTCCGCGCCTCATCGAGTTGCGCCGCATTGCCAGCGGCTTCGATCATCTGGCCGAGCGCTTGCAGAAGACCATCGCCGGCCAGCGCCACCTGGCCCAGCGCCTGCTGGCCGTACGCGAGGAGGAGCGGCGGCGCCTCGCGCGCGAGCTCCACGACGAATTCGGCCAGTGCCTCACCTCCATCGGCGCCGAGGCGGCGTTCATTACCGAGGGCGTGCGCGGGCCGCAACCGGCGCTGCTGCCGGCGGCCCGGGCCATTGCGTCGGTCACCGCCCACATGATGGAAAGCCTGCAGGGCATCCTGCTGCAGTTGCGTCCGGTGGGGCTGGAGGAATTCGGCCTGCACGCCGGGCTCGAGGAACTGGTCGGGGGCTGGCGGCGCCGGCTGCCCGAGTGCGTATTCGCGTTAAGCGTCGAAGGGCAGGTCGATGAGCTGCCGGACGAACTGACGGTGAGCCTGTATCGCATCGTTCAGGAATGCCTCACCAACGCCCTGCGCCACGCCTCACCCGGCCGGGTGACGGTGAGCCTGCGGCGCGAGGCGGACGCCTGCACCCTGGTGGTCGAGGACGACGGCGAGGGCGCTCCGCTCAGCACGGCGGGCAGCGGGCTAGGCGTGCTGGGCATGCACGAGCGGGTCGAAGCCCTGGGCGGGTGCTTTGCAATGACGCGCTGCGTACCCTGCGGCATGCGCGTGGAGGCGGCGTTTCCGGCCTCGGCAATGGTGGAACACGAGGAAGAACATGCTTGAGAAGACCCGTCTGGTGCTGGTGGACGACCATGCCATCGTGAGGGAAGGCTACCGGCGCCTGCTGGAGTCGCGTCCCGACCTGGCCATCGTCGGCGAGGCGGCCAGCGCCCGTGAGGCGCTGGAGCAGTTCAAGGCGTTGGTCCCGGACGTGCTGGTGCTTGATCTGGGGCTGCCCGACATGGGCGGCGTGGAGCTGATCCGGCGCCTGCTGCAGCGCGACGCCGACGCGCGCATCCTGGTGTTCACGATGCACCGGGAGCCCTTGTTCGCCACCCAGGCTCTGCGCGCCGGGGCACTGGGTTACGTGACCAAGAGCAGCCCGCCGGATGTGCTGGTGGCCGCCGTGTACCAGGTGGCGGCGCGGCGCCAGGTGATCAGCCCGGACATCGCGCCCGAGCTGGCCCTGGCCCTCATCGAACGGCCGCGCGAGCCGCTGGCCGAGCTGGCCCCGCGGGAGTTCGAGATTCTGCGCCTGCTGCTCGACGGCTGCAGCGCGGAGGACATCGGCGCGCGGCTGTCGATCTCCGCCAAGACGGTGCAGAACAGCCACTACCAGATCAAGAGCAAGCTCGGCGTGCGCAGCGACATCGAGCTGACCCGGCTGGCGCTGCGCCTTGGCCTGATCTGAGCGGCGCCGGGTTCAGGCCGCCAGGGCCACTTTCTGCGCTTCAAAGAGCGTGATCAGCGTGTCGAAACCGATTACGCCGATGGGCTGGAAATCGTCGTCGAGGAGTTCGTAGAGTGCATCGTCGGCACCGGCCCGGATGCTGAAAAAGACAATCGCTTCCTCCTTGCCGCCACCTTCCCGGTGGGGCTGGGTGCTGGCCGGCGAGCGCGTGTAGCTGCCGCTCGGGCGGACTTCGCGCAGGCTGCCGTCGGCTTCGTAGAGGCGGTGTTCGCCCTGCACGACAAAGGTGTGGTTGAGGGCCTGGTGGCGGTGCAGGACGATCTGCTCACCGGCGGCGAAGCGGAACAGCACGTCGGCGATGCGCCGCTCCACGTCCACGTCGAGGATGGTGTAGTGGAGGTGGGGAAAGTCGCCCAGGCGGTTCCAGAGGATGGCGCGGTCGTCGAAGCGGAAATGGGGCACGGAGATTCTCCTTGGTTGGACAGGCCGGTTTTGGCCGTGACCAGTAAAACCCGGCGTGCCGGCGCTCCCCAAGGTCAGTTTGCCCGGCGCCGGGCAGGCATTTTCCCCGGTGCGCGGTGGGCTGCCGGGCGGGCAAATTGCCCGTTGTTTTGGGGGCAAGCATCGGCGGACCGGTTGCCGAGCGGCGCCTAGAGTGGCGGCTGGCCGGTGATATCCGCTTTCCGGTCGCCAACCCGGAAAAGGATGCAGGCAGATGGCAAGAGTGGCACGGACGGGTTTGCTGGCCCTGGGCTTTCTGGCCGCTTCGGCGTGGGCCGGCGACAACCGCTTCTGCGGTGGCCCGGTCGTGCAGAGTGGTGAGCCCACCGATCTGGCTCACGTGGTGGGTGACCAGACTCTCGAGTACATGGCTGACCAGCCGGCCAGCATGATGGTGTGCAGCAAGGGCTACCTGCTGGAAAAGTGTGGCGACCACGAGAACGCCCACAAGGTTTTCGACAAGTGCATTGCCGCCGGCTACATCGGCGCAATGATCTGGAAGGCTCTGATGTTGCAGGACGGTGCCGGCGGCGTGCCGCCCGATCTGCCTGCCGCCGCCGAGCTGATGCGCCGCGCGGCGGGCGCTGGCGATTCGCCCTACGCGACCCTCGGCAAGCTCCACTACGCCAGTGCCCTGCACATGGGCAAGGGGGTGCCGAAGGACGAGGCGGCGGCCCGCCAATGGTTTGAAGCGGCGGCGGCGGACGGCAACCCGGACGCCCTCGAATTCCTGCGTACCGGCTATCACACGGGCGACCGCGACGGGCAGGCGCGGGGGGTTGGCGGGTTGCCGGTCGTGCCCTTGCCGGGCGAGTTGATGGAGGCGCCGCCGGTGGTATCTCGCGTGGCGCTGGCCGCCCCCGTACCCGCTGGGGCCCGTCGCCTGAGCCACGACCTTCCGGCGACGCCACCCCCCGCGCCTGCGCTGCCGCAGGTGGATGTCGCCCCGTTGTCCCCGATCGGCCAGCATCTGGCCCGTGTCGAAGCGTCACCCTTGCCGGCGACAACCCTGCCGGTGAGCCTGGCCGCGTTGCTGCTGGTGGCCTTTTTGTCCGGCGTGCTGCACCAGGGTCTGCGCGGCCGCCGTCTTGCCTTTTCAGGAGTCTGAGTCATGAATGAAAGCATCGAAACCTTCATGTACGGCGTCAGCCAGCTGTTTCTCGTGCCGGTGCTGGCGGCCATTGGCGTGCTCTTTCTGTACGCCTTCTATGCGCTGGGCGCTTTCCTGTGGCAGGCGGCCCAGCGGCGGGCCGGGCGTCCGGCGGGCTTCGAGCTGGCTGGCGTGTGGCAGCGAGAACCGGGGCTGGTGATGGCCGATCTGGAAGCCCTGGCGCTCAAGCGTCTGGAGTTTGCCCGTATTGCCACCCGGGTCGCGCCGATGCTGGGGCTGGTGGCGACGATGATCCCGATGGGGCCGGCTCTCAAGGCGCTCGGCGACGGGCAACTGGCGGATGTGTCGCGCAGCCTGATGGTGGCGTTTTCGGCGGTGATCCTGGCCCTGATCGCGGCGGCACTGACCTACTGGGTGGTGAATGTGCGACGACGCTGGTACGCGGCCGATCTGCTGGCCATCGAGAAGGCGGAGGCTGCGCGATGAAGCTGCGTTTGCAGGATGCCGGCGACGACGCCGACGATCCGGTGCTGTCGCTGGTCAATCTGATCGATGTGTTCCTCGTCATCATCGCGGCCCTGTTGCTGGCGGTGGCGAAGAATCCGCTCAACCCTTTCAGCGACGAGAAGGTGACGGTGATCCGCAAGGCCGGCACGCCGGAGATGGAGGTGGTGGTGAAGGACGGGCGCAAGATCGAGCACTTCAAGGGCGATGGCGCGAGCCAGTCTGCCGGTCGGGGCGTCAAGGCCGGTACGGCCTGGCGGATGCCGGACGGCTCGCTGGTCTACGTGCCGGACTGAGGCAGCCCGGCACGCGGCACGCGGATCTCGAACATTGCGCCACCGTCCGGGTGATTGCGTGCCGAGATGGTGCCGCTGTGGCCGCGGACGATTTCCTGGGTGATGGCGAGGCCAAGACCGGTGCCGCCGGCGCCGGTCTTGGTGGCACTGCTCTGCACGAACTTGTCGAAGATGCGTTCTTCTTCACCGGGCGGAATGCCGATCCCCCGGTCATGCACGGTGAGGGCCAGGGCTTCCCGTTTGCCGAGCATGGCGTCGCTGAGGGTGACGGTGATGGTGCTGCCTTCCGGTGAGAACTTGATGGCGTTGGAGAGCAGGTTCTGCACGGCGTGGTGAAACTGCTGGGTGTCGATCAGGGCGACAGTGCTGGCTGTCTGGCAGTTGATGGCGAGGGTGATGCCGCTGCTCGTCATGAGGGCGCCCAGGTCGTTGTGGACCCGCTCCACGACGGTGGCCATGTCGGCCAGACGGAGCATGAAGTCCACCCGTCGGGATTCCAGTTTGGCCAGATCGAGCAGGTCATTGACCAGCACCCCCAGGCGGCTGCCGCTCTGGTGAATGCGCTCGAAGTAATTGATGATCTTCTCGTCCGGCGCGTGGCCGGTGCGGGTTTCGCCGAGCCGCGCGTAGGACAGGATGCCGTGCAGCGGAGTGCAAAACTCGTGGGACATGTTGGCCAGGAACTCGCTCTTCAGGTGGTTGGCCCGTTCGGCTGCTTCCTTGGCGGCGACCACGTCGGCGGTTTGCGCGGCGACCAGTTCGGACAGGTGGTCGCGGTGGCGGCGCAGTTCGGCTTCGATGGACTTGCGGGCCGAGATGTCCTTGGCGGTGCCTCGATAACCAAGGAATTCACCGCTGGCCGAAAACGTCGGCAGGCCGGCCACGCTGAGCCAGGTCAGGTCGGTGGCGTGGGGGCGGATGCAGTAGTCAAAGTCGCGAAACTCCATCCGCCGGGCCACGGCATCGTGGTAACCGAGCCATTTCGTGGTGTCGGCGAGGTCTTCTTCCGTGGCGAAGTCTTCCCGTCGCGCGCCGCGCACGATGTCGATGAGTTGTTTGCTGTTGCGGTTGGGGCCGATGTATTCGGTGAAGCGCATCTCGGCGTCGGTTTCCCAGTACCAGTCGGAGGATACCGCTGAGTAGTCGCGGAAGCGCTGCTCGCTGTCCTTGAGGGCTTGCTCGCGGGTGCGCAGGGCAGTGATGTCGGAGCCGACGATGACGACGCCCTGCAGCTTGCCGCTGCGATCATGGAGGGTTGAGGCGCGCAGCATGAAGTGGCGCAGGGTGGCGTCCGGCAGGCGGCTTTCGATACAGGTTTCCATCTCCAGGTTGCCGCGCAGCAGGATGGTGCGGAACAGTACGCTGCCGGCGGCGACACTGGGGGCGGCCTGGTGCAGCGGGGCCAGGGTTTCGGCGGTGAGCAGGCTGTCGGGTGAGCTGCCGACGAGGCTGGCTGGGTCGATCCCCAGGCAGCGCCGGACGGCGGCATTGGCCTGCTTGATGCAGCCGAAGCGGTCCACCACCAGCAGCAGACTGTCCATGGTGTCCATCACGTTGGTGACGAAGGCACTCAGGCGGGCCTGCTCGGCACTGCGCTCTTCGAGCAGGCGGGACTTGGCGCTGACCTCGTCGACCATGGCGTCCATCATCACGGTGACGGCGCCGATCTGCTGTTCGAGGCTGGTGTTGGCGTGGCGCAGGGCTTCGAGCTCGGCCTGCAGGCGCTGGATGTCCGCCTGGGAGGTGGCAGTGGGGGGCGCTTCATCGTTCATGATGAGAACGAAGTCGTCGCCGTCCCTGCGCACCGGTAGCGTATGGCCGATGCCCTCGGTTTCGACCTTGAGTCCGTGGGCCGGGCAGACGATGCGGCCTTCCTCGTCTTCCGGGCTCTCGTCAAGGCGGTAGCCTTCGTGGGGACAGGTGGCGGACAGGGCTGTCCAGGCGGCCCCGCGCTTGATGATGAGGATGTGCTGTCGGCCCGGTCGGCCGGGCAGGTCTACCACGCCACACAGGCGGTTGCGCTGGCCAGCGACCTGGCGCAGCTGGCGGATCGGAATTGTGCGGCCGGTGCTCATGACAGGTGTTCCATGACCCTGCGGGCGGCACGGGCGATGCTGCCGGCGACGGGGTGTGAGAGCCCGGGCGTGAAGGGCTGTGTGGACTCGATTTCGATGCCGATCAGGTGGATTTCCGGCAGGTGCGCGAGCGCCAGTGGAAGCAGGCGCAGCAGGGCGCCGACGCCGGCGCCGTGGAAGCCGCCGGGGGCTTCGTCGGTGTCGGCGGCCTCGGCGAGGAGCAGGGCGTCGAGGTCGTGCACCGAACCGGGGGCACCGAAGCCGCGCAGGGCATCCACCACCACGGCGCGGCGGCAGCCGTCGAAACAGCCGATGGCGGCAAGCCCGGCGATGTCGGCACGCATCAGGCGCACGCCGGAGGGCAGCCGCTTTGTGGCAAGCAGGGCATGAACAGCCGGGCCGACACCATCGTCGCCGTGCAGCTCGTTGCCGAAGCAGATGATGTGGATGTCGTCAGACGCCATAGCGGTGTCGTTCCGCGCGTCCGACAAAGTGCACCGTGCATACCAGGCAGGGGTCGTGGGAGCGGACGATGTGGCCGATTTCGATGGGGTCGGCCGGGTCGGCCAGTTCGACGCCGATGACGCTTTCTTCCCAGTGGCCGTGCTGGCCGGCGCTGTCCTTCGGCGAAGCGTTCCAGGCGGTGGGGGTGACGATCTGGTAGCGGCTGATGCGCCCGTCTGTTACCTGTATCCAGTGTCCGAGGCTGCCCCGGGTGGCCTGTACCAGGCCGTAGCCTTCACCCTGGTCGAGGGCGCCGGCCGGCGGGGGCAGGTAGTGGGGCGTGCCGAGCTGGCGGGCGAGTTCGGCCAGGTGTTGCTTCATCAGGTGCAGGGTCAGGCCGGTACGGCGCAGTCGGGCAAACTGGCGCAGCCAGGCGTTGGGGCCTTCGAGGGCGAGCAGGGATACGATGAGCTGGTCGCCGCCGGTGAGCAGTTCGGCCAGCGGGCCGGTTTCGATCACCTTGTCGCCGTAGCGGGGGGCCTTGGCCCAGGTGTAGCGGTCGGTGTCGGGCTGGTAGTCGGGCACCGTTTCGCCGATGTAGGGGTGGCGCCCGCCCGGGTAGGGGCGGTACCAGGAATGGCGCACGTGCTCGTTGATGATGTCCGGGTTGAAGGCGTCCAGCTGGCCGTGGTCGGCGTGGTAGAGGCCCGCGGGGAGCAGGCCGGCCGGCTCGCCGTAGGGTGGCTGCCAGCGCAGCGGGTCGTGCCACGAGCCGGCACTGAGAAAGTAACGGGCGCCGGCGCCGATGTGGTGCAGGCCGATGGCACGGGCGAAGCGGGTCAGGAGGCCGAGGGCGCTGGCGGCGTGGGGGGCGGCGTCGAGCCAGCTGAAGAAGGCGTCGGCGCTGTCGAGGGCCAGCCAGTTGTCGAGGCTGTCGCCGATAACGTCGAGTTCGTACCACTCTATGGTCCGGTCCACGATGTCCTGGCAGTCCATCAGGTCGCGGGCGGTGGCGCCGCGGGTGATGCCGCCGGGCAGCATGTAGGAGGAGTGCGGCCACTGGCCGCCGTAGATGGCGACCAGTTCGACCACCTTGCGGCTGGCGGCGAGGGTCGAGCGCACGATGCGCCCCTTCATGGGGGCGAAGGCCGCCTCGATGTCAGCGAACAGGGGCTGCGCCGCGTAGCGCGGATGGACGAAGTCCGGGGTGAAGAACAGGAAGCTCTGGCGCAGGTCGCTCTGCACGTTTTCGGCCATCAGGCACAGGTTGCGCACGAGGGTGGCGTGGGGCGACACCGGCAGCTGGGCCATGCGCTCCAGCGCCAGCGCGGCAGTGTAGAGGTGGGCGGTGCCGCAGATGCCGCACACGCGGGGCGTGATCACCAGCCCGTCCTTGGGCGCGCGGCCGATCAGCAGTTGCTCGAAGCCGCGGAACAGCGTGCCGACGCAGCGGGCGTCCACCACCCGGTTGCCGTCCAGATCCACCTGGAACTCCAGGTCACCTTCCACGCGGTTGAGGTCGATGTTGAGGGTGGTGCGGCTCATGCGGCGTGCCTTCAGGGCTCCATCTCGCGATTCTTTACGCGCAGTGGAGCGGCCGCGTGGGCGAGGTTCTTGTAGGCCATGTAGTGGGCGCGGGAGACGCCCAGTGGCAGGGTCACCGGCACCGCGCCGATTTTCTCGGTGCGGAACAGGTCGCCATCCCGTGGAAAGCCGGGTGAGGTGCATCCGAAGCACGGAACACCGGCGCGGGGCTTGCTGCTGCGCCCGTTCCACAGTTCGCTGTTGCAGTTGGCCAGGGTGCTGGGGCCCTGACAGCCGAGGTTGAAGTACATGCAGCCGCGGCCGCCGGGCACGGTCTCTTCGACGTCGTACTCGTGGTATTCGTTGCGCGTGCAGCCTTGGTGCACCGTGGTGCTGAAGAAAAGGCGCGGCCGGTTGAGGAAGTCGAGTTCCAGCGGCAAATCCTGGGCGAGCATGGCCAGGCTGCGGGTGATGGTGGTCGGATGGGTCGGGCAGCCGGCCAGGTTGATGACCGGCAGGCCGGCACCGGAGCGCCATTCCGGTGGCAGCAGCCCGCCCGGTTGTTCGTGGTCGAACTGCAGGCCGGTGCAGTCGGTGGGATTGGGCGGCGCGGCAGGAATGCCGCCGAAGGCCGAGCAGGTGCCCACGGCGACCACGTAACGCGCGCGCCGGGCGAGGGCTTCGGCGATCTGGATCTTGGGGCGGCCGCGGTAGCTGTCGAACATGCCGGTGCCAAAGGGGCCGGTGATGAGGCTGCCTTCAACGCACAGGATGTCGAGTGCCTGGGTGCCGGCCTCGATGGCTGCGATCAGCTTGCCCAGCCCGCCAGGTGGCGTGTCGGAGAGGGATGGGTGCCACAGCAGCTCAATGCTGCCCTTGCGCATCAGGCTTTCGATGGAGGGGCTGTCCGCGTTGAGCAGCGACATGGTGTCGCCGCTGCAGGCGCCGGTTTGAAGCCATAACAGGGTGGCCATGGATGGGTTCTCTCCGCAGGAGCGCGATTCGTGAGTGCTGCGATCATGTGACCGCGGTATGGCGCCACGTGCTTCCTGAGAAGTTCACGTCAATCGGGGGCGCAGCCTTTAGGAGAAGGTCAAAGAAACCTGTTGGTTATTGCCCGTAATGGGTTTGGCGCGTGTCGCCGTCCTGCGCCAGAGGAGAGGGTCCTCGCTCAAACGCCTGGCGCAGGGCGAGGTCGTCCGGCCCGAGGGGGATCAGCCGGGCGCTGAGGCGCAGGGTCGGGCAGTGGGCCGAGGCGGAGCCAGGGCTGAACTCGGCCAGGTCTACGAGCAGGCGGTTGGACTGGACCCGCAGCACGTCGTGAGCCGTCACCAGCAGGGTGCCGCAGGAGATGCGTGCCCACGGTACGTAGCCGTCCGGGTTGCCGTGCAGGTCAGCACGGGTCCAGCGCAGGCGCTGGGTTTCAGGGGCGTTGCCGTCGAACAGCAGGTGGAGCTTGCCGGAGCTGTCATGCAGGGAGCCGAGGAACATCTCGGCTTCGGGGCTCAGGCGGACCCGCAACGAGTCGACGATGCCGGCCGGGTGTGTGCTCATGGTCCTTCCTTTCGTTTGTCGTCGTCGGGTGAAAAAACACGCACCTTGTCGGGCTCAGTGTCCCGGGATGGGAAGCAGGGTCGACAGTTCGTTTTCGTTAAACAGGCGGGAACGGGTCACAAAGGCCTTGCCCTTGCCGCAGTCGAGGGAGAAATCGCCGCCCTTGCCGGGTTCCACGTCGAGGGTCAGCTGGCTGCTGCCGTAGTAGGAAAACTCCTGGTGGCCCAGGTAGAAGGGCGCGCCGGCTACGTCGCCGAGCAGCACCATCGTCGGGCCGGGCTGCACTTCGCCGACCTTGTAGCAGTTGGGGACGCTGCCGTCGCAGCAGCCGCCGGAAAGCAGGAACATCAGCGGGCCGAACTCGGCAGCGAGTTCGTCGATGAAGCGGCAGGCGGCCTCGGTGGCCACGATGCGAGCGATCATTTTCGGTTCCTTGAAGAAAAAAACGGGGCGAGAAACCTCGCCCCGTAACACCTTGCCTTACTCGTTTGACTCGGGGATCAGAAGAATCCCAGGGCGTTCGGGCTGTAGCTGACCAGCAGGTTCTTGGTCTGTTGGTAGTGGTCGAGCATCATCTTGTGGGTTTCGCGGCCGATGCCGGATTCCTTGTAGCCGCCGAAGGTCGCACCCGCCGGGTAGGCGTGGTAGCAGTTGGTCCAGACGCGGCCGGCCTTGATGCCACGGCCCATGCGGAAGGCGCGGCTGCCGTCACGGCTCCACACGCCGGCGCCGAGGCCGTACGGGGTGTCGTTGGCGATGGCCAGGGCTTCGGCTTCGTCCTTGAAGGTGGTCACGGCCAGCACCGGTCCGAAGATCTCTTCCTGGAAGATGCGCATCTTGTTGTGGCCCTTGAAGAGGGTCGGCTGGATGTAGTAGCCGCCTTCAAGGTCGCCGCCTAGATGGGCGCGCTCGCCGCCGACCAGGCATTCGGCGCCATCCTGCTGGCCGACTTCCATGTAGGACATGATCTTGTTGAGCTGATCGGCGGAAACCTGGGCACCCATCATGCTGTCGGTGTCGAGCGGGCTGAGCTGCTTGATGGCCTTGACGCGGG
>ERZ724525.476-NODE-476-length-22659-cov-7.614581_pt1 | contig 22659 bp, 16 predicted proteins | sample MGYA00376058_ERZ724525 | MGnify/ENA primary metagenome ERZ724525 (study PRJEB28724, sample SAMN07190888) | wastewater metagenome | isolation source: influent of sewage treatment plant in Hong Hong | place: USA: Christiansburg, Virginia | collected 2016-03-01 ... | reverse complement strand
AAGGACCTGGCACGCTGGCGAAAGGTGATTATCGACAGCAAGATGACTCTCTGAGGCTGTCTATCCACCAAATAAAACGCAGTTCCTGGGCTGCGTTTTTTCTTGGAAACAGCTCTCAACTCTTGCGCAGCCGATCGACCTCAGCATGCAAATCCTTGGCCCAGCTGCGGCGATCACGGCCGTCTGCGCTTTGCAGCTCACCGTAATGCACCACGGCTTGCAGATGGTCTGCGCTGAGCACGCGCCAGATGGAGCCGAGCAGGGTTTCATCGCCCACATAGGTAGCGGCGTAGCTGGTTTCACCCGTCTTGCCATTCACAAAGCGCAGGCCCACCGGCTGCACTGGCGCATCGCATTGCACAGCGGCCTCAAGCAGGTTTGAGTGAAACGAGAGCAGGCTGCGACCATCGCCCGTGGTGCCCTCGGGAAATACCGCCAGAATCTCGCCACGCTTGAAAGCATCCGCCATGGCGGTGATCATGCGCATGGCATCGCGGCGCGAGCTGCGCTGGATATAGAGGGTGCCGGCCGCCGTGGCCAGCGTGCCGATGATGGGCCAGCCCTTCACATCAGACTTGGAGATGAAGCGGCAATGGCGCGCTGCATGCAGCAGCGGAATATCAAGCCAGGAAATATGGTTGCTCACCATGAGCACCGGCCCTTTAGCGGGCGGCTGGCCTTTGACCTCCAGCTGCACACCTGCGCGAACCAGCAGGGTTGCAGCCCAGGCCTGCACCAGCTCATGCTGCTGCAGGTAATGCAGCTGAGGAAAGCGGAACGCCACAACCCATGCGCCCTTGCCCACATGGGCCAGCAGTCGCATGCCGCGCCACACAGCGCGCAGGCTGGTTTTGATTTTGTGCAAGCCGTTTGCCATGATTCTCAAAGAGTGTAGCGACTCGCCCCGCACAAGTTGCACCAACTTGATACCGGCAAGCGCCTAAGACTGGCGCAATGCAAAGTCAGAGACACCGAGGAAGCGCCGCCGCGCACCGAGGGTGTCGTCCCTCTCCCGATGCAACGCATCGAGAGGGGGAAGCGGCAAAGCCGCTCAGGGGGAGCCTATCGTTGATAGGCGACAGCGCCATCAACGATAGTCGTTACCACGCGCGCAGGCAGCTCGTAGCCAGTAAACGGTGTGCTCTTGCCCTGGCTGGCCAAAGCCTTGGGCTCAACAGTCCACTCCGCATCAGGATTCACAATGCACAGGTCGGCAACGCCGCCCACGCTCAGCTGACCCAGCTGCGATTGCTGCTCGCCCAGAGCGCTGCCCAGTACCGCCACGGGTGAGGTCGTGATGGCGGCCAGCGCGCGATTCAGGGGCACGTTGTGCTCACGACTCCACTTCACGGCGATAGACAGCAGCAACTCCACACCGGTGGCACCGGGTTCGGCTTCAGCAAAAGGCAGGACCTTGGCGTCTTCATCCACCGGAGTGTGGTCAGACACCAGCGCGTCAATCGTGCCGTCGGCCAGCGCAGCGCTCAACGCATCGCGGTCGCGCTGCTGGCGCAGCGGCGGGGTCAGGCGGGCGTTGCTGTCGAAGAAGCCGATATCGGTTTCGGTCAGCAGCAGCGAGTTGATGGACACGTCGGCCGTGACGTTCAGGCCTTCGGCCTTGGCGCGGCGCACCAGCTCCACACCGGCGGCGCTGGCCAGACGGCACAGGTGAACGCGGGTTTGCGAGCCGCGAATCAGCTCAAAAATAGTGTGCAGTGCAATCGTCTCTGCTGCCACGGGCACGCCAGACAGGCCCATGCGGGTCGCCAGAGCACCGCTGGCTGCAACACCCTTGCCCAGATCCTTGTCTTGCGGGCGCAGCCACACGGCGTAGCCAAAAGTGTTGGCGTACGACATGGCGCGTTGCAGCGTCTGGATATTGGGCAGCGGCACATCCGCCTGACCAAAGGCCACGCAACCGGACTCGGTCAGCTCGGCCATTTCGGTCAGCGTCTCGCCCTTGAGGCCCACCGTCAGCGCGCCCATGGGGAACAGGCGGGACTTGTGCTGCTTCTCAGCACGGAACTTGAGCATTTCGACCAGACCTTGCTCGTCGAGCACGGGGTCGGTATCGGGCAGGCAGACCAGGCTGGTCACACCACCGGCGGCGGCGGCGGCCATTTCGGACTGCAGCATGCCTTCGTGCTCATGGCCGGGCTCGCGCAGGCGCACGGCCAAGTCGACCAAGCCGGGCAGCACCCAGCAGCCCTTGGCATCGATTTCACGCTCGGCCACAAAGCCATCGGGTACGGGGCCGACGGCTGAAATTTTGTTGCCGTCGATAGCGATATCGGCCTGCTGGTCGAAACCGCTTGCCGGATCCATCACCCGGCCATTGCGAATCAGAATCTTCATGGTTTGGCACCAAATTGGCTGCCAGCGCTTATCCATCAAGCGCTGGCAGCTATAAAAACAGGATCAAGCCTCGTTGCCAGCAACAATGGACATCACGGCCATGCGGACGGCGATACCAAAGGTGACTTGCGACAGAATCACGGCCTGCGGGCCGTCCACCACGGCGGAGTCGATCTCCACGCCGCGGTTGATAGGGCCAGGATGCATGACGATGGCATCGGGATTGGCCAGCTCCATGCGCTTTTCGGTCAGGCCAAAGCTCTTGAAGTATTCCTGGCTCGACGGCAGCAGCGCACCGCTCATGCGTTCGTTCTGCAGTCGCAGCATGATGATGACGTCGCAGTCCTTGATGCCCTCTTCCAGGTTGTGGAAGACGCGCACGCCCATGCTGGCCATGTCGGAGGGGACCAGCGTGCGGGGGCCGACCACGCGCACTTCGGCCGCGCCCAGCGTGGTCAGGGCGTGAATGTCGGAACGCGCCACACGCGAATGCAGCACGTCGCCCACGATGGCTACGCGAAGGTTGGAGAAATCCTTCTTGTAGTGGCGGATGGTGTACATGTCCAGCAAACCCTGTGTGGGGTGTGCGTGGCGGCCGTCACCGGCGTTGACCACGTGGACATGGGGCGCCACATGCTTGGCGATGAGATAAGGCGCACCCGATTCGCTGTGGCGCACGACGAAGATGTCGGCCGCCATGGCGCTCAGGTTGTCAATGGTGTCCAGCAGGGTCTCGCCCTTGCTGGCCGAGCTGCGGGCGATGTCCAGATTGAACACGTCTGCGCTCAAGCGCTTGGCCGCAATTTCAAACGTGGTGCGGGTGCGGGTGCTGTTCTCGAAGAACAGGTTGAACACGCTCTTGCCGCGCAGCAAAGGCACTTTCTTGACTTCGCGGTCATTGACGCTGACGAAGTTGCCTGCCGTGTCGAGAATCTGGGTCAGGATGTCCTTGGACAGGCCTTCGGTGGAGAGCAGGTGAATCAGCTCGCCATTCTTGTTGAGTTGGGGGTTGCGCTTGTACAGCACGATCAGGCCTCTTGAATGCGGAAGTGGAAAACACCGGCCTCGTCGCGCGCAAGCGCTAAAGAGCGGTCCGCCGGCAGCACCACGCGCGCTGCGGCAAAGTCGGCCTGGAAGGGCAATTCGCGCCCGCCACGGTCCACCAGAACGGCCAGACGCACGCAAGCGGGGCGGCCGTAGTCATAGAGCTCATTGATGACTGCGCGCACCGTGCGGCCGGTGTAGAGCACGTCATCCAGAATCAGTACATCAGCGCCATTGACGTCAAAATCAATCTGCGTCTGCGCGCTGGAGGCCATGCCGCGCTGGGCAAAGTCATCGCGGTGCAGCGCAGACGACAGCACGCTGGGCTTGCCCGCAAGATTCAGGTCCTTGTGCAGACGCTCGACCAGCCATGCACCGCCCGAAGTGATGCCCGCCAGGCGGGTGTTGGGTCCCATGATGCGCTGCACGCCGCGCAGCAGCTCGCTATACAGGGCTTCGGCATCCAGAATCAGGCTACCTTGTCCCGGTTGGTTTCCTGCAATGGTTTCACTCATGGGAGACTCCTCAAAAACTGTTCAAGAATGATGCAGGCCGAAGCGGCATCAGCGTCGCGTGCGCCTCCTGCCAGGGCTTCGGTCGTGCTGTAGCGTTCGTCCACCTCATACACCGGCAGTTTGAAGCGGCTTCTGAGCTGGCGTCCAAATTTCAGGGCCCGCGCCGTGTTTTCGTGCGCCGCCCCATCGGGGTGATAGGGCACGCCAATCACCAGAGCATTGGGCTGCCACTCGCGGACCAGCTTGTCCACGGCAAGCAATCGAGCCTCGGCAGCTTCAGCCTTGATGGTGGGCAGCGGGTTGGCACCACCCAGCACGCGGTTGCCCGATGCACAGCCCGTGCGCTTGGTACCGAAGTCAAAGCACAGAAACTGCTGAAAATGCGCAGGCACCTCAGGCTTTTGCGGCAGGGGTGCAGAGGCAGGCTGATCGCTGGCCGAGGAAAAGGCCGCATCGGCGGCCTTGTTGGAAGAGGAAATATCGTTCATGCGCGACCCGATTCGGGAGACAACATCCAGCGCTGCAAGCCCAGCAGGCCCAGCGCGCGGTCATAGCGTTCATCAACAGGGGTGCTGAAGATGACGTCGGGGTCGGCTTCCACGGTCAGCCAGGCGTTTTCGCCAATTTCGGATTCGAGCTGTCCTTCATCCCAGGACGAATAGCCCAGCGTGACCAGCACGCGCTTGGGGCCGGCACCGTCGGACAGAGCTTCAAGCACATCCTTGGATGTGGTCATCTCCAGACCGCCGGGGATGGTCATGGTCGAGGCATAGGCCGATTCGTTCTCGGGTGCGCCTTCGATCACCATGGGCTCGTGGAGTACAAAACCACGATCGGTCTGCACCGGGCCGCCGGTAAAGACCTGCTCTTCGCGCAAATCTTCACGCTTGAGACCCAAGTCCACTTTTTGCAGCAGGCCTTGCAGGCTTAGCTTGGAGGGCTTGTTGATAATGAGACCGAGCGCGCCACGCTCGCTATGCTCGCACAGGTACACAACGCTGCGCGAAAACGACTCATCTTCCAGACCCGGCATGGCAATCAGGAAGTGGTGAGTCAAGTTGATAGGCGCAGATTCTGCAGACATAACTGCGATTTTAATGGCGATCCATGACTCCTTTTTACCCTGTGGGCTTGATATGGTTCCGGCGCGACCTGCGCCTGGCCGATAACGCCGCCATCTACCATGCTGCGCAGCACTGCAAAACGCTGTATTGCGTCTTTGTTTTCGATGACAGCATCCTCACCGCCCTGCCCCCCGCCGACCGCCGGGTAGAGTTCATCTGCCAGAGCGTGGCCGAGCTGGACGAAGCCATTCGCCACGCCGCAGGCCGCCCGCAAGCCGGCCTCATCACCCGACGCGGCTTGCCGCAGGAGATCATTCCGGCGCTGGCCAGCCAGCTGGGGGCTGGCGCCGTCTTCTGCAATGACGATGACGAACCTGCCGCTCTGGCGCGCGATGCGCAGGTGGCCCGCAGTCTCAAGGCCGACGGCCGCGTGCTGCTGCGCAGCAAAGACCACCGCATTTTTGCGCGCGACGAGGTGCTGACCCAGAGCCTGTCGCCGTTTTCGGTCTTCACGCCCTACAAAAACGCCTGGCTCAAAAAGGTGACGCCGTTTTACCTCTCCAGCTACCCCAGTGAGCGCGACCTGCCCGCCAAGCTGGCCGACCGGCCTGAAGCCGACCGCCAAAGCATACCTAGCGCAGTCGAGCTGGGCTTTGCGCCCGACACCCTGCAAGGCCTGCGCCTGCCCACAGGCGAAAGCGGCGCGCGCCAGTTGCTGGCCGACTTTCTGCCGCGCCTGCCCCAGTACAAGGCGACACGGGATTTTCCGGCGCTCAAAGGCCCCAGCTACCTCAGCGTGCACCTGCGCTTTGGCACCGTGTCGATTCGTGAACTGGCTCGCCTTGCCCATGAAGCCGCGCACAACGGCGACTGGTCTGATGCAGGCCGTGAAGGTGCAGCCACATGGCTCAGCGAGCTGATCTGGCGCGACTTTTACTTTCAGATTCTGGCCCACCATCCGCATGTCATTGAACGCAGCTTCAAGCCTGCTTATGACGTGATCGAATGGGATACGGGGGCCGAAGCCGATGCACTCTTCGCCGCATGGTGCGAGGGTCGCACCGGCTACCCGCTGGTCGATGCCGCCATGCGCCAGATCAACACCAGCGGCTATATGCACAACCGGCTGCGCATGGTGGTGGCGAGCTTTCTGGTCAAAGACTTGGGAATCGACTGGCGCCGGGGCGAGGCTTACTTTGCCGAAAAGCTCAACGACTTTGATCTGGCGGCCAACAACGGCGGCTGGCAATGGGCGGCCTCAACCGGCTGCGACGCACAGCCCTGGTTTCGCATCTTCAACCCCATCACGCAAAGCGAAAAATTTGATGCGGACGGCAAATTCATTGCCCGCTATGTGCCCGAGGTGGCGCAACTGCCAGCCAAGCTGCGCCACGCGCCCTGGCTGGCCAAGCCGCTGGACCTGCTTGAAGCAGGCATCGCGCTAGGCAGCAGCTACCCTTACCCCATCGTAGATCACGCAGCGGCACGCGAGAAGACACTGGCACGCTACGGCATCTTGAAAAAGGACAGCTAAAAAAGAAGCGGCTTGCGCTTGTCTTTAAAGGGTTTGAGGTCGTTTTAAACCTGAGACCCAATCAAGACCGGCGCAAGCCGCTCTAATTTTGGCAGCAGCGCTTATTCGGCAGCGGCTCCAGATGCATCAGGCCCAGGGCCGCTGAGCGGGTTGCGCTCAGGTGCAGGGCCGCTGAGCTTCAAGGCGTAATGCTGAATCAGACCCAGCAGCTCTTCATCAGAGTAAGGCTTACCCAGATAGTGGTTGGCACCCAGCTCACGGGCCATCTCGCGATGCTTCTGGGCAATACGCGAAGTGATCATGACCACGGGCATGCCTTCCAACTTCTGGTCTGCACGAATATTGCGCAGCAAGTCAAAGCCATCCATGCGCGGCATTTCGATGTCCGACAGCACCAGCGTCGGGCGCTCCTCCTGCAGGCGTTCAATGGCTTGCAAGCCATCAGCCGCCAGCGTGACGCGGTAGCCTTCGCGCTGCAGCAGGCGCTGGGTCACGCGGCGCACGGTGATGGAGTCATCCACCACCAGCACCAGCGGCACCGTGATCTGACCCGCTTCAGCACCCAGCAAACCCGCACCTGCGGCCTTGGCCAGCAGTCCGCCTTCAGCGGCATCCAGCTCGGCCTTGGCCAGCATGGCGCGCACGCTGTCGCCGTACACGTTGGCCAGCGCCACCGGGTTGTAGATTTGCACCACAGAACCCGATGGCAGCACGGACATACCCGTCAAGCCGGGCAGACGCGAAAGCTGTGGGCCCAGGTTCTTGATCACCACTTCCTGGTTGCCCAGCACTTCATCCACGTGCAAAGCCACACGCTGCGAGGCGCTGCGGGCAATCACCACGGGACGGGTACGGCCCACGTTTTCCTCGCTGCGCAGCGAGGTCTGCCACAGCGCGCCAGCCCAGTAAAAGGGCATGACTTCGGTGCCATCGTGGAACTCGTTCTTGCGATAGCTTTCTTCCAGCGCATCGACCGGCACGCGGCGCACGATTTCAATCAGGTTGGCAGGCACGCCCATGGACACAGAGCCCATGCGCAGCATGACCACCTGCGTCACCGCCGTCGTCAGCGGCAACACCAAACGGAAGGCGCTGCCACGACCGGGCTCGGTATGGGTTTCGATACGGCCGCCCAGCGCATTCACTTCAGACCGCACCACGTCCATACCAATGCCACGACCGGCCACGCCTGTCACTTCGGTGGCCGTGCTGAAGCCCGGCTCAAAGATCAGACGGCCGGCGTCCTCCAGCGTCATGTGGCGGTCATCCGTCCACAGTTTGAGGCTGATGGCCTTGGCACGAATGCGCTCCAGATTTAAACCAGCGCCATCGTCTTCCACAGACAGCGCAACGTCATTGCGCTCATGGCTCAGCACGATTTCGATGGTGCCGATAGCGGGCTTGCCATTTTCCTGGCGCAGCTCGGGTGACTCGATGCCGTGCGCCACGCAGTTACGCAGCAAGTGCTCAAAGGCCGGCATCATGCGTTCCAGCATGCCGCGGTCCATTTCGATGGTGCCGCCCAGAATGTTCAGGCGAACCTGCTTGCCCATCTCCTTGGAGGTCTGACGCACCACGGCGTACAGACGTTCTGCAAACGAGTCGAACTCCACCATGCGCGTGCGCAGCAGATCGCGCTGCAGATCACGTGCCTGGCGGCCCTGAGCAACCAGATCATCTTCGGCTACGGCCAGATCGCGCTGCAGATTGCGCTGCACGGTGGCCACGTCGTTCACCGACTCGGCCATCATGCGGGTCAATTCCTGCACGCGGGTGAAGCGGTCAAACTCCAGCGGGTCAAAGCCAGCCGCCGTGTCCTTGGACAGAGCCAGGCGCGACTGCATCTGGCTCTCGGCCTGCACTTCAATGTCACGCAGCTGGGTGCGCAGACGCTCCAGGTTACCAGTCAGGTCATTGAGCGCCGAGCGAGCCTGCATCAGCCGTGCATCCACACGCGAGCGGGCAATCAGTACTTCGCCGGTCTGAGAAATCATGCGGTCCAGCAACTGGGCACGCACACGCACCGTCTGTTGCGACGAAGCGCGCGGCACCACGGGTGCAGGCATCTGAATCGCAGCGGGCGCTTGAGCAGACTCTGCCCCAGCAACCTCGCTCTTCTCGCCTTCAGCCTCGCCAGCACTCAGGTGCAGTGGCGCTTGCGCCAGCTTATCTTCCAGCGGGTCCAGCGGCTGCTCAGGCTCTTGCTCACCCGCCATGCGCAGCACATCAAAGCTGGCTTGCAAGGCATCAAAGCTGCCCAGCAAAGGCTCAATGGCTTCGGCGGAGGGGCGTTCCTGGTCAATACGCTCAACGGCAGACTCCAGACGGTGAGCCATCTCGCCCATGCGCATGGCACCGGCCAGACGGGCACTGCCCTTGATGGTGTGCAGAGCACGCAAGACCTCGTTGCGCGCCTCATCCTGCGTAGGGCGGCCATGCCAGCGGCGCAGCGCAGCGCCCAGTCTGGGCAGCAGGTCGATGGCTTCTTCTTCAAAGATGGGGAACAGATCGGGGTCAACCTGATCCAGCACATCAATGTCGTCTTCATCGTCGCCCGAATGCACGGCCAGTGCAATGGCTTCATCAATGCGGCGCTGCAACTCAGCTTCATGCTCCACGCTGCCGCCAGCTGGCACCATGGAGTAAGGAGCCTGAGTAGCTGCATCCGGCACCACATCCAGCAGTGGGTCTGCGGCCGGGGCATCGACAGCAAGACTCTCAACCGCCTGTTCAGCGATCAATGCATCCACCAATGTATCCGTCAGCGTATCGCTGGAGAGCAATGCCTGAGGCGCTGCATCCAGCACTTGCTCGGCAGCAAAGTCCAGCGGCAAATCCTTGGGGTCTGCGGCTGGCAGCAGCACTTCAGCAACTGGCCACTCGACATCATCCAGATCGGGCAACTCATCGTATGCCGAAGCAGGCGCAGCGCTGACATCAATGGTCGAGCTGAGCACCTCACGCAGACCATCTTCAACCCCAGGCACGGTCTCTTTAAGGAAACCTGCTGCGAACTGATGCAGCAAGCGGCGCACTTCATCCGAAGCGGTCACACATTGCTGAATCTGCAACCCGCTGGCAAAGTCCTGAGACTGCAAGTGCAGCAGCGCATGCTCAAGCAGGCGCGCCAGTTCTGACAAGGCCTTGAAGCCCACGGTGCCGGAGCTACCCGCCAGCGAATGTGCCAGTGCAATCGCGTCATCTGGGACAGGCTCGGCAGGCTCTTGCGACCACTGCTGGAGCACACCACCCAGACGCTCAGACCAGTCATCGGCCTCGTTGAGGTAGACGCTGTAGAGGGGCGCGCTGATGCGCAAGCCATCAATATTGCGATAGCCCTCTTCCTCTTCGGCGTCAGCGACATCTTGCGCAACAGGCTTTGTCGCGACGGCTTCTGATTCCGCCGTTTCCGACTCAGTGGGCTTGACGATTTCAGGCTCAGCTGCTTCAGCTGCGGCATCAAGCAGGTCTTCGATCGCATCCAGCTCTGCAGCAGCCGTTTCTGGCTGAGCGACCTCAGGCAATTCAGCCTGCGGCATTTCATCCACTAGATGCTCGGGCTCTGCAAAGGCCTGCACTTCAATTGCAGCCTGCTCACTTTCGCGCATCGCTGCTTCAAACGCGGCAAAGTCCAGCTCCTGAACTTCGTCGGCAGATGCGGCATGCGGTGATTCAGCGGCCACTGCCGATGCATCAACCTGCTCCAGCAGGTCATCGGGAATATCCAGCTCCGGCATGGCAAAGCCGGCAGCGGCCTCTACAGGCTCAGCCAACGACTCTGCTTGAGCAACCGGAGTCAATTCGACATCAGGAAAGTCGAGCTCAGGCATCACCAGATCCGGCGCGTCTTGCACTGGATCGGCCAGTTCGGCACGCTTGCCACGACGCGGCACCAGAGCGGTATCGACACGCGTACCTTGCAGGCGCATGGCATCTGCCGCAGCGCGGAATGGCGTAGCCGACCAATTTTCGGCCTGGCGGTTTTCAATATCCTGCGCCCAGGCCGCAAAGGCTTTGAGCGAGTCTTGCGCCAGAAGCTGCATGGGCGCGGGCATGGGCTGCTGCTCGGCCAGCCAGGCATTGAGCATCTGCTCCATAGACCAGCCGGCTTCACCAAACTCATCAAGCCCGACCATACGGGAGCTACCCTTGAGTGTGTGGAAAGCACGGCGCAGTGTGGTCTGCTCGCTCAGGTTCTCTGGCTCATAGGCCAGAACCTTCAAGGCATTCAGGCCGTTGTCGACGACTTCACGGGCCTCTTCCAGGAAGATGGACAGCAACTCGTCATCGCCATCCAGATCCTCTGCGCTCAGCTCTACGGCCTGGGCCACGGGTGCGGGCACAGGAGCAGGAACGGGCGCAGCCGACACAGGTGCCGGTTCAGCCAAAGCACTGAAATCAGCAACGAAATTCAGGCCATGGGCCAGTTCAGCGACTGCTGCTTCAGAAGGCTTAGCTGTCTGCATCTCCTTGAATACCTGAGCCATGGCATCGGCCAGAGCGTCAGAACCCACAGGAGTCATGTCCAGCTCAGCAGGTGCAGCCGTCATGGAGAACTCGGGCAGAGCGCCCGGCTCTGTCACGGCCCACGGCGAAGACTCATCCTCAATACTCGATTCTTGCTCTGCAGCCACCTCATACATTGCTGACAGGTGAACTTCAGGAGGAATCAACAGCTCAGGGGCGGCCACTGGAGTCTGCGTCACCTCAGGCGGTGGTGGCGGTGCAGCCACGGATGGCTGAGCGCCCGCCTGCAGCGAAGCGGCCTGAGCCACCTCGACAGCTACAGGTTTGACAGGCGCTCCAAATGGCGCTGCAGCGACTGGCTGCGCTGGCTTGAAGTCAGGAACCTGAGCAATATCAGTAGGGATGTCCACCGTGGGGCGAAAAGCCTCTGGGCCACGGCTGCGGCTATGGCCCATGACGATGCGCAGCTCGTCCTTTTCTTCGTCGTAGACAAACAGCTTGCGCGCCATATTGCGCTGGTAGCTGAGCATATCGATGAGGAAGCCCATGGCGCCCAGACTGCTACCCAGTTTTTCAAAAACCTGGGGGTAGCTTTCCATGCTCAACTCGCCAAGCATCAGGTGCTCAACGGTCTCGCGCATGCGCTGCATGGCGGTCGCTGCCTGGTCAAAGCCCAGAACCGACAAAACGCCACGCATCTGCGACATCTGACCGGGCACTGGACCCAGCACAGAGGTGTCTGCAGGATTGCGGAAGAACATGTCGAGCTGCTTTTCAGCCTCGCCCAAGGTCAACCGCAACTCGCCCACCACAGATCCCATGGTTTGCTGGTCGCTCGCCTGACGGTAGAGCTCTTCCATCCAGACTTCAAGCGGCTCAGGCACCGCGCCATTCAACGCAGCATCAAGGCGATGCACGAGCACGCTGGACTGGGCAGACTGCACTTCTTCGTTCTGTCCAGCCGTCATAAAGCTGGCTTGCAGATACAGCACAGCCGTTGCCACTTCCATGGCCAGCTCGGCAGGTGGCGGCGCTCCAACGCTGTCCACGGTGTCCGCCACGCGAATCAGTGCACGCGCCAGGCCATGGCTGGCTGGCTGCAGTTTGACCAGCGATTCAGACACATGGCCGAATTGCTCGGCCATGGATTTAATCTTGCTGCGGTCACCCCCAGCCAGTGCTGACCAGGTTTCCGCCGCCGCTGCAATGCGCTTGCGGGCCTGCACCAGCACCGATGGATCAAAGCGGCCAAAACGAGCCACATTGTAATCCACCAGTGGCATGTACTCCATGGCATAGGCTTCATGCACGGCCTGCAAAGACTCACCTGCCTGCTCGCGCGGCTTGGCCTGCGCACAGAAGAACATCAAGTCTTGCAGCAAACGCGCTGGCGGCAGGCTGTCGCCCTTGGCCATGGATGCGTATTGCATGAGCACACGTGAAGCCATGCGCTTGACGTAGATATCAGCAGTAATCAGGCCACGCGCCAGTCCTTCAAAGAAGGCTGCCGCAATCTTCCAGAAACTGCGCGCTGCCACATCTTCGGGCAGGCCTGCGGCAAAGCGCAGGCACAGCTCGCGCATCTGGGCAGCGGCTTCACGGTCATCACTCTTGACCATGCGCAGCACCACGCCATCGAGCATGGCGCGGGCATGCGCAGCATAGGCCAGCGGCTCGGGAACAGGGCCTGTCCAGCGCGGCTCGCGGGCTCGGCGCTCCGCAGGCCACAAATCAGCAGGGTGAGACTTGTCATTACCCGCCAGAACCTGTGTTTCACGGTACTGAGGGAACAAAGCCACAGCAGAGACTTGCTGACCTGCAAGCACTGCCTCCAGAAATTCCATCAACGCGAAATGCGTGCGCTCCAGCGTGCTGGCCGCTTCCTGTGTGCAATATTCGGGGCGCTGCACGAAGCGGTTGACCACCGCTTCCATACTGCGCATCACCTGCGCCGGGGCTGTGACGCCCACCATCTCCAGTGCACCGCAAGCCTGGTGCAACTGCTGGCGTGCGATACGCAGCGCCGATGTATCCAACTCTTCCAGATCAGACAAACGGGCCGCATCTGCATCACGCATGAAACGACCTACAGCCTTGGTCGCAGCCTCAAGCGACTTTCGCACCTCATCGAGCACCCAGGCCAATGGGCCCAGATCCTGTTCCGCGGGTGCAGGCATGGCTGCACGTATTGGCGAGTCGTCAACCACTGACATGCTCTAGTTCCTTAACCCTCTGGGGGTCGTGCATTTTTATAAGAGGGAGAGCCAGTCAAATCAGGCAATCTTGAATCGAGAAACAGACTGACGCAGTTCTTCAGCCATGTGAGAGAGCTCGCGCACCTGCTGGGCAGTTGTACGAGTACCTTCACCGGTCTGCTCGGTCACCGCAAAAATGTGCTGAATGTTTTCCGCCACGCCGTTGGCCATGGTGGCTTCACGCGATGTGGAGTTAGAAATATGCTCAATCAGCTCAGCCAGTCGGCGCGACACGCTATCAATTTCAGACAGTGCGGTACCCGCAGTGTCAGACAGGCGAGCCCCTTCAACCACACCTTGGGTAGAGCGCTCCATGGCGGCCACCGCGTCCTGTGTGTCGGTCTGAATGGCTTTCACCAGCGCTGCAATCTGACGTGTCGCATCGGCCGAGCGTTCAGCCAGGCGCTGCACTTCTTCCGCCACCACCGAGAAGCCACGACCGGCTTCACCAGCAGACGCAGCCTGAATGGCTGCGTTCAGCGCCAGCACGTTGGTCTGTTCGGTAATGTCCGAAATCAGCTCAGTGATTTCGCCAATCTCCTGCGACGATTCACCCAGACGTTTGATTCGCTTGGAGGTGTCCTGGATCTGGTCACGGATGGAGTTCATACCGCCGATGGCGTTCTGCACAGCCTTCAGACCCGAATCAGCCGCTTGCAGCGATTGACGAGCCACCAGTGCCGACTCCTGTGCCTGAGCCGACACATTGTTGATACGGCCAGCCATGTCCAGAATGGACTTGCCGGTTTCGCGAATTTCGTGCAGTTGCTCGTTCGAAGCGGCCAGCAGCTCGGTCGACGTCATGTCCACCTGCTCGGTCGTCTGCGCCACTCGGGTGACGGTGTTCTGCACCGAACCCACCAGCGCACGCAGCTCTTCTACCGTGTAGTTCACCGAGTCGGCAATCGCGCCGGTGATGTCTTCGGTCACGCTCGCTTCCTGCGTCAAGTCACCTTCAGCGACAGATTGCAACTCGTTCATCAAACGCAAAATAGCCGCCTGATTGGCGTCGTTGATGCGCTTGGCTTCTTGTTCCTGCAAGCGGGCGTCTACCTGGTGGCTTTCGGCTTCCTTCTGACGTGCGCGACTGTCCAGCAGTTGCACGCGAGAAATACCGACGCCACTCAACACCGCCGTCAAAAGAGCCAGAGCCAGCACCACCAGCTGCAGCATGTTGGAGCCGCCCAGCCCTTGTAAATCAGACTGCAGTTTCTCCAGCTGCTGGCGCAGTGGCTCACTGTCATTGTTGATGCTGGTCTGCGCTTCACGCGCCGACACCAGACCTTGCAGGTTGCCCAGAATAGCGCTGGCCTGAGTGCGTGTGTCGTCGTATTGCTTGATCAGCGTCTGCAGCTGCTCACGCACCTGGGGGTCGCGCGAAGCGCTTAGGCCCAGCTCGGTGCTGCCGTTGAGCAAACCTTCAGAGATTTCCTTGAAGGAGTTCAAGTCCTTGCCCAGCAAGAACACCGCCTCGGGGCTCACACCTTCCAAGGTCTGGAATTCGTTGGCCGACTTGGCAATACGCTGAGTCAACATCACCAGCTGACCTGCAGCAGAAATTTCCGCCGCGCCTGCACCTTGCTGCAGCTTCAGCGAAGAGATGGTTTCTGCGGTTTCCAGCAAGTCAGAAGACTGACGGTTAATGGTGCGCAGCGCATCCCCAACCTGAGTCAGTGTTTTTTGCTGGCCCAGAATCAGGCTGGCGCTTTTTTCTGCACGTTCCATCAGCGTACTGATGTCGCTGACTTCATCTTGCAGGCTGCTGCTTAGGGCATTCACGCCCAGTTCAGAGTCGCCAGCCGCCAGAGCGCGCACGTTGCGGGCCAGAACGCCAGCGCTGTCCTTCACGTCCGCAAAAGCAGGTGCTGCACCGGTCATGGCCATGGAAACCGACTTGGCCAGTCGCTGCGACTGCATCAGGGCCTGGCCTGTGGCAGCGAGTTGCTGGTTGGAGTTACTGGCGTCACGCAGCATCCATGCCGCAGTGACCACCAGCACCAGAACCGAGCCGCCCAGCAAGGTAAACAAGGTGCGCTGGTGCTTGGCCACCGTCGCGGTGCCAAGAATCGGCAAGTTCACCCGTTCATCTTCGCGACCCATTTCGTCCATTCCGATGATGGAAGGAGCGCCTTGTACGCTGTTGAGCGCGCCGTCATACATATCCTGTACGACGGTGTCCGCCATCATGCTGCTATCCGCATGGAGAGCATCCTCAATGGGCTTGCGTCGAAACATTTGATTTAATTTTTGTGCGAAGGACATAGAGCTGTATCCAGAAACCTCAAGCACGAATGCTCAAAAATTTAGCAGTTTGAGACAGGTGCTGCAATTTCAGCTCCTGCCAGCGGCGGCCGCTCGCATCAATATGCACGGCACCGAAGAAACTCGGGGAGCGCTCAGGCGCAGGCTCAGTTTTGGAAAATGCATCTGCGGCACGCAGCCCCAGCAGACGATCGGCCAGCAGGGCCGCATTCACTTCCAGCGCAGGGTTGAAGGCCAGCAAGCTGCAGTCCATCAATTCCTGCTCATTGCGGGCACTTCCATGGCCCAGCAACTGGGCCAAATCCACTACGCCCATCAAGGCACCGCGCAAATTGGCGATGCCGAGAAACCAGGTTTGTGTGTAAGGAACAGGCTGAACGCCTGCCCAGGGGAAAATTTCGCCCGCTTGATTAAGCGGTAGCAAATAGTCCCGCCCGCCGGCTTGTACAGCCAGCCAAGCGGCGACGCTGATGCCTTCATTGCGCACTGCTTGCAGGCGCCCGGCCAGTCGGGATTGGAGGTCTCGGAGGGCTTCGCGGTTCGCCATAAGCAGCGCAGCCCTTACAGAGCTGCGATCTTGGCCTGCAGCTCGGCTGCATCCACCGGCTTGGTGATGTAGCCTCGTGCGCCTTGTCGCATACCCCAGACTCGGTCAGTTTCCTGATTCTTGCTGGTGCACATGATGATGGGTACGTCGGCATACAGCGGATCACGCGAGATGGCGCGAGTCAGCTGAAAGCCGTTTTGACCGGGCATGACCACATCCATCAGGATCAGGTCAGGCTTGTCTTCGGCCAGGCGCTTCATGGCGTCTTCACCATTTTCAGCCGTACGCACTTGCATACCCTGTTTTTGCAGGATGTCCGTCAGAGCCATCAGCTCTGTTTTTGAGTCGTCGATGACCAGAACTTTTTGAATTGTCATTACGCAGCTCCCACATCTGCTGCCTGCAGCCCGTATTGTTGTACAGCTTGCAGCAATTGATCTTTAGTAAACGGTTTGGTCAGATAGTCTTGGCAACCCACCATGCGGCCACGCGCCTTGTCAAAGACACCGTCTTTGGAAGACAGCATGACGACGGGTGTGCCGGCAAAGCGCGCATTGCGCTTGATGATGGCGCAGGTCTGATAGCCATCGAGCTTGGGCATCAGAATGTCGCAAAAGATGAGTTGAGGCTGATAGTCGTTGACCTTCGAGAGGGCATCAAAGCCATCATCAGCCAGAAGTACTTCGTAGCCACCTTGCTTGAGGAAAATTTCAGCGCTGCGGCGGATGGTGTTGCTGTCATCCACCACCAGGACGCGCAAAGGCGCACTAGATGCTGTCACAGTGAAATCCCTCCCAATTCGGTCGTCGATGGATTGAGTTTTTTGCTCACTCAGATTTCCACCATTTCAAAATCTTCTTTTCGTGCACCGCATTCCGGACATGTCCAGTTCATGGGCACATCCTCCCAGCGAGTCTCGGGGGCAATACCGTGCTCAGGGCAGCCAAGAGCTTCCTCATAGAGCCAGCCACAGGTCAAACACATCCAAGTTTTAGGGTCAGTCACAGCTTATAGGGGCTTCACATAGAATGCAACGATTGTATCTAGTCACAACCCCGGCTCCCACCCTTGCATTCCCGGGTGCAAACTGGGGTGCGCCATGGCATTGAACCCCATCTCCACCACTCCCCCTCGCCGCACCAGCCAGGAAGAAGCGACAGAATCCGCTCCCATTTGCGTGCTGTCTTTCAACAGCAGCGACCCCAGTGGAGCCGGAGGACTGTCGGCTGACATCGCCACCATCTCCTCGGTCGGTGGTCACGCCCTGCCTGTCGCCTGCGGTGCTTACGTCAGAGACACTGCCCGCATTCATGAGCACTTCTCGCTCGATGATGAGGCGGTGACCGAGCAGGCCCGCATGGTGCTGGAAGACATCGCTGTCGCCGCCATCAAGGTCGGTTTTGCAGGCTCGCCCGCCAACCTGGCCGCGATTGCCGCAATCTCTTCTGACTACCCCAACATCCCCATCATCAGTTACATGCCGGACCTGTCCTGGTGGGAGGACGACAAGCAGGATCAGTACCTTGACGCGTTCAAGGAGCTTGTCCTGCCTCAAACCTCGGTGTTGGTTGGAAACCACAACACCCTGTGGCGCTGGCTGCTGCCCGACTGGGAGCAAAGCCGCTCGCCCACGGCGCGCGACATTGCCATGGCTGCTGAAGCGCTGGAAGTACCCTATGTATTGGTTACGGGCATACCCTTGCCAGACCAGTTTGTGGACAACGTGCTGACCACTGCCCAGACCGTATTGGGCAACAGCAAGTACGAGATGTTTGACGCTACGTTCACAGGTGCAGGTGATACGCTTTCAGCGGCCATTACGGCCTTGCTGGCAACCGGCAACGACTTGGGCGTCGCAACGCTGGAAGCGCTGGAATACCTGGACCACAGTCTGGATGCAGGCTTTAGGCCCGGCATGGGCCACTACCTGCCTGACCGTCTTTTCTGGGCCCAGCCCACGGAGGATGAAGAGTCCGAAGACGAGCCAGAAGACGAAGAAACTCCCGATGACGAACCAGAGACAAAGCCGATCGAAGGCTTTGTGATCCCCTCTCATGACACAAAACACTGACTTGAACATTGCATTGTTTGAACGCGCCAAGGGTGTGATCCCCGGCGGCGTCAACTCGCCTGTGCGCGCCTTTGCCGCCGTGGGTGGCACACCCCGCTTTGTGAAGCGCGCTCAAGGTGCTTACTTCTGGGACCAGAACGAGCAGCAATTCACCGACTACATCGGCAGCTGGGGCCCCATGATCCTGGGTCACGGCCACCCCGAAGTGATCGAGACGGTACAAGCGGCCGTGCTTGAAGGCTTCAGCTTTGGTGCCCCCACCGAGCGCGAAGTGGTGCTGGCCGAGAAGATTCGTGAACTCATGCCCAGCATGGACATGGTGCGCATGGTCAGCTCCGGCACCGAAGCCGGCATGAGCGCGCTGCGCCTGGCCCGTGGCTACACCGGTCGCAACAAGATCATCAAGTTCAACGGCTGCTACCACGGCCATGCAGATTCGCTGCTGGTCAAGGCCGGCTCGGGGCTGGCTACCTTTGGTGCCTCATCCTCGGCTGGCGTGCCTGCCGATGTCGCCAAAGACACCATCGTGCTGGAATACAACGATGTGGCCCAGCTGGAAGAAGCCTTTGCCAAGATTGGCCACGAAGTCGCCTGTGTGATCATGGAGCCCATCGCTGGCAACATGAACTTTGTGCGCGCTAGTGTGGAGTTCACCCGCCGCATCCGCGAGCTGACCAAGGAGCACGGCGCGCTGATGGTCTATGACGAAGTCATGACCGGCTTCCGCGTCGCCTTGGGCAGCGCCCAGAGCCTGTACGCCAAAGATATCCCCGGCTTTGCCCCCGACATCACCGTGATGGGCAAGGTCATCGGCGGCGGCATGCCCATGGCCGCTTTCGGCGCGCGCCGCGAGATCATGGAAAAGCTCTCGCCGCTCGGCCCCGTCTACCAGGCCGGCACGCTGTCGGGCAACCCTATTGCTACAGCTTGCGGCTTGAAGACGCTGGAACTCATCAGCCGCCCCGGCTTCCACGCCGACCTGCACCTCAAGACCGGTCACCTGATGCAAGGTCTGAAGTCTGAAGCCAATGCCGCCGGCATTCCTTTCAGCGTGGACTGGCAAGGCGGCCTGTTCGGCTTCTACTTCCTGCCCGAGCTGCCCACGGACTACGCGCAGGTCATGAAAACCGACGGCAAGGTCTTCAACAAGTTCTTCCACGGCATGCTGGAGCGCGGCCACTACTTCGCGCCTGCGCTGTATGAAGCGGGCTTTGTGAGCGCCGCCCATACCGAGGACGATATCGACCGCACGATTGAAGCCGCCAAGGAAGTGTTCAGGACGCTGTAATCCCTGCCACTTCTGCACAAACGCCCCGCATCGCCGGGGCGTTTTTTTATTTAGGCAACTGAAAAGCCTTGCGCGCCTGCTCCACCTTGGCGCGGGTCACGCAGCCCGGTGCATGGTCATTGACCACACCCATGGCCTGCATCAGCGCGTACATGGTGGTGGGGCCGACAAACTTCCAGCCGCGCTTTTTTAGCTCTTTCGACATGGCTTGTGACTCAGCGGTCTGAGCCTGAATATCCGTTCCCATCGACGGCTTGGCCGGTGCATAGCGCCAGAAGAAGGCAGCCAGCGAGCCTTCTTGCGCCACCATCTCGATCGCACGCTGGGCGTTGTTAATCGCTGCCTCGATCTTGCCGCGATGGCGCACGATGCCAGCGTCCTGCAGCAGGCGCTTCACATCGGCCTCGCCAAACTGGGCAACTTGGTGGAAGTCAAACCCCGCAAACGCAGCGCGAAAGTGCTCGCGCTTTTTCAGGATCGTGTACCAGCTCAAGCCGGACTGAAAGCCTTCAAGACAAAGCTTTTCAAACAGGCGCTGGTCGCTATCGACCGGAAAGCCCCACTCATGATCGTGATAGTGCACATAGTCAGGCGTAGCCAGGCACCAGGTGCAGCGGTGCTGGCCCTCTTCGGCGGTGCTGGTGGAAACTCGGGGAGTTGCGATGTCAGTGGATTCAGTGCTCATGCACAACACTCTAACCAATGAAAAGCCCTGCAGCGAATTCACTGCAGGGCTTTTACTTTGATAGCTGCTTGCGCCTTATTTCATTAAGCTTCAGGCATAAAAGATATTGAAACCTATAAATATTCAGCGCTTTCAGCTCACTTTTTATTGGCTTGTGCCAGACGAGAGTAGCGCATGCCGTACACCATGTAAATGACCACGCCCAGCGCCATCCAGCCCAGAAAGCGCACCCAGGTCAGAGTGGTCAGGTTCAGCATCAGATAGGTGCACAGCAGGGCCGAGAGCACAGGCAACACGGGCACCCAAGGCACGCGGTAGCCGCCCGTCGCTTGCGGGCGCTTTTTGCGCAGAACCAGCACGCCAATGCTGACCATCACAAAGGCCGAAAGCGTACCGATGTTGATCATCTCCTCCAGCAGCTCCACCTTGGTAAAGCCCGCCAGCACGGCCACCACGGCACCCACGATCAGTTGCAGCCGCACAGGGGTTTTGCGCGTGGCCGATGTCACGCCCCAGCTGCGGGGCAGCAGCCCATCACGACACAGGGCCAGCAGCACGCGGGAGCTACCCATGAGCAGCACCATGACCACGGTCGTCATGCCAATCAGCACGCCGACCGAGATAACCTGCGCTGCCCAGCCTGCACCCACGGCGATGAAGGCGGTGGCCAGCGATGGATTCTCGGCCTTGGCCAGTTCGGTATAGGGAACCATGCCGGTCAGCGCCAGCGTGACCAGTATGTAGAGCACCGTGACCAGCGCCAACCCGCCCAAAATGCCGCGTGGCAGGGTGCGCTGCGGGTCTTTGACTTCTTCGGCCGATGTGGCGACCACGTCAAAACCCAGAAAGGCGAAGAACACCAGCGATGCACCCGATACCACGCCCAGCCAGCCGTACTGACTGGGCGCTGCGCCAAACAGCCAGGCCAGCATGGGCTGGCCCCACAGGTCACCTGTCACGCCATGTGCCACGACGGGCGGCTGCGAAGCCGGCACAAAGGGCGCGAAGTTATCGGTATTCATATAAGTGAAGCCGACCACGATCACAAACACGGTAATGAGCAGTTTGATGACGGTGAACACATTGTTCACCTTGGCCGACACCTGCGTGCCCGCAATCAGCAAGGCGGTGAACACGGCCACGATGAAGAACGGCCCCCAATTGAGCGAGAAGCCGCCAATCTGGATGGTCTGCGCAATATCCAGCCCCGCCGTGGAGAACACGGCCGACAGATAGATGCCCCAGTACTTGGCCAGCACCGCGGCGGCCGAGATCATCTCCAGCAGCAGATTCCAGCCAATGATCCACGCCAGCCCCTCGCCCAGCGTGAGATAGGTATAGGTGTAGGCACTGCCGGTCACTGGCACGGTGGAGGCAAACTCCGCATAGCACATGATGGCCAGCGCGCAGGTAGCGGCCGCGAGAATGAAGGAGAAGATCACCGCCGGCCCGGCAAAGCTGCCCGCAGCGCGTGCGCCCACCGAAAAGATGCCCGCGCCGACGGCGACCGCCAGACCCAGAATCATCAGATCAAAAACACCCAGCGTGCGCTGTAACTGGCGGCCCGGCTCGTCCGAATCGGCCAGAGCCTGTTCAATGGTTTTGGTTTTCAGCCACTGCATGCATATCCCTTGGGCTCTGTGCAGCGCTTATGGCGCAGCACCTGTGGCCCAGTTTATTTGGTCAAAAATGCATACTAGGGATTCCACTAGGGGCGTGCAGATTCCCTGCAGCATTACCGCCTTATCCGCATGTTTTATGCGCGAGTAGCTGCAGAGCAGTCTCGAAAAAGATTAGTCAGGCTCTTGCTTCACGAAGCCTGCAAGCCAAAGGAAGATGGCGCTTATCTCCTGCAAGTAAGCAAGCACTCAAGCAGGATGCTTCAACTCAGCGGGCGCTGGCCTGATCACGCCATAGAGCACGGCGACCAGCAGCAGCGCCGTGACCACATCCAGAATATGGTGCTGGTGCACCAGCATGGTGGAGGCACAGATCGCCACACTCCACAGTGCAATTGACACACACAGCCAGACCCGGCCCTTGGGCCATTGCGCCTGGCAGATGGCCAGCCCCGTGAGCGCTGTGTAGACGATGTGCAGCGATGGCAGCAGGTTGTGCGGCTTGTCCACGAAGAACATCGCAGAAAAAATGCTGCGATACGGCTCGACATCAGGAATCACTCTGTCGAATGCCAGATTGGCCGGGAACAGCACAAAAACCAGACCGCAGATCAGCGTGCCCGCGACTTGACGCTTGCCCAATATCGAAATGGCCGGTTGCTGCACCAGCCAGTAAGGCAGGACCAGAAACGGGAAGAACGAGAAATAGACAAAGATGAATTCCGGCACCAGCGGAATCAGCCCATCCCAAGGCGTGATGAAGTCAAAACGCTGCTCACGCAGGCTCGCCAGCCAATTGGCCGTGGGGTAGACCGCATAAGAAGCAATCAACACCCAGATGGCCCAGAAGACAAAGCCCCGCTGCTTGCGGGCCAGAGGCGGGTGAGCAGCATGATGTTGGCTGCCAGAGGAATGCGCGGGCTGAGTCATGTGCTGAATTATCAAAGATTGCA
>ERZ724525.475-NODE-475-length-22670-cov-10.430864_pt1 | contig 22670 bp, 21 predicted proteins | sample MGYA00376058_ERZ724525 | MGnify/ENA primary metagenome ERZ724525 (study PRJEB28724, sample SAMN07190888) | wastewater metagenome | isolation source: influent of sewage treatment plant in Hong Hong | place: USA: Christiansburg, Virginia | collected 2016-03-01 ... | reverse complement strand
GTCAATGAGGTGAATCTGGATCTGCATCAGGGCGAGGTCCATGCCGTCATCGGCACCAACGGTGCGGGAAAATCCACACTGATCAATATGCTCTCTGGCGAGATAGCGGTTAGCAGCGGCAGCATTGCGCTGGAAGGGCATGATGTCACCCGCATGCCCCAGCCTCTGCGCGCCAAGGCGGGCATTGGCCGCAGCTACCAGCGCACCACCATCTTCCCTGAATTCACGGTACTGGAAAACTGCCGCCTGACCGCACAGGCGCAGGCCCAGCCGCGCCCTTGGCGCATCTGGGAATCTGCCCAGCATTGCGCCGCCAGCATGGAGCGTGCGCAATCCGCCCTCATACGCGCAGGTCTGGCGCAACATGCGCAGCGCATTGCAGGCAGCCTGAGCCATGGAGCCAAGCGCCAATTAGAAGTCGCCATGTGCCTTGCTACCGCTCCGCGCGTGCTGCTGCTGGATGAGCCGCTGGCCGGCATGGGCGCAGAAGAAACCGAACGCATGCTGGTGCTGCTGCAGGAGCTGAAACAAGCCCACGCTGTGCTGCTGGTGGAACACGATATGGATGCCGTGTTTCGCATCGCAGATCGCATCACCGTCATGGTCAATGGCAGCGTGGTGGCCACCGGAACCCCAAACCAGATTCGCACAGACCCCGTGGTACGCACCGCTTATCTGGGAGAGGAAGAACATGCTTGAAGCCATGGCAGAAATCAGCCCCTCAACGCAGGCAGAAAAAGCGCTGTTCAGCCTGCAGGATGTACACAGTTTTTATGGCGACAGCCATATCCTGCACGGCATCTCTCTGGCGCTGCCGCAAGGCAAGGCCGTGGGCCTGCTGGGGCGCAACGGCATGGGCAAGACCACGCTGATCCGGACTCTGATGGGCTATGTGCCGGCACGCTCGGGCCGGGTGTTTGCGGACGGCAAGGAGGTGACGAATTTCGCCCCCGAAAAAATGGCCAAACTGGGCATTGGCTATGTGCCCGAAGGGCGTGGTGTGTTCCCCAATCTCTCCGTCAAGGAGAACCTGCTGATGAGCGCCATGGCCGGACTGGACGGCCAGAAAAACTGGACGTACGAACGCGTGCTGGAGACCTTTCCGCGCCTCAAGGAACGGCTGTCCAACGGCGGCGATCAGCTGTCAGGCGGCGAGCAGCAAATGGTGTCGATCGGCCGAGCGCTGATGACCAATCCACGCCTGATGATTCTGGATGAAGCCACAGAAGGTCTGGCCCCACTGGTAGTCGCCGAAATCTGGCGCGTGATTGCCGAAATCCGCGCCACCGGCATCTCCACCTTGATCGTGGACCGTGACTATAAAAAAGTACTGGCCCATACCGATTACGCGGCAGTGATGGAGAAAGGCAAGCTGGCCTTGCAAGCCCCTTCTGCGCAATTGCAGCAGCGGCCAGAGCAGCTTTCAAGTCTGCTGGGCGTATAAAGCAAAAGGGCCGTATGGCCCTTTATTGATAAGCGCAAGCAGCTCACTTTTTGCTTTATTCCGCTTAGGCCACACCGCCCAGCGATGCTGCATCCAGGCGTGCATTTTTCGCCACTTCTGGCGGCAAAATCGCCATGGTCAGGCTGCAGCTACAAGTGAGTTTTCCGTCTTCATCGCGCAGCTCTATGCCCCAGACATGGGTGGTTCGCCCCAGATGCGTGGGCCGCGCTGTGGCGGTGATCCAGCTGCCCTTGCGGCCTGCGCGCACATGGTTGGCCGAGACGTTGAGGCCCACGCAGCGGTAACCCTCGGGAATCGAACAGGCCGCGGCCAGCGAACCCAGCGTTTCAGCCAGCACCACGCTGACACCGCCATGCAAGATGCCATAGGGTTGGCAGGTGCGCTCATCCACATGGATACGGGCGCAGACATAGTCGTCACCGTATTCGGTGAACTCAATGCCCAGATGGGAAATTGCCGTGTTGGCACTGCCTGCGTTCAGTGCTTTGAGATCAAGCTCTCGGGTCCAGATCGCCATACCAGTCCTTGTTGTGCATGAAAAAAGGGCACTCTTTGCAGAGTGCCCTTCGATGCTACGGACTTGGTGCAGCAGAAGCTAGCACCAAGCGGACTAGGCCACAGCCCCCAGCCAATGCCTCAAGCCAGACAACGAAGTGGACAGTCACCCGCTCGCCAAGTCAGAGACACCAAGCAAGGGCCGCCCCGCAGCAATGGTGTCGTCCCCTGGGGGAAGCCGCAAAGCGGCTCAGGGGGAGCCATTTATCCGCGCATGTCGCCCTTGTCCATGAAGCGCTGATGCCAGCTCAGGGCTTCGGTCAGGATGTGCGGCGTGTGCTGCGCGCCTTGCTGGCGCGAGCGGTCAAAGTAGTCCTGCAGCTGGTCGCGGTAGTCGGGGTGGACGCATTTGTCGATGATGACTTGCGCGCGCTGCTTGGGCGACAGGCCACGCAGGTCGGCCAGACCTTGCTCGGTAACGATGATCTGGGTGTCGTGCTCGGTGTGGTCCACGTGCGAGCACATGGGCACGATGCAGCTGATCTTGCCGTCCTTGGCCACCGACGGCGTGACGAAGAACGACAAATAGCCGTTGCGCGCAAAGTCGCCCCTGCCGCCAATGCCGTTCATCATGCTCGTGCCCATCAGGTGGGTGGAGTTGATGTTGCCGTAGATGTCGGCCTCGATCATCGAGTTCATGGCGATGATGCCCAGGCGGCGCACCAGCTCGGGGTGGTTCGAGATTTCCTGGGGACGCAGGATGATGCGCTCGCGATAGAAGTCGATGTTGTCCTCGAAGTCCTTGCAAGCATCCTTGCCCAGAGAGATCGACGTGGCCGATGCCTTGCTCATCTTGCCCACGCGCAGCAGCTCCAGCATGCCGTCTTGCAGCACTTCGGTGAAGCCCAGCAGGTTCTCGAACGGGCTGGTCAGCAGACCGGCCAGCACGGCGTTAGCCACGTTGCCCACGCCCGACTGGATGGGCAGCATTTCCTTGGGCAGGCGGCCCATCTTCATCTCGTGAGCGAGGAAGTCGATGATGTAGCCGGCAATCTTGTTGGAGTTCTCGTCCGGTGTGGCAAACACGTTGTCGCGGTCACCCTTGTGGGTTTCCACCACGGCGATCACCTTGGCAGGGTCAACCTTCAGATAAGGCTCGCCAATACGGTCGTCGGCATGCGTCATGTTGATGGGCATGCGGCGGGGCGGGATGGCCGTGCCGTAATAGATGTCGTGCATGCCTTCCATCTTGGCGGGCGGCTTGGTGTTGACTTCCAGAATCACCTTGTCGGCGATTTCTAGCCAGGTCTTGTTGTTGCCCACGGCTGTCGAAGGGATCAGCAGGCCATCGGCCGTCACACCCAGCACTTCGATCACGGCGATGCTCATGTGGCCCAGAAAGCCAAACCATGCGTGCTGTGCCACGTGGGACAGGTGCATGTCGATGAAGTCAATCTCACCGGCGTTCACGGCCTTGCGGGCAATGGGGTCGGTGTTGAAGGGCAGGCGCTGGCCCAGTGCATGGGCTTCGGCCATCACGCCGTCGCACTCGGCGGCGGTGGAGGCACCCGTCCAGACATTGATCTTGTAGGGCTTGCCTTGGGCGTGCTCGGCCTTGGCACGGGCCGCGATGGCCTGGGGCAATGCCTTGGGGTAGCCGGCTCCGGTAAAGCCGCTCATGCCGACATTGACGCCATGAGGGATCATGGCGGCAGCCTCTTCGGCCGTCATGACGCGCGAGAGGAATTCTGGGTAACGTACGCGATCTGCGATGGTCATTTTTTGCTCCAAGCTCAGAGACCCCGCCCGAACATGCGAGCCTGACCAGCACAGACGATAGTGTGTTTGCGGCCCATGCTCGATGCCTGGTCGGCACCTCTAAAAAAAACCGCCCAGTAGGGCGGAGTATCTCCAGAGATAAATGTTACCAGTGCGGAACATAAACATTGGGTTAAGCCATCAAGGCCCCGCGCTGTTGTCAGGGGAATGTCCCCGAGTTACATGTTGGCGCTTACTTGTTCTGTACCTTAGTTTCAGATTGGCGATCACCCATCGCCAGCAGCGCGTACATGATGATGGCACCAAAGGTGGCACAGCCGATGCCGCCCAGTGCAAATTCGCCGAACTTCAGCGTGAATTCGCCCGTGCCCAGAATCAGGGTGATAGCGGCCACGATCAGGTTCTTGATATCGGAGAAATCCACCTTGTTGTCCACCCAGATCTTGGCACCAGCAATGGCGATCAGACCGAACACGACGATGGACACACCGCCCATCACGGGCAACGGAATGGCCTGAATCAGCGCACCAAACTTGGGCGAAAAGCCCAGCAGCACGGCCAGCAAGGCCGCTACAAAGAACACGGCAGTGGAGTAGATGCGGGTAGCAGCCATCACACCAATGTTTTCAGCATAGGTGGTCACGCCTGTGCCACCGGCCGCTCCGGAGACCATGGTGGCCACGCCATCACCGATGAAGGCACGGCCCATGTACTGGTCCAGGTTCTTGCCGGTCATGGCCGTCACAGCCTTGATGTGGCCCAGGTTCTCAGCCACCAGAATGATGACGACGGGCACGATCAGCAGCATGGCGTTGGTGCTGAACACCGGTGCGTGGAAGGACGGAATGCCAAACCATGCCGCATTGGCCACGCCGCTCAGGTCCACCGGCTTGCCCCAGCCCAGCACATTGGTAAACACCGCGTAGAGCACGCTAGCCACCAGCAGGCCGATCAGAATCAGCAGTCGCTGCAGCATCCCGCGTGTGAACACCGCTACCAGCGCCACGGACAGGAAGGTCAGTGCCTGCATCCACGACTCGAAGTTGTTGGATGCCATGTTCTTGATGGGGATGCCAGCCAGGTTCAGGCCAATCACCGCCACCACCGCGCCGGTCACCACCGGGGGCATGAAGCGCTCAATCCAGCCCGTGCCAATGACCTGCACCAGCACGCCAACCAGCATGTACACCAGACCGCAGGCAATAATGCCGCCCAGCGCCACGCCAATATTGGCATTGGCACCGTGGCTGGCCACATAGCCGGTGGCGACGTTGACCACGCCGATAAAGGCAAAGGATGAGCCCAGATAGCTGGGCACCTTGCCGCCAGTGATGATGAAGAAGATCAACGTGCCGATACCGCTCATCAGCACCGCCAGATTCGGGTCAAAGCCCATAAGAATGGGCGCCAGCACGGTGGAGCCAAACATGGCGATCACGTGCTGAATACCCATCAAGCCGGTTTGTGCCCAGGGCAGACGCTCATCGGGGCCGATAACGCCGCCGTCCTGCAAAACATCGGACGACTTCGGCGTCCAGTCAAACATTCCCATCCCATCTCTCCTTGGAGGTCAAAACGGAGCAGATTATGGCAAGCCATGCTTGTCCAATGGGAGCGAGCAACCACTGGTAAAGGCCAGCGGCAGCGTCTGGGGCACGCAGTCAGTATGCTTGTTCAGAGGTGCGCTATCAAATCAATAGCTTTTAGCGCAAGTTATTCGTAGATCTCAAATGAAAAAACATCTGAAACCCATATTTAACATACGCTAGCAGCTATCAAAATATTTGCTTACTGTTGCAGCGCGCGGGCGATGCGGTCGCGCTTGACCGTGGTTTTTGGCACCTTGAACGGGAACCACATGCGCACATCTTCTTCCAGACCAATGCCGTGCATGTAGTTGTAGATGGCTTTTTTGAGCGCGCTGCCCAAGGCATCGTGGTCCACGCCGGTGGGGTCGATGAAGGGGCGATCGTTCTTGGCAAAGTCACCGGGCGGCAGCGGTGGCAGCTCAATGCCGTATTCCTCGGGGTTAAGGCCCACGGGCGAGTGCACGGTGCAGGTAAAGCGGTGAAAGAATCCGCTTTGAATACAGCCGTTGAGGAACAACTGACGCACGTACTCCAGCGCATCCACCGTGTCTTGCACGGTCTGCGTGGGAAAGCCATACATCAGATAGGCGTGAACCAGAATGCCGGCGTCCGCAAACGCCTTGGTCACACGCGCCACCTGATCGACGGTGACGCCTTTTTTCATCAACTGCAGCAGGCGGTCAGACGCGACCTCCAGCCCGCCGGAGATGGCGATGCAGCCGCTGTCGGCCATCAACTCGGCCAGCTCGGGGGTGAAGGTTTTCTCAAACCGCACATTGCCCCACCAACTGATGCCTGCGTTGCGCGCAATCAGCTCGGCCGACAGCGCTTTAAGCGCCTTGGGTGGCGCGGCTTCGTCGACAAAGTGAAAGCCGGTCTGGCCGGTTTCAGCCACGATGGCTTGAATGCGGTCGGCCAGCACCTCGGCGCTGGCACCTTCGTAGCGGCCTATGTAGTCGAGGCTGACGTCGCAGAAGCTGCACTTCTTCCAGTAGCAGCCATGGGCCACGGTGAGCTTGTTCCAGCGCCCGTCGCTCCACAGGCGGTGCATGGGGTTGAGCATGTCCAGCAGCGACAGGTATTTGTCCAGCGGCAGGCCATCCCAGGTGGGCGTTCCCACTTCGGCGAAGGCAATATCGGCCTCCATCATGTTGACGTACTTCACCGCACCATCATCGCCCCGCACAAAAGTGCGCACCAGACGCGACTGGCCGCGCTCGCCCTGCAGGTGTTCCAGCAGCGCCAGCAAGGGGCGCTCGCCCGCGTCCAGCGTCACAAAGTCGAAGTAGTCGAAAACGCGTGGCTCGGCCAGCTCGCGCAGCTCGGTGTTGACAAAGCCCCCGCCCAGTACGGTGGTGATGTGCGGGTGCTTGGCTTTGATGGTCTGCGCAATACGAAACGCCGCGTAGGCCGAGCCGGGGAAGGGCACAGACAGCAGCACCACCGTGGGCTGGTGGCGCTCAATAGCGGCCAGCGTCAGCGCGCTCAACATGTCGTCGACCAAGTTAAGCCCAGCGGCCAGTGCGTTGGCCAAGGGGTCAAAAGTGGGCTGACTGCCCGCCAGCGATTCGGCATAGCGCACAAATTCAAAGCGCTCGTCCACCGCGTCGCGCAGCACATCGGCCAGATCATTGAGATACAGCGTGGCAAGGTGCTTGGCCTTGTCGGTCAGGCCCAGAGCGCCAAAAGCCCAGCCCAGCGGGTCGCCGCCCTCTTCGTCCTCATACACATCCAGCGTGGCAAAGCGCGGGCCTTCAGGCAGGTAGTGGCGACCGGCAATGCGGTGGGCCAGTGTGGAATCGCGCCCTTGCAAAAAGGCGATGGCCGGGCCGATGGTGGCCAGATAACGATCCTGCTGCGCCACAAAGGACTGCACGGCAGGACTGTGCTTTTTGGCGGGCAGGGTCTTGACCCGCTCGGCCACGGCGCGCAGGCCCTCGGGCGAGAGCAATTGCAGCACCAGCGCCAACGCCAAGTCTTCTTGCACAGCCGCAATGCCGCGCGAGCGCAGAAAGCCCGTGAGGTAGGCGGTGGACGGGTAAGGGGTGTTGAGCTGCGTCATCGGCGGGATGACGGCCAGCACGCGGGTAGGCAAGGCGGACATGAGGTGCAGGTCGTCGGCAAGCGCCGTTGACGGTGAAGACAGGCCTCGATTATCGGTTTGCCCGCGCATCCGTGCTGCACAGGTGACATCTGACGGGGCCACCACCAATGACGAGCGCAGGCGGCGGCGCTAGTCTGGCCCCATGTCTTCCGCACCTCAACACCCTGCCCCCTTCGTGCCGCAAATCCGGCTGTATCAGAACTGGCTGCGTGAAACGCGTGGCCTGAGCTTTGCCGACTATGACGCCCTGTGGCGCTGGTCCACCAGCGATCTCGACGCTTTCTGGCAAAGCATCTGGGATTACTTTGAACTGCAATCCCCCACGCCGCACAGCACGGTGCTGGAGCGCAATGTCATGCCCGGTGCGCAGTGGTTTCCGGGGGCGCAGATGAATTACGTGCGCCAGGTGCTGCGCCATGTGCAGCCCGCCCATGCTGCGGGCATGCCCGCCGTCATCAGCCGCAACGAGCAAGGCCTCAAGCGCGAGCTGAGCTGGCCCCAGCTGCAGCAACAAGTGGCCGCGCTGGCCTTGCACCTGCGCGCGCAAGGCGTAGGCAAAGGCGACCGGGTTGCCGCCTATCTGCCCAATATTCCCGAAGCCATGGTCGCTTTTCTGGCCTGCGCCAGCCTGGGCGCGGTGTGGAGCATCTGCGCGCCTGACATGGGCACCAACGCCGTGCTTGACCGCTTCAAGCAAATCGAGCCCAAGGTGCTGATTGCCGTGGATGGCGTGCATTACGCAGGCAAGAACATAGACCGCCGCGAAGTGCTGCAGGAGCTGCGCGCCGGCCTGCCTAGCGTCCAGCATGTGGTGCTGGTGCCCAATCTGAATACATCAATAAAGATAGCTGGTACCGCAGATTACACAAGCGTTACAAGCCGAAATGATGCTGAGACTGCGGCCTTCGAGCCCGAATGGTTGCCGTTTGACCACCCGCTGTGGATTGTTTACTCCAGTGGCACCACCGGCCTGCCCAAGCCCATTGTTCACGGCCATGGCGGCATGGTGATGGTGGCCTTGCAGCTCAAAGCCTTGCACAACGACATTGGCTGCAGCTACGAGCCCAATAGCTGGGGCGAGCGCTACCACTGGTACAGCTCCACGGGCTGGGTGATGTGGAATGCACAGGTCTCGGGCCTCTTGGGCGGAACCACCTGCGTGATCTTTGACGGCAGCCCCGGCGGCAGCAAGGAAAAGCCCGACTGGAGCGTGCTGTGGCGCTTTGCCGCCGAGGCGGGTGTGACCAGCTTTGGCTCAGGCGCGGCCTTTTATGCCAATTGCATGAAGTCAGGGGTTGATCTTGCAGCCTGTGGTGATCTGTCGCGCATACGCGGGCTGGGCAGCACGGGCTCGCCACTTTCAGCCGAGGTGCAGCAATGGGGCACGGAGCAGTTTGCCAAGCTCGGTCATCCCGACATCTGGTGGAACAATCTTTCGGGCGGTACCGACTTTGCAGGCGCTTTCATCGGCGGCAACCGCGACCTGCCACTGGTGCCCGGCATCATGCAATGCCGCCAGCTGGGGGCAGCCGTCGAAGCCTGGAACGAGCAGGGCCAGCCCGTGATGGACGAAGTGGGCGAGCTGGTCTGCACCCAGCCCATTCCCTCCATGCCGCTGTATCTCTGGGGCGATACCGAAGGCAAACGCTATCTGAGCAGCTACTTTGACATGTACCCGGCCGGTCATGGCCGCCAGCCCGGCGGCGGCGACGGTGCGCACGACATGGGCCCTGTCTGGCGCCATGGCGACTGGATCAAGCTCCAGACGGAAGGCGGCTGCATCATCTACGGCCGCAGCGATGCCACCATCAACCGCCATGGCCTGCGCATGGGTACCAGCGAGATCTACAGCGCCGTCGAGGCCATTCCCGAGGTGCTGGACAGCATGGTGGTCGATCTGGAATATCTGGGCAAAGACAGTTATATGCCGCTGTTTGTGGCCCTGCGCCCCGGCGTAACGCTGGATGACGCCTTGCGCGGTCGCATCAACGCCGCCATCCGCTCCGCCCTGTCACCGCGCTTTGTGCCCGACGATATCTTTGCCGTGGCCGAGATACCGCGCACCCTGAGCGGCAAAAAGCAGGAACTGCCCATCAAAAAACTGCTGCTGGGCCAGCCGCTGGCCAAGGTGGTCAACAAAGACGCCATGGCCAACCCCGGCTGTCTGGACTGGTACGAGGCTTTTGCCAGAGAGCATCTGGCCAAGACCGAAACCGCGGTTTAACGGCCGGTGAACTGCGGCTGGCGCTTCTCGCGCCAGGCCGCACCGCCTTCCTGCAGGTCAGCCGATTCAATCGTGGCCTGCACCGCCGCATCAATCCCGGCCTTGTCATGCACCCCACGCGCAATGGCGTTGAGGTGCTTTTTCATGCCCAGCAGCGCCAGAGGGGCCATGCCCGCCAGCGTGGTCTGCAACTGGGCCACGCGCGCGCTGATATCGGGGCCATCAGCCAGATCCACCAGATCCGTCAGAAAACCGCAGTCCTTCATGGCCTGAGCATTCAGCTTTTCGGCAGTCAGGAACAGGCGCTTGGCCGTATCCACCCCCAGACGGGTCACATAGCGCTCCAGCCCCGTGAGGTAGAAGTGCAGGCCCAGCCGCGCGGCGGGCATGAACATCTGACTGCTGGAGCCGCCCACGCGAAAGTCGCAGGCCAGCGCCATATCGGTGGCGCCGCCAAACACGCCGCCTTGAATGGCGGCAATGGTGACGGGGCGGCAGTTTTCGATGGCATCCACCATTTCGCCGAAGGAGCAGCCCTCGTTCTGGCTGTTGGCAATCTCGCCAATGTCATAGCCGCTGCAGAAATGCTTGCCCACACCCTGCAGCGTGAGCACCAGTACTGCGGGGTTGGCATTGACCTCATCCAACTGGCGGCGCAGCGTGATCAGGTCTTCGGGCATCAGTTTGTTGGCCACTTCGGGGCGGCGCAGGGTGATGCTGGCGCAGGCGCCCTGAATCAATAACTCTGGAGACATGACTGTATTTTCATCCAGACTCGCGCAACTTCGGGTATCTGTGCCGCATCAAGTGTTGCAGTGCAAACACTCAGTGACCATATTTTTTGCCAGTACACAGGTACACTTTGACGTCTTCATAGAGCACCTTGTGTGCGCTGATCTCATACATGTCTGTTGAATCGACCGGCGCCGTGCGCCCCAGCTTTGACCTCAAAAGTGCTCAACTACCAGTGCTGTCCGTGGTGCTGCGCGGCACCGACATGCAGGCGCTGGTTCAGGATCTGAAGCAGCGCCTGAGCGATGACCCCGACTTTTTCGACAACGACCCCGTGCTCATCGACCTCAGCCAGGTCAACGACGCAGAGGAAGAAATCGACTTTCCGGCTTTGATCGACGCCCTGCGCGCCCACCGCACCATCCCCGTGGCCGTGCGCGGCGGCAATGAAGCGCAGATGGCCGCTGCCAATGCTCTGGGACTGACCGCCGCCCCCGACGTCATGCCCGCACGCAGGGCCGAGCCAGAAATTCACGAAATCATCCGCGAGGTGGAAGTGGTGCATGAGGTCGAAGTACCCGCACCACTGGCCGATGCCGTGATTGTGGACAAACCACTGCGCTCAGGCCAGCGCGTCTATGCCAAGGGAACTGACATTGTGGTTCTGGATATCGTCAGCTATGGTGCTGAGGTGATTGCCGACGGCAACGTCCACGTTTACGCACCACTGCGCGGTCGCGCCGTGGCGGGAGCCAGCGGCAACACCAATGCCAGGATTTTTAGCACTTGCATGGAGGCACAACTGCTGTCTATTGCAGGTATCTATCGCACAATTGAAACCGATCTCCCCAAAGAAGTCGCCGGCAAGCCTGCCAAGGTGCGTCTGGAGGGGGAAAAAATCATTATCGAGCCGGTGTGAGAGACACACCGGTCGCCCAATCAACCTGCTCTATTTGTCTTTAAGGAATCGTGCAAACATGGCCAAAATCGTCGTCGTGACTTCTGGCAAAGGCGGTGTCGGTAAGACCACTACCAGCGCCAGCTTCGCATCCGGCCTCGCATTGCGCGGCCACAAGACCGCAGTGATTGACTTTGACGTGGGTCTGCGCAATCTCGATCTGATCATGGGCTGCGAGCGCCGCGTGGTCTACGACCTGATCAATGTCATTCAGGGCGAAGCCAATCTGCATCAGGCCCTGATCAAGGATAAGCAGTGCGACAACCTGTTCGTGCTGGCGGCATCGCAGACACGCGACAAGGAAGCTCTGACGCAAGAAGGCGTGAAGAAGGTGCTGGACGATCTGTCCGCCATGGACTTCGACTTCATCATCTGCGACTCTCCCGCCGGCATTGAGAGCGGCGCGCTGATGGCCATGCACTTCGCCGATGAGGCGCTGGTGGTGACCAACCCCGAAGTCTCTTCCGTGCGTGACTCTGACCGCATTCTGGGCATGCTCAGCTCCAAGACGGAGCGCGCCACCAAGGGCGAGAGCATCAAGGAGCACCTGCTGATCACCCGCTATAACCCCAACCGGGTGGAAGATGGCCAGATGCTGTCGCTGGAAGACATTCAGGACATTCTGCGCATCGAGCTGATTGGCGTGATTCCTGAGTCTGAAACCGTGCTGCAAGCCTCGAACCAGGGCATTCCCGCCGTGCACATGCAGGGCACGGATGTGGCCGAGGCCTATCAGGACGTGGTTTCCCGCTTTCTGGGTGAAGAAAAGCCCATGCGCTTTACGGAAGCGGTCAAGCCTGGTTTCTTCAAGCGCATGTTTGGTGGGAGGTAAGCCTCATGTCCATGTTGTCGTTTTTGCTCGGAGAAAAGAAAAAGTCCGCGTCGGTCGCCAAGGAGCGCCTGCAGATCATTTTGGCGCGCGAACGTGTGGGCGGCGGCGAAAGCAGCCGTCCTGACTACCTGCCCGCTCTGCAAAAAGAGCTGATGGCCGTGATTTCAAAGTACGTGGATATCAATCCCAATGACATCAAGGTGCAACTGGAACGCCAGGATAATCTGGAAGTGCTTGAAGTGAAGATCGAGCTGCCAGAGACCAGAGTCACCCCCTGAGCGGCCATTTCGCTTCCCCCTCTCTCGCTACGCGGGAGGGGGGGCGGCAGGCATTCGCTAAATAACACTCATCAATTCATAGCGCATTGCGCTTGATGGATAAAGGAATGGGCCTAAAAAGGCCCATTTTTTATTCCCGTACCGGTTCTCTCATGGTCACCAGCTCTTCGGCCACCGTGGGGTGAATGCCAATCGTCGCGTCAAACTGCTGCTTGGTCGCACCGCATTGCAGTGCCACGGCAAAGCCCTGCATCAGCTCACCCGCACCCTCACCCACCATGTGCACGCCGCGCACGCGCTGGTCGGCCTTGGAAACAATGAGCTTGAGGAAGACATGCTCTGGCTCGGCCCCCATGCGGTTGGTCAGCGGCCTGAAGCTGGACTGGAAAATTTGCACCGCGCCAAAGCGCTCGCGGGCCACCTCTTCCGACAGGCCTACGGTGCCAATTTGTGGATGCGAGAACACCGCCGTAGGCACCAGCTCGTAATCAGGCGCGCTCTTGCCGCCCTGGCCAAACAGGTGATGGGCCACGACCGTGCCCTCCGCCAGCGCCACCGGGGTCAGCGCCATGCGGTCAATCACATCGCCCACGGCGTGAATGGACGACACATTGGTTGTGAAGTGCGAATCCACCTCCACCGCGCCCTTGTGGTTGCGGTGCACGCCAGCCGCTTCAAGGCCCAGACCTTCCGTATAAGGCACGCGGCCCGTGGCGTACATCACGCAGTCCACCACCAGATGCTCGCCGCTCTTCAGTTGCAGGTGCAGGCCGTCTTGCTGTTTGTCGATGGACTGAATTTCTTCATCCCAACGGAAGTTCACGCCCTGCAGCGCCATTTCTTGCGCCAGATGCAGGCCAAGATCGGCATCAAAGCCGCGCAGCAATTGACGATGGCGGTGAATCAAGGTGGTCTGCGCGCCCAGTCCATTGAAGATGGAGGCAAACTCAACGGCGATATAGCCGCCGCCCACCACCACCACGCGCTGCGGCATCTGCTGGAGGTGGAATGCCTCGTTAGAGCTGATGGCATGCTCCACACCCGGAATTGCAGGCAGGCGCGGCGTGCCGCCGGTAGCAATCAGAATGTGATGAGCGCTGATCGTCTGGCCGTTCACCAGCACGCTGTGAGGGCCTGAGAGCACCGCATGGCCACGCACGATGGTGATGCCAGCACCCGTCAGCATGCGGTCGTAAATGCCGTTCAGGCGCTCAATTTCGCGGTCTTTATTGGCAATCAGCGTGGGCCAGTCAAACTGGGGCTGGTCCAGCTGCCAGCCAAAGCCCTTGGCCTCATCCACCAGCTGACTGAAGTGCGCAGCGTGGCTGAGCAGCTTTTTAGGAATGCAGCCCACGTTCACGCAGGTGCCGCCCAGCTGGGCCGCTTCGACCACCGCCACGCGGGCCCCCAGCCCTGCCGCTACACGGCTGGCGCGCACGCCACCCGAGCCGCCGCCAATCACCAGAAAGTCGTAATCAAAGTCTTGTTGCTGCATGTTCTGCCTCGCTTGATTGAATACTCAACGCCGTTGCGCTCTGCGTTGAACTCTACAAGACAAGAATGCAGCATGTGGCTTAAGCCCTTGTTAAAACGGTTTGTCGCCCACCACGGTCGCCCGGTGCATGCGGCGCACGGCCGGAAAGTAGTCCTGAACCGCGTAGTGCTGGGTGGAACGGTTGTCCCACATGGCGATGGTGTTGGGCTGCCAGCGCAGACGCATCTGGTACTCCAGAATGGCGGGCTGGCGCAGCAAATACTCCATCAGGTCATGCTGCTGGGCGTGAATCTCGTTGGCCGAGCGAAAGCCGCTGAAGTCCGATGTGAAGTTGGCAAAGTGGGTGACGAAGGTTTCGTTCACATACAAAATTTTCTTGCCGCTTTCCGGATGGGTGCGCACCACCGGGTGCACCACGGGCGGGTATTTGCCGCGCGCCAGCGTTTGCTCTGCAGGCGACATGCGCGCGCCGAAAGAGGGCAGGATGTCATGCACGGCAAACAGCCTGGCAATTTGCTGCTTGCGCGCTTCGGGCAGCTTTTCGTAAGCCGCTTCCATGTTGACCCACACCGTATCGCCGCCCACCTCGGGGCATTCCACACAGCGCAGCACCGATGCCGTAGAAGGCATCTCGCGCCACGACACATCGGTGTGATAGACGTTCTCGGTGCCCGGAATCTTGTTGTTGCCACCCAGCAGCGCCAGCTCAGGATGCTCTGGGTGCTGCGGCAGCACGGGGTGATGCTCCAGATCGCCAAAGCGGCGGGAAAACGCCACATGCTGGGCTGGGGTGATGTTCTGGTCGCGAAAAACAAGCACCTTGTGTGCCACCAGTGCCTGGCGCAGCTCCTGCGCCTGCTCATCGTTGAGCGGCTGGCGCAGATCTAAGCCCGACACTTCCACGCCAATGGCGGGGGAAATGCGCTTGAGCTCAATACCCGTCTGGCTGGCAACATTCACGCGGGCCTGTGTATGGCTGATGCTGTCTTCGCAATCGATCATGACGTCTCTCCAAAGCATTGCAGGTTGGCCTGCGGTCTGCAGGCATGCGAGGGAATCTAGGGCGAGCGGGAGAGATCGGTATCGTTCAAGCCGACTAGGTAGCGCTGCCTAGTCGGGCACAGACTTATTTCTGGATGCCGTGGCTGTGCATATGACCCGCGTGATAGAGCAGCGGGGTGCGGTCGGCATGGTGCTCGCAGCGATCGACTTCGCCGATAAAGAGCAGGTGATCGCCCTCTTCATGCTGGCGCAGATTGCGGCATTCAAAGACCGCGGTGCAGCCTTCCAGCAGGGGCACGCCATGTTCGGAGTCATGGTGGGCGGTATGGAGGAAGCGGTCTACACCCTTGCGTGCAAACAGCTCGGCCAACGGCTTTTGCGCGGAAGACAGCACATGAATGGCGTAATGCGTGCTGTGGCGAAACACGGGCAGCGAATTGGCATGCTGACCCAGGCTCCAGAGCACCAGCGCCGGCGCCAGCGACACGGCATTGAAAGAGCTGACGGTGGTTCCCACCGCATGACCCTCTGCACTGCGCGCCGTGATGATGGTCACGCCAGTGGCGAATTGCCCCAGCGCATCGCGAAATTCGCGCTGCGAGAAAGGCAAGGCCGAACGCAAGACGGAGGTAGGCAAGGCAGAGTTCACGAAATTAGCAGCACAAAACGGCGACCACAAAGGCGCGCCACAGTTCAATTTCAGCAGCGCCAGGGGCAGCTGCAGGGCGTTACCAATTATCAACTTGAACCCCACCAGTCACAAACCATAAGGGCTTGCAGACCTGCTTCATTAAATTTGATAGCTGCTTGCGCCTTATGGACAAAGGCTAGAGGCCAGAAACCTTTAAAACATCTGCTTGGGGTGCTACCAGCAGGCTCTGCCCTGCCTGCTCCAGCAGCCAGCCGTTGACTTTGGCCTTGGTGCAACGCTGCAGCTGCATCAGCAGTGCATGTTCAGGCCAGGGCAAGGCGTGGCGGGCGCATAAGTCCTGCTGCATGCGCGCCAGCAAGGCTGCGGCCATTTCAGCATCGGCCAAGGCCCGGTGAGCGCGGCCCGTGCTGGGCAGCTGCAGATAGCGCGCCAGGTTGCCAAGACTATGGCTGGGTGCCTGCTGGTAGATGCGGCGCGACAGCAGCACCGTGCAGGCGAAGGGCTGGGGTGCGGGCTCGCCCGCCAGTTCTAGCTCGGCCTGCCAGAACTTGCTGTCAAACGCTGCGTTATGCGCCACCATGGGCGCGCTGCCCACAAAACGGGCAGCATCGCGCATGACCTCGGCGGCAGGCGGCGCAGTGCGCAGCATCTCGTTGGTAATGCCTGTCAGATCCGTGATGAAGGACGACACCCAGGCCCCGGTCTGCATCAGGCTCTGGAAACGATCGACCACGCGGCCCTGCTCCAGCAACACGATGGCGACCTCGGTCGCACGCGCACCCTGGGTGGGCGTCATGCCCGTGGTTTCAAAGTCGATAACGGCAATCGCAGAACTCATGCCTGCATTGTGCCGTGCGGGCGGCAGGGCTGAGTCAGTCCGTGCCCAGCTCGTCTTCGCCGGGCAGGCCAAGGCTTTGCACCACATGCTCCAGCACGCCAAGCAGCTGAACCCTGCTCTGAACACCAAGCAGCACCTCAATCTCAGCGTTAATCGCTTCAAACTCCGGCAGGGTTCCGACCACCAGCGCCTGACCTTCAGGCGTCAGCCCAAATTCCGAGCCGCGCAAATCCGCCACATGGCGACCGCGCTTGATGAGCTCGCGGCCTTCCAGCGTTTTGAGCAGGCGCGACAGGCTAGGCATGCTGATGAAGGTCAGCTGCGACAGCTGCATGGGTCGCAGGCGCTCATCGGTCGCGTGCAGAACGCGCAACACCCGCCATTGCTGCTCGGTCAGCCCGCGTGCGCGCAGGGCTGGCCGATATCGCACGATGACGGCCTCTCGGGCCTTGAGCAAGGCCATGGGCAGGGAGTGCGCCAAAGAGCGCGAGGATGGGGTGGCTGAAGTGGTGTCGTGCACAGTCATGACATGGGCTGATAGCTGGACCGATTGTATGTAAGAGCCCCGCTCCGCGATAGCGTCAATCTGGGCAAAAGTGTCTAGTCAGACATGCAGAACCAGCGCCCCCTGCGCAGCGTCCGTGGGCTTTGCACCCCAGAAGCCAAAATCCAGCGCAGGCTGCTCTCCACTCATCAAGGCGGCCATGGCTTTGCCAGAGCCTGCACCATGCGTCCAGCCCAGCGTGCCGTGGCCAGCATTCACCCAGATGCCTGCCGCCTGCGTCGCGCCAATGCAGGGGATGTTGGTGGGCGTGGCGGGGCGCAGGCCGCACCAGAACTGCGGGTCGCCCCCTTCCTGGGGCAGGCGTGTGTCACACACACCGGGCATCAACTCTTCTACCCGCTTGACCAGCATCTCGCAGCGCGCGCGGGCCGTGGGCGTGTCCAGACGCATGTCAAAGCCGCCCAGCTCGATGGTGCCTGCCACGCGTAGCTGATTGCCCAGTCGGCTCATGGCGACCTTGCGGCTGTCGTCTATGGTTGAAACAACAGGCGCTTTTTCGGGCTGCAGCAGCGCCAGCGTGGCGCTATAGCCCTTACCGGGGTAGATGGGCACATTCACACCCAGCGGCTTGAGCAGCAGCGGTGTGTAAGAGCCGCAGGCGACCACCACAGCATCAGCGCTCAGCGTGCGGGTTTCGTTTGCTTTATTAGCACGAATCTGCACACGGGCTGGCTGGCCTTTGCACGCAGCCTGCAGGCGCTGAATCTGCTGGCCGTAAAGAAATTCCACACCGGATTTGACGCACAGCTCGGCCAGCTTTTCGGTGAAGACGCGGGCATCGCCAGACTCATCGGTTTCGGTAAACGTGCCGCCCGCAATCTGCGCGGCATATGGGGTGAAGGCGGGCTCGATTTTGAGCAGTTCATCACGGCTGACCAGTCGGCGCTGCACGCCGTATTGGCGCATTAGCTCCACACCTTCAGCGGCCTCATCAAACGCCTGCTGACTGCTATAAAAATGGGCAATGCCACGCTCCAGTCGTTCAAAGGTGATGCCAGTTTTTCTGACCATGTCTTTGAGCGCCACATGGCTGTAGGCCCCCAGCGCCACGATCTGCTGCACATTGCGCGCAAATGCCTTGTCATTGCACTGGGCGAGAAATTGCAGACACCAGCGCCATTGCGCGGGGTCCAGCTGTGGCCTGAACAGCAGCGGCGCTTCTTTGTCGAACATCCATTTCAGTGCCTTCCACGGCGCCTGACGATTGGCCCATGGCTCGCAGTAGCTCACCGAGATCTGGCCCCCATTGGCATAGCTAGTCTCCAGCGCCGGGCCACTTTGACGGTCAACCACGGTGACTTGATGACCGCGCTCACGCAGATGCCAGGCGGTGCTGATGCCGATGATGCCGGCGCCCAAGACGATGATGTTCATGCGGCCAGTGTCTGCACTCTTGCGGGCAATCAAAAGCACCATTAAATTTTCAGCAGTTTCATCAGTTTGGCTAATGGAGTTACTGCATGACCTCCTGGGACCCCGCTGCGCTGGAATGCTTGGCCGCCATCGTCGAAGAAGGTGGCTTTGAGCGTGCTGCGCAAAAGCTGCACATTACCCAGTCCGCGGTGTCCCAGCGCCTTCGCGCGCTGGAGTCGCAAGTGGGCTCGGTGCTGGTAGAGCGCACACGCCCCGTCAAGCCCACCAGCGCGGGGCGGCTGCTGCTCAAACACGCCAAACAGCTTCGCCTGCTGCGCGCCGATCTGGCGCATGAGCTACAAGAGCTGGCACCGCAGACCGGGCAGAGTCTGGCGGGCGAGATTGTCTCCATCGCCATCAATGCCGACAGCATTGCCACCTGGGCCATGACGGCGCTGGATGAACTGGTGCGCAGCGGCCTGCCGCTGGAGGTGGTGGTGGACGATCAGGACTTCACACAAGAGCTATTGCGATCAGGCCAGGTGATGGGCTGCGTGACCACGCTCAGTCAGGCTCTGCGCGGCTGCGCGGTGCAGCCGCTGGGGGCCATGCGCTATGTGGCCGTGGCATCGGCAGACTTCGCCAGTGACAAGCTGCCACAGGGGTTGACGCGCAAGAATTTCAACCAGCAGCCCTATCTTTCCTTCAACCGCAAAGACGATATGCAGGCAGAGTTTGTGGCGCGCTGCCTGGGCCTGCGCAGCGTGTCGCTGCAGCATCAAATCTTGCTGCCCAGCTGCGAGGCGCAAGTGCGCGCTGTGCGTGCGGGCTGGGGCATAGGCGTGCTGCCAGAGCTATTGGTACAGCCAGCGCTGCAGGCCGGTGATCTGGTCAATGTCGCTCCCGGCCACGCACTGGCCATTGCGCTGTACTGGCATTGCTGGAATCTGGAGTCACGTGTGCTGGCGCGTGTCAGTCAGGCGCTGCTGCACAAGGCGCAGCAGTTGCTTCAAGTGGCGTGAAGCCGCTCTGAATCGCGCAAGAAAAAAGACCGTGCTTTGCAGCGCGGCCTTGGAAGAATTGATTTCAAACGGAGGTGCTTTGGTTTTTGTAGCTGTGAGCGCTCGACTATCCTTGGTTCAAAGCTGATTTCTGCCTGAGATGCATGTAAATCAGGCGCTAGCAGCTATGAGTTTTAGCGAATCAGCAGTACAGGGATGGTGCAGCCAGCCAGCACTTGCGAGCTGACCGAGCCCATGACCAGACGGCCCAGCGCGCCGTGGCCATGCGTGCCCATGGCGATGAGGTCGAACTTGCCGTCCTGCGCTGCATGGATGATGGTGTCGGCAATCGGGCCCACCTTGCTGATGGTTTGCGCTTGCACACCATGTGTCTTCAGGAACTCCTGCACGGGCTGCAAAATCTTGGTGGATTCTTCGTCGTAATACTCATCAACCACCTCCTTACCCAGCGCAGCGCGAGCGCGGGCGGGCAGCAGCGGTTGCACGGTAATGACGGTGTACTCCTGGCCTGCGCCCAGCATCTCCTGATGCGAAGTCAGATAAGCCAGCATTTTCTGGGTATAGGTACTTCCGTCCACAGCGAGCAAGATCTTCATACCAATTTCTCCTTGTTGATGCCTCAAGACTAAAGGCTTGCGGTCGCCCTCATCTTGACTTGGCTCAAGTCAATTGTCGATGCCGGTAAAAAGCCATCCTGCTCGCCCTTGCGGGCATAGCCCAGCGGGTTGGCGACAACCCGGCACTGCCAGTCGCTGCCGTCATCGCGCAGGCCCTTTGCCACATAGTCACTGGCGCAATGCAGGTGACCGTGCAGCCACAGCTGGGCATAGGGCAGATAGTCATCCATCACATTGCAAAAACCGGCCGTGCCGGGCACCAGACCGTAGCGCGGGTCGGCACTGCGCAGGCTGGGCGCAAAGTGCGTCACGGCCACTGTGGGGCCGTCAAAAGGCTGCTGCAGCGCGGCGCGCAACCAGTCCTGGCACAGCAGGCTTTCATCGCGCATGGGCGCGGCCAGAAAGGGCTCACCCTGGCGGGTTCCGCCGGTCTTGCGCAGGTAGAAATTGGCCGCGCGAAACGCCTTCTCGCGCAATTTGTGCAGGCGGGTGATGTCGGTCACGCCTTCATTCATGGCTATGGCGTCAAAATCGCTCCACAGCGTGGTGCCGATGAAGCGCACACCGTCCATTACCACGGTTTCACGGTCCAGCCAGATCAGGCCCAGCTTTTCACAGGTGCGCTGCAGGCGCTGGCGGGCTTCGTCAAAGTCCTGCATGTCGTATTCATGATTGCCAGGCACAAACAGCACGGGCGTGGGCCAGCCAGCGTACTGCGGCAGGGGCGAAAAGCGCTCCAGTCCAAAATTCTCGCCATCCAGCTGGGAACTGCTCTGGTAGGAGCCAATATCGCCGCCCAGCACCAGCACATCAGCGCCCACAGCCGGTTCGGCCACAAACTGGGGGTGGACTTCAAGGTGCAGGTCGGACAGCAGCTGGATCTTCATGTGACTAGTTTAGTAGTCTGTTGAGGCCTGATCGAAGATCGCGCTGCAACTCTCAACAAATCCGACTCAAGCGTGCTGTGTCACCTGCGCAGAGCCGTTGGCAAAAGTGATTTCGGCCGCGCGCGACAGCGTTTTCAGCAGCCAGTCATAGGCCTGCGGATGCGGTCCGCGGCGACGCCACAGGGCGTCAACATGCACAGCCGTCACATCAAACGGCAGATCGCGCAGCACCAATTCGTCGCCCATACCTGTGACTGGCACAAAGTGGCGCGGGAGTATGGTCAGCAGGTCTGAATTAGCCACCACACGCGCCGCCGTGAAAAATTGGTTGACGGTAAGCACCACTTCACGCGTGAGCCCCAGCGAAGCCAGTGCTTCATCAATAAAGCCAAAAGAGCGGCCCGAGAAGCTGACCAGCATGTGGCGCGCGGCGCAGTAGTTGTCGAGCGTGAGCGGTACATGCTCCAGCGGGTGGCCCTTGCGCATCACGCACAGGTACTCGCCTTCATAGAGGCGGCGGCTGTCAAACGCAACCAGCCCGCCCGCCTGAGCACGGGCCGTCAGATCGGCCAGCACCGCGGGAAAGTAACCCACGGCCATGTCGGCCTCGCCAGCGTCCAGCAAATGCCTTGGGTCGCGCGTGATCAGCGGCAAAAGCCGTATGCCTATGCCAGGCGCTTCCTGCTCAAGTATCGGATACAGCGGCGGAATCAGCGTGGCGGCCGTGGCATCCGCCATCGCAATGATAAAGGTGGTGTTCGCTGTCTCGGGGTTGAACTCATCGGGGGCCAGCGCCCCTTCAAGGTGCTGCAGCGCCTCGCGGATCACCGGCCACAAGGCCTGCGCGCGCGGCGTGGGCTCCACGCCCTGCCCCTGGCGCACCAGCAGCTCATCGCCCAGCACCTCACGCAGGCGGCGCATGGCGTTGCTGACGGCTGGCTGAGTAATGCTGAGCTTGTGCGCAGCGCGCGTCAGGCTGCGCTCGGACATGACTTCATCAAAGACGCGCAGCAGGTTGAGGTCGAGCGATCGAAAGTTCAAGGGCATGGTCTGCTCAATTCATCACGACTGTGAATGCTACAGATTCAAAATATAAATTTGAACATATATAGGGTAATCCCTATAGTTACACCTATTCCCCGGGCATGTCGCCAAAAGCGTGGGTCAAAGGGTTAACTGCCATGAGCAATTTCATTTACAACTCCTACTGTGTCGAGCACCCTGGTGTGGTGCGTCTTTATCAAACTGAGGAAGAGCGCCTGGCCGCTGCCGCAGCACCTGCACGTCGCCGTGTGGAGTATCCACGCCAGCCTCTGCTGAGCTATCTGATTGCAGGCTCCGCTGTTTTGGCTGTGGTGCTCGCCCACTGGCTGGAAACCACCGAGCTGCAAGGCAATATTCCCATGCTGACCGCCTGGATGGTTGTCTGGACCATGGCCTTCGCCAGCGTCGCCCTGTTCTCCACACCCGCCCGTCGTGCCATCCGCGCCGTACGCTCAGCCTATCGCGCTTGGATCAACAGCCGCCAACAGGCAGCTACCGATGAACGCGTCTGGAACGCCGCACTGCAAGACGCCCGCCTGATGGCTGATCTGGCTCGTGCCATGGATCGCCAGAGCCGCTAAGCGTTCAGAGTCTTCTCTCAAAAAGCCGCTGCCCACAAGGCAGCGGCTTTTTTTATTCCTCGCCGGGATTTGAATGAAATCAGGCTTAAACCCTTATCTAATAGCCGTAGACAGCTATCAAAACAACGCACTCCAGACAACAAAGCCCTGCGGCCAAT
>ERZ724525.471-NODE-471-length-22743-cov-6.036671_pt1 | contig 22743 bp, 17 predicted proteins | sample MGYA00376058_ERZ724525 | MGnify/ENA primary metagenome ERZ724525 (study PRJEB28724, sample SAMN07190888) | wastewater metagenome | isolation source: influent of sewage treatment plant in Hong Hong | place: USA: Christiansburg, Virginia | collected 2016-03-01 ... | reverse complement strand
AAACCTTGGAGTAGACCTGTCCACACTGGAGCAGGCTTTTGATTCAGGCAAGTTCTGATGTGAAATCAGGCTCCGTCCACCCGATAATCCGGAAACCCGACTTACTTAGTCTGCTTCCTGACCAACAGCCGCCAGCCCCTTTTCTCATTCAAACCGGTAGTGCAGACGAGGACTTCACTTTTTGTAGGGAAAGGTTTGACCGAATCGATGTCACTCCAAGCCACTTACGTAGTTAGTCTCAAATAAACACCCCATAAGCATCCGGGTCGCAGACTACGATTTGCAGCATGTAAGTCGCAGTCACCGATGACGTTATGGCAAAGCAGAATCTCGGGCATGCAGGCAACAAGCTTCTCAAATTGCAATGGCGCTTCGCCGGCATGATTGCCCGAGGTAATCCGCTTGGCAATCAGCGGCAACTGATTAAATCAGGGCTCGCCAGACAGATTCGGTGCTTTGTAATCTGTGGACAGGGATTGGATGAGATGAAATAAGGCTTCTTTGACTTGGTTTCCATCACACCCCATCAGAACTGCGTCCTCCAACACGTCTACGGCAGACTGGCGTAGTTCTACGAAATTTTCTCGCATTACTTTTAGCTTTTCCGTGCAGGCAATGATGCTGCCATCTATTCTCCGCCATGGCTTTTCTGGCGAGCCGTAAATTTGTTCGGTTGGATGGATTTTTTTCATATTATTGTTCCAGACTCGTCGAGGGGTTAGCGGCCAACCAACGGCACCCAACTGAAATCCTTGAGGGCAGCAACTGCTTCTTCAGGGGATTGGTCTGCACGCAGAGCGAATGAACTGAAGCCGCACTTGTGTAGCAGGTACATTTGGTCGCGCAGGATGTCGCCTATCGCACGCAAGTCACCTCGATACCCCATGCGTTCGCGCAAAATTCGACCTTGGGAATATCCGCGGCCATCCGTGAATGTTGAGAACTGAACGGCAATGACAGGCAATGTCTCAAGTGCCGGGGCCAATCCTTCAGGTTCATCCGTGGACCCAAGCCAGACGCTGACTGAATAACCTCGTTCTTTCAGGCGCTGTCCATGCACCAGCCAGAGAGGCATCGGCAAGATAAGGTGCTGCGTAACTACATTACACGCTTCACCAACGTCCTCTGTGTCAATGAATCGCCAAGGGTCCGATAGGACCAAACCGTGTTGGTTAATTAGCGGTGCCATGCTTTGCTCCGTAGACGCCAAGTTTGAAAGGCTCGACACCAATTCGGAAGAACGTGTCGATAAAGACTTCCTCATCGTGCCGGTGCGCAACATAGACCCCGACGATTTTTTCAATCACATCCGGAATATCCTTGGCAGCAAATGAGGGACCGATGACCTTGCCGATGCTTGAGGCATTACCTTCTCTGCCGCCCATGGTAATTTGATACCACTCCTCCTCGTTTTTATCGACGCCCAGGATGCCGATGTGACCAATGTGGTGATGCCCACACGAATTAACGCACCCAGAGATATTGAGTTCCAGCGGTCCCAGGTCGAACAGATAGTCGAGGTCATCAAAACGCTGCTGGATGGCCTCTGCAATGGGTATTGATTTGGCGTTGGCAAGTGAACAAAAGTCGCCACCCGGGCAGCAGACGACATCGGTCAGCAAGCCAATATTGGGCGTTGCCAAGCCTTGGGATGCTGCTATTGTCCAAAGTTCAAAGAGGTACTGACGCGGCACATGGGGCAGCACGAGATTTTGCTCGTGGTTTACACGGACTTCCCCGAAGCTGAATCGCTCTGCCATATCGGCAATCGCGTCCATTTGGAGTGCCGTCGCATCACCGGGAGGAATCCCTGTCTTTTTTAGCGACAAGGTCACAATCGCGTAACCTGGGTGCCGATGGAGGCTGACACTACGGCTCACCCACCGAGCAAATTGGCGATTCGCAATGGCTGGTTCACCCAATTTTGGTCCGCCGGTTTCTAAGTCGTTGTAAGCAGGTGGCGCGAAGAACGTTTCCATGGCAGAAATCGTTTCGTCAGGAATGGTGTTGGGGCCACCACGTAGATGCGCCCATTCAGTATCTACTTCGCTGGCAAATCCTTCCTGCGTCAGGTCTTTGACCAGAATCTTGATGCGCGCCTTGTATTTGTTATCTCGTCTGCCGTAGCGGTTATAGACGCGCAAAATCGCCTCAAAATAATTCAATAATTCGTTGCCTGGCAGAAAGTCTTTGGCAGGCCGCCCCAGCATGGGCGTTCTCCCCATGCCGCCACCCACAAACACTTCAAATCCACGCTCTCCAGCGTCCGATACTTTCGCACGCACACCAATGTCGTAGAAGCGGATTGCCGCTCTATCCTCACTACCACCGGCGAAAGCAATCTTGAATTTACGGGGGAGAAACATGAATTCCGGCGCCAAGGTCGACCACTGGCGAGCAATTTCGCAGTATGGTCGGGGGTCGAAGATTTCATCGCCTGCTACCCCGGCGAAGGCATCGCAAGTGATGTTACGGATGCAGTTTCCAGAGGTCTGGATGGCATGCATTTGGACCGTGGCGAGCTCTGCCAGAATATCGGGTGCCTCATTAAGCCGAATCCAGTTGAACTGCACATTGCAGCGGGTTGTGAAATGCCCATAGCCGCGGTCATATGTCTTGGCAATATGTGCCAGCATGCGCATTTGTTTGCTTGATAGCACCCCATATGGAATGGCCACCCGCAGCATGGGCGCATGGCGCTGCACATACAGTCCATTCTGCAAACGGAGCGGCCGAAAATCGTCCTCGCTTAGTCGTCCACCCAGAAAGCGCGCCATCTGCCCGCGAAACTGAGTGACCCGGTCTTCGACCAGTTTTTGGTCAATATCGTTATATATATACATGGTTATCGGTGAACTCAGAGGGGGTCAAGGCAGAACAAAGCTGCTCTTTTCCATGACGGAAGTGGCAGGGGCATGTGTGGCTGAGATTCGGAAATGAATGGGCTGGATGCCTCTGGCTTCGCTATCGCTGGGCATGGCAACGGTAAGGGAAATCGGTAGAATGCTGCCAGCATCTACCGTAAACTTACGCTCACCAACAATTCCGATGTCTGGTAGTCCAGTAACCTCAATCTTGAAATTGCGTGCCGTCTCATCGAGGTTCATCAGTTTGACCGTGTAGGCATTCTCAATCGTCCCATCGGCTGTTTCACGATGCAGCGCGCCGCGGTCACGAAGTACATCCACAAGCAACAGCGAACGCTCGGATAGCGTCCATGCGCCCAAGGTAGTGAACACCACCAGCAAGCTCGCGTAGAGAGCGACGCGCGGCCGCCCGAGAAGGCCCTTCGATTGTGCCTCCCCTGCCAACTCTTTCTCAGACATAAAACGGATAAGTCCAGTGGGTGTGCCGACTTTGTTCATTACCTGGTCGCAGGCATCAATGCATAGGCCGCAGTTGATGCACTGGTATTGCAAACCTTCCCGGATGTCGATGCCGGTCGGGCAGACCTGCACACAAATGCCACAGTCAATGCAGTCACCGGAATTACCCACTTGGCGACGGGCGCTGCGTGGCTCGCCCCGTTGAATATCGTAAGCGACGTTCTTGGTCGTCGGGTCGAACATGACCCCCTGAAATCGAGAATAAGGGCACATGTGCTGGCAGACCGCCTCTCGTGCCAGCCCAGCCTGAACGTAAGTAAACGCACAGTAGAAGATGAGCCAGAAGCCTTCCCAAGGCCCAACACTCCAATCCGCCAAGGTTGGGAGAAGTTCACGAATGGGCGTGAAATAGCCGACGAAGGTGATTGCCGTCCAAGCCGCAAAAATGAACCACAGCCCATGTTTGATGGCTTTGAGGCCAAGCTTGCGAGGATTCATGGGGCTTTGGTCGAGTTTCAACCGTGCCAGATGGTCACCTTCGACCTTGGCTTCAATCCAGGTGAAGATGGACGTGTAAACCGTCTGCGGGCAGGCAAAACCGCAAAATAGGCGCCCGGCCAGCGCGGTGACGAAGAACAAGGCCGTGGCCGCCAGAATGAGGACGAAGGCCATCAATAAGGCATCCTGGGGCCACAGGACCAGTCCGAATAGATAAAACTTCTCGTGAGCAATATCCAGCAGTACAGCCTGCCGTGTGAAGCCATTGGCATCCCAGGTCAGCCAGCAGGTGCCGTAGAAAATGATTTGGGTGAACCAAACCATGGCCCAGCGCAGGGCATTGAATTTCCCCGTCGTCGCTTTCGCGTGAATATTGCCCTTCTTACGGTAAAGCGCTAGCTTGGCTTCCCTGACCTTGCTAATGGGGTTGCTCATATCTATTTCCCTCCTATCACGATGGCGAGGGGTGAAATTCCCTGCCGACCATGGGAGCGAAGTAAATCACCTCGCCATCAATGGAAACAGTTTCAGATTCGGATGTTTTTAGTAGGAACAGATGCGCAGGTTGGCTCCAAAACTGTTCCTGTTACTTACTGCCAAACCTGTATCTGTGACGCTTGCTTCAATTGGCCAAAATAGCGGCTTCAGTAACTTGGGAGGCAAGCATGACGGCTGTAGCGGCAACAGGTCTCGAAAGGCTTGAGACTGAATCAAGCAATGGACGCATTCCGGGAAACAAAGGGATTTGGGTCGGCATCACATGCGAATTCGTCGAATTCCTCGTTCTTTTCGCGGTGTATTTCATCGCCCGGGCACATTTTCCGGAGGAATTTGAGCAAGGCGGTGAGAAATTGTCACGCCTGGCGGGTACAGCGATTACCTTGCTCATGGTGACCAGCAGTTTTTTCATTGCCTGCTCAGTCGCCACGATGCGTGCCGGGCAACGTCGGGCGTCCATTGCATGGCTTATCGCCGGACTTGTCATGGCCCTTGGCTACCCGCTGGCCAAGTTTTTGGAATTTCAGTGGAACATGGCCAATGACATCACCGGCGAATCGGGAATCTTCTTTACCATCTATTACTACTTGACCCTGAACCACCTGGTCCATGCCACCTGGGGCATCCTTGGCATTCTTTGGGTTCTGGCACGCCATCTCGTCGGTGGCTATACCTCCGATGACTACAGCGGTCTTGAAGCACTGGCGAGTTACTGGCACGCCACCGACATCATTTGGCTTGTTCTTTTCTCGTTCTTTTACGTACTGGTCTAATCATGAATACTGCCACGACAAAAATTCCGGCTGGTTTGGCGCCTTTAACGTATGCATGGCTTGGGCTGGTCGCGTTGACCTTCGCCAGTCTTTATCTGAGTCACTGGTTCCACGGAACGGCCTGGCTGCAAATTTTGGTTGCAGCCATCATTTGGCTCAAGGGCATCTTGGTTGCCAAGGAGTTTATTGAAATAAAGGCTGCTCACTCCTTTATTCATCGCGTGGTACTGGGTTTTGTTGCGGTTACGCCGCTTGCTCTACTTATGCTTGCCTATTTCGGCAATCACGTGGCGCGTTGGGCAACGCTATAGCTGTTGGTAGATAAGTTGGCCCAATGTCGCCATGGCACTGTCCAAGCGTTCTGAATCCGGATGTCCGAAGTTGAGTCGCAGATGGTGGCTAAACTCTCGTTTGGCCGAAAAGATGGGGCCCGGGGCGATGCTGATACCTTCGCCGAGTGCTTGTTGGTGCAACAGAAGGGTATCGACTTTGGCGGGCAGCTCCAGCCATAGGAAATAGCCCCCTTGCGGTCGGGCCAGTTTTGTACCTGCAGGGAAGTAACGCTCGATGGATTGAACGAGTGCAGCCTCCTGGGAGGAAAGCGTATTCCTTAAATGGCGGAGATGATTCTCGTAGCCACCATGCTTGAGGTAATCAGCAACCGCAATCTGAACCGGGATGGTCGTAGCCAGACTCAACGAAAGTTTTTGGCGCTGGATATTGCGCGCATAACGGCCGGCTGCAACCCAGCCGAGACGGTAGCCGGGGGCCAGACTCTTTGAGAACGACGAGACGTGCATGACCAAGCCAGTCCGGTCTTCTGCTTTGCTGCAAAGCGGCGCCTGTTGGCCAAAATAGAGTTCGTTGTACACATCGTCTTCAATGAGCGGGATGTCGTGGCGTCTGAGCAGTTCCAGCAAGGCTTTTTTGTGCTCATCTGAAACCCTGCTGCCTGTCGGGTTGGCGAAATTGAGCATGAAAAGACAGGCCTTGATAGGGTGATGCCGAAGGGCATCCGCCAAGGCGGACAAACTGACCCCTTCGCGGGGATGGCTGGGAATTTCGATAACCTTGAGGCCCAAGCGTTCGCTTGCTTGCAACCCGGCGTAGAAAGTGGGCGACTCAATGGCTATCAGGTCGCCGGGCCGGGTGATGGCCTGGAGACATAAATTGAGACCCTCCATGGCGCCCGAGGTGATGACGATTTCCTGCGGAGAGACGTTCGCTCCTTGGGCTAGATAACGTAAAGCCAATTGCCGTCGTAACTCTTCGTTGCCTGGGGGCAGGTCAGTCACTGTTGCCAAAGGGTCAAATTTGCGAGCCGCGTTGGCGAGATAGCGTCCGAGTTTGTCGAGCGGGAACAAATAGGGACTAGGAAAACTGGAACCGAGCGGTACAACAGACGGGTCACGGACGCTGTCCAGTATCTGGAAAATGAAATCGCTGACCTGAAGCTCGGTGGAGCCTCCGACCGGATGCGTCATCTCAGGCTCTGGTAGATTTTTTCCCAAACGAGCACGAACGAAATAGCCCGATTTGGGCCGTGCTTCTATTAGTCCACGACTCTCCAGTAAGTAATAGGCCTGTGTGACCGTAATAGGGCTAATGTCGTGAATTCGACACGCATTTCGAACGGATGGCAGCCGTTCTCCTGGGCGCAGCACACCCTCAAGAATCAGCTTTTCAGTTTGGTCGGCAAGCTCTTGGTAGCGGCTCATGAACGCATGTTATCAGGCGGAGTTCCATGGGTATTTGGGAGGCATCAAGACGCAACCGAACAGATAGGGTGCCTTTGGAGCGATAGGGGTATCGAGGATGCCCCAGACCCGACGGCTGAGATACAGGATTCCGCGTAATTCGACGAGGGCTTCTAAGTTTTTCGGCACCGTTGAGTGACCGCTAATCTACGAATTGCTGACCCAGTATTCCGTTAGGCCGAACGGCCGCAACTGGCCGTACCCGGACCTTGGGGCGCTGCCCCAAACCCCGCACTCGCCGTGGGGCAGCCGGGGCGGGTTAAAAACCAACCCACCCCAGCAGCCGGGAGCGTTGGGTCGCGTCGTTCAGTCAAGGGCTTTCGCGGCATAAACAGGCTTCCTCCCGCAAGCGGGCCCCTCCTATTTATTCCACGGTCCCTTGACAGCCCGTCGCTCATTTCAGTCCCTTGGTCAGCAATCTCGGCAACATCACATTCCGACGAGCGGCGGTGGCTGGGGCTTTGATGGAGGCGTTCGTAGCATCCAGATCTCCCACCAGCACCACCTGATCGACGCCCCGGGTGACTGCTGTGTAGATCAGGGTTTGGTCAAGCAAGCGAGACTTGCGGATCGGCACGATCACCCGCGTGAACTGGCTCCCCTGACTCTTGTGCACCGTGATGCTGTAGCTGTGGCTGAGAGTCTGGACCTGGGTGGAGTCAAGCAGGTACTCACCGCCTTCAAACATGCAGCGGCAGCAGGGGTCATCCGGTTCGCTGACCGGCAACGCTCCGACAATGCGCCCGAGACTGCCATTGCGCAGGCCAAGCTTGTAGTTGTTTTCGGTGAAGATGACTAAATCGCCCACGCACAGAGGTATGCGGTCGAGCGTATTGGCGGCGACGTTGCCGTACTCGGCGTCCAGCGCCATGACCACCTCGCCATCGGCCTGATAGCGATTGTGCAGGGCGACATTGAGGTTCTTCACCCCGCCCAGGTTGGCGTTGGTGATGGAGAGGATTTGCACGGCGTAGTCAGTGCCATTGCCGCCCAAGTCTTCGTAAATGGCCTGTACCGTATCCTCAAGTCGCGCGTCATCGCAGGGCACGAAGGACACCCCTGATCCCTTGCCCTGGTACTCCACCCAGGCCGGCACCTGATGGGCGCGGATCGCGGCGGCAACTTGCGGGATGCCACTGGCGCTGCTCTGGCGCTTGACCACCTTCAGTTCGGTTTGCGGGATGCTCGGCAGCTCCGCCAAGGCATGCAGGACGAGTCCGGGGCCGATGGGCGGAAGCTGGCTGGGGTCGCCGACGAGAATCAGGCGCACACCCGAGGGGATATGGCGCAACAACCGATACATCAGGATCACATCGACCATCGAGACTTCATCGACGACGACTGCGCTACCGATTTCGATGGAACCCGGCTCGATCCCGGCAAGAAAGCCGGCGATGGTCATGGCCTCGCGTTGGGTGGCCTCCGCCATGCGCTGGGCGGCACGGCCGGCCAAGGCAAGCTGATAGATCGGCATATTCTCACGCTGATCCCCCAGTGCTTCATACAGCGCCTTGAGCACGGTGGTCTTGCCGGTGCCGGCTCCACCCAAGATCAGGCTCAGATGATTGGCGGCCGAGGTACGCACAGCGAGGCGCTGTTCCTCGGACAGGGTGATTCCGTGCGTGGCCTCATAGTCGTCAATGACTTGTTCAATGCCCCTGGGGTGGGGGGCGATCTGCGCGAAGAGGCCGGACTGTCCTGATTCATCCTCGCCCGCGACCATTTCGTGCAGGCGACGGGCAACGTAGCTTTCGATCAACCATGCGCCATGGGCTTGCAGGAGGCCGTCAATGCGGTGAAATGGAATGCCAGATACATCCTCCGATTGGGGATCATTTTGTGGCAAAGGATTCAGCGCCCGCTCGGCCAGCTCAGCGCTGTCCAGAAGCCGGGACAGGCGTGTGCGGGCCTCGCTCTCGGGGAGGCAGGTGTGGCCGTGCCTCATGCTGCCGTACAGCACGTCCTCGACCGCTCCGGCGAGGCGGCGGGGATCGTCTTCGGCGATGCCGAGGCGGGTGCGGACAAAGGTATCGACTTTCTTCCAGTCGGCCTCGAAGGAGATCAGGGCATAGGGGTTGGCCTCGATCTTCTCCTGCGCCTCGCCCTTCCAGTAGCTGACGACGCTCTGGCCCATCTTGCGGCTCATGCCCACGCGATCCAGCCAGAGCAGGGCATTGGCAACCTTGAACTTGTCGAAGGCGTTGCATAGCAGCTCAGCGGCTTCCGCGCTGATGATCTGGGTCAGGGCCTCCAGGTCGCGGTCTTCAATGAGGTCAGCCAGATCGGGACCGAAGCGGTCATACAGCCGTCTGGCCTTGACCTGCCCGATCCCGGCACAGTCGGGGCAGTTGGCGATCCAATCGATCATGTTGCGCCCGGTGGGTCGCAGCATCTCGGCGGCGGTGGCGTTGATGACCTGCTCATGCCGGAGGATGGCGGTACTGCCGACGGTCGCGCTGCGCATCGTCACCGGCCCCTCGATGAGCCAAACCTGACCCTTCTCTATCAGGCTGGCATCCGGAAGGAGGCGGTAGTCGGAGACGACGGCGTAGTGCTCTGCGCCATCGGTCACGCCGGCGAACACGGCACCACCGGCCTTGCCGCGACTGCGGATCGACGTGATGCGCAGGCTGACATTCACCATCGGCGGGGTGAGCCGGGCGTTCATGCGGGCAGCAGCCTTCCGGTACGAGAAAGGTGATCATCCAGATGCTCGAAGCGGCGCAACCGCTCACGCAAGCTGGCGACTTCGGCCTTGAGGCTGGCGTTCTGTTCTTCCAGCGCCTTGACCCGCGCTTCCGCGCGACCCTTGGCGGCCATGATCCGCTTGTCGATGACTTTCTCGGAGGCGGCTGCGGCCTCATTGGAAGCGTCAGGAGCGGTTCTTAGGGGTTGGGTGAGGCCAAGGGTTGTCAATCGACTCTCCAGGGCCTCCAGAGCCTCCTTGACGGCCGGGTTCTGACGCATGACCGACAGGGAGAAGTCGCATTCGGCGGCAATCTCGCTGCGGTTGAGCTTGTCGCCTCGCAGGTAGTCGTGCCAGTCGTTGGTGACCTCGCGCTCAGCGATCCACGATTGGAACTTGGCGAGGTTGTCACGTGCGAGTTGCTGGCCGGATTGGTTGGATTGGCTCATACCCGCTTTCCCTTCACTTCCAGCATTGGCGTTCTGTCACTCCTGCCGAGGATTTTGGCGATGGCGGTGGCGAAGCCCGGATTGAAGACGAAGCGCCCGCGTTCATCTACGATCTCCCCGGTATCGCCGATACGCAGCTTTTGCTGAGCCAGGGACTTGGGATCGATGGCGGCAGCGAGAGCATTGCGTTCGGAATCGGTGAGTTGCGCTGCCGGTTCGATTATCGCTACATTCGTTGATCCCTTAGCAATCTCAGCCCCCAACGGCCTCATGTCGATGGGAACGACTGTCACGCTCTTGAGCATGTTGAGTTCGGCGCGAATCTTGTCGCGCTCAATGATCGCCATCTGACAAAGGCTACGGACGGCCGGGTCTTCAATCTTCTTGAGGAAGGCATGCTTGTCAGCTGGTGCAAGCTGGGCCTTGACCGCTTTCGACGGCTTGGGACCGTTGTAGGCTTCCCACGCCTTGATCAGTGCTGCGTAGTCTTCCGACTGCTTGTTGTAGATCGTGCGCGCCTTGAAGAGTCCATGGCTCTCAGCAACGCGGGCCATGTTGGCTATGCTCAGGTCGCGGGCGCCCTGGCTGTGCCGGCTGTATTCCAATGAGCACAGCTCATGGATCTTGCGCAGCTTCTCTTCCTTGTCGCGACGATTGCCCTTGTCGAGGATCGCCTTCAACACTTCGTCAGGATGCACGTCGGTCGTCATGATCGTCCTCCGTCGTTGGCTTCACAAGACGCAAGGGCGTCTGATTCTTGGCGGGCAATGCCTGGCGCGCAATCTCATTCAGCTTCACCCCAAGCAGCTTTTGCAGCGACTCGCCACGGTCAATGATTTCAACCACTGCCCGGCGTCCGAGCAGATGGTTTTGCGGGTTGGCGTGCCGCTCCAGTTGCCGCATGAGGGCGTTGGCGCACTGCATCTTTTCGTCCTTGGATAGTCGTACTAGGATGCGTGGATGACCCTCGCACTCGAAAGCGTTGTCGAGCAGATCGGCATAGGCATAGACCGCCTCGCCAGTATTCGATTGAAGGTCTGGGTACAACTCCATGTCTCCCACCACATTCGCCAGTTGCAGCAGCTCACTGGCATCTTCAATGACAGCGTGGGCGGTCAGGGCATCGCCTTGTAACGCCAGTACAGTGGGGCCATCGACGTTGACGGGCAGGGCCATGACCCGATCGATGGTGCGATTCAGCGCTGCAACATCCAACGTGAGTTCCTGCATTCGATGCATCGCAGCTTCATGGCGGCGCTCGGCGCTCGTGAGATCATGAGTCTGGCCGAAAGGTTCATTAGCCGCCTCGGTTCTAGCCTTGGACTTGAGAATCGCATCACGTTCTCGAAGTGTCGCCAAGGCTTCGTTCGAGGCATTCTGAAGGTGCCAGGATCGGTTGGTCAGGGTCGCAGCGAGAGAGTCAAGGTGCTCCTTGCCCGATGCACTCCAGCGGCAACGGCAGCAGTTACGCACGCCGCCCGGAACCGGGTCGTGGATGTCTTTCTGATTTCGACCTTCTTTGGTTCTGACCGGGCCGCCGTTATGGCAACCGGGGACCTGGTTGTCTCCATGTGTATTGCCGCCTGCGAAACAGACTCGATCATGCATGTAATACCAACCAAGTGGCGAGCGATCCGCAGAATTCAGCGGTAGAACCGTAGTCCAGTCCTCTGTATTGAATACGGCGATTTCACGCATCCGTTCTGCATTTGCGCTAAGCAGATCGCGCTCAAAGGTCTTGTGCTTCGTTTCTTCCAATACTTTTGTCGCCTGCTTGATCGAATTCTGGATGCCGACAAGTCCGGCCTTGGTGTAGTAAAGGGTCATGATGAACCGCGCATGACCGACGACCTTCGTCATAATGATAGGCGGCACGTTTCCGTCCATGATCAGGTGCGTGATCAGGCTTGGGCGGGTCGCGTGGGGGGAACTCCATGCTCGACCTGTCTCGGGATTGATCAGTTCGATGCGTTCTCCTGTAGGACTGCGAATGCCCTGCTCGCCGAGAGCGCTTTCGAACGCGGTTAGGAGAATTTGCCAAGCAACATTGGCTCTATTTGATGAAAGTGGCCAATCGGGGTGCTTGGCATCTTCCGGAAGCCGAAACAGAAAGGCTGTATCGGGATAGTCCTGCAACCGATTCTTGCTCTGGGGAGAGAGTTTGGTAGCGCCTTCCAGGTCAATCCATCGCGTCAGACGTTGGATCGGGTTGTACTTCATCTGCCAGTCCCGCAGTTTGGCAAGCCAACGGTAGGGGTCTTCGTCCGATTCCTCCATCTGCGGCCAAGGACATTCGAACCCCAGTGCTGATCCGCCTTTGCCTATATCGGCGGTCTTGTTGGAGTTGAAATAGAGCGTGATCTTTGCTCCTGCGGACTCTTCCTCGGTCGAGGGGCGACGGAACACACCCTGCTGGCGTGGGTTGCGGGCCGAACCTTGGCAGAGTTTGCTTGGATTGGGAATGAATTTAGCATCGTGCCAGATGAAGGTGTCTGCCTCGCCGCTGTCGGCCATGCGCGCCTGACCTCCCCGTACGGGGGTTTGCAGGTGCAGTAAGGCATGCACCCAGCGCACAGGCGACCACATTTCGAGAACGGGCCGATCTACAGTTGAAGGGCTTCGTACCCGCCAGACGCAATCTAGATCGCTCTTGTCGAGTCGATCCTCGCTAACCTCGAACCAATCGGGGCCAAGGCTGTTCCCATCGAGGTCTTTATTCCCCATCAAACCCTGCGCCCAAGTCCAATCGCGGAAGTTCGGACCCTGTACGATCTGCTTGCGCAGAAGAGAGACGAGCAAGTAACTTAGCAAGGTCTTTGTGGATTCCCGAGCTTGCGGTAATGCATCTTCACCACCAGCATTAGGATCAATCGGATTACGATAGAGGTCGGTAAAGCGGAGCGGTTCGCCGTCCTCCATATCGGCAAATTGCTCGCTATCCAGCACCCACTCGATCAGGTTGTAAATCTGGGTGTTATATGTTCGCCCTGACTTACCCTGCGGACAGGCAGCATAGAAGTCAGGTACCAACTGTTTGCGGTTGAGTAAGTCGGCTGGATTCAGGGGAAGGCGATGGGCGAGGAGGTAACGATCTACGAATACGCTCAGAGCGTTAATGAAGGTAGAAAATGGGGGACTGTGGGTGGCGGCATACTCGACAATCAATTTGCGCCAATGCTCAAGACTTGAGTCTCTTTTGGCTATCCACATGAACTGATCATCGTCTGATTTTGAGACATTTTCCGGTCGCTTGGCCTTACCTTCGGCAACATCCCGCCTAAACCAACTGAGTACAGCAGTTGAACTAACCCCCAATCGTGTGGCTACGGAAGTGGAAGATTCGCCGGTTTCCATAGCGCGTATCGCCTGAGCGCGAAGGGCGTCATCAGTGCTCTTCTTTCTGTATATCCCTAATGCCGCATAGATAACCCGTCGTGGAAGTTTCAGTTGCTCGGCAATCTGCCCGTATTTCTTACCAGTCTGGCGCGCATGCCATATTGCTGCCGTTTGCTCATCAGAAAGTTGGTAGTCGCTGGCGACATTTTTGATGTGATAGTCAACTGTTCCGACGCTGTAGCCTAATTCGCGAGCGATCGTTTTTGCTGATTCACCCTCAATTGCGCGGCGTATGATTTCCTTTCTGACCTCTTGTGGCACTTCGGGCAGTTTTCGAATGACGTGCTTGGTGTAATCCTGAACGGTTACTTTGGATAGGCCGAACTCCTTCGCGAGAGCGTTCTTTGTCTCGCCACTTTCGACGCGTCTTACGATCTCCATTTTCTGCTCACGCGTAACACGTGGCGGCACTTTCGGCGCGCGGTCATAGACAAGGTGGACGGCGATACCCATCGTTTTTGCGATAACAGTACGGATCTCACCATCCGCCGCTCGTCTCTGAATTTCGTCCTTTTGCGCCTGCGTTAGCTTGCTTTTCAACTTTGTCCCTCAGTTATCAAGTTCGCTTGTCAGCGCTAATTGCTGCGATGGAACCATCAGGTTATTTTGACGCAAGGTTTCTACGCCCTTGCGCAGCGTGTCCTGCGCCTCATTAAATTCGGCTTGGGTATATACAATCTGACTATCTGGCGAGCAATGGTGCATGAGTCGCTGGACGATGATCGGATCGATGCCCCCCCGTCGCGTACGCTGACCGTAGGCATGCCGTCCTCCGTGGGCCGTGGTGCCGTAGCTCTTGCCATATATCAACCCAATGCGCCCGACAGCGTTTTGCAGGGCCTTTTCATACTGCGCGATGGTGTAAATACCCCCCTGTTTATCGCTACCTACATTGATCCATGCATAGGGATGATTGCGCTCAATGTCGGCGATCTGCGCCATGTAGCACTTCCAGATTTGCATGAACCAAAGCCCGTAGGTTTCTGGATACCAGTGCACATGCATATACCAACGGTCATCCAGCGCAGGATGCTTCCAGCCCGCGTTGAGCTTGCCCCGTATCTTGTGACGCGGAACCAAGCCATATTTAAGTGCAAGGTATTCCTGTCTTGAACCCCGCTGACCGGTTGGGGTTTTCCAGTCATCGGGCGCGTAACCAAGACTCGGATGATGGACGGCGACGAATGCGCGGCTGGGATCATCCCAATGGGGATGCACATCGGCAACGTACAAATGGAACGGTTCGCTGACGCGAAGTCCACCACCAAACAGCAACAAAGTGATCAGCATGCCGCGATAGTCCTGCTTTCCTGCGACCCGGAATCCTTTGACTAACAACTCCTCGAACCGCTCTTCGGGGAACGCCGGAGGGCGCTTTGGAAGCACCTTCGGGGTACGTTCGCCCCGCGTCAGTCGTCCACGTTCTTGGGGTTTGGTTGACCACGCGTGTCCAAGGAACGCCTTATCACGACGATATTTGTACGCTTGGTAGTCCAAGCGTCGATCATGTGCGTTGCCTTCATAGCGAGGATTGAACTTGGCTGCGCGCGGCGCATCCTCGCGACCCAGCCAGTCAAAGAAGTCGCTGAGTTGGGTGATCATGAAGTTAGCTTCGCGTGGTGCCATTCCAGACCACCAGAGATTGCTTGGGTCGTCCCGTGTGTCGGGATCGACGGTGCCGACATGCAGGGCGTTTGAGAAGTTGCGGAACATCCGCCATTCCTCTTCGCCCTGGACGGCATTGACCTCCAGGTACTCCAAGAACAGTTTGACGCCACGCACCAACTTTTCTTGCCACGCGAGACTCCTGCGCAGCGAAAGGCAGTAGTCAATCAACGGGCGGACAGGGCCTTGCGGTGTCATTAGCACCGGGATTTGCAACGATGTACCGGTATTGTCGGAATAGACCTTGCCGCTGACCACGCTAAAGACCACAAGTAGTTCCTTCGATCACCATAGTTCTGGTTGCATTATATGTATTAAAGGAGGTGATAGCACTATACTTTTGGGCAAGTTTTTTTAGTTTCGCAAATTTTGGTTCGAAAAAAGGGGGCAGAACGGGGAAAGTATGTGTTCGAAAATGGGGGTCATAAACGGCTGTGTCGTGGCGCGTTCTGCCGAGGTCAAGGCGCTGGGTATCCCGATGGGCGTGCCCTGGTTCCAGATCCAGGCCGAGGCACGAAGGTACGGCATCGTGGCCTTCTCGTCGAACTATGCCCTCTACGCCGATATGAGCAATCGGGTGGTCGAGGTCCTGTCGGATTTCTCGCCCAACCTGGAGGTATATAGCATCGACGAGTCCTTTCTCGACTTGTCAGGGAATCGTCGCGCATAGCCCCGGCGTGGGTGTAGCTTGGCTGTGAGGATTGAATACGTACGTGGTTGCGGTGCCCGCTTTCCAGATGTACGCATTTGAAGGCGTACACATAAGGAGCCCCGACATGCCCCGTGCGATCGTTGAAGACACAGCCGACTTGCCCTGCGCGTTCGCCCGGACGACAAGGCTACGCTGATGCGCGCGGTGGCGCTCGAGCACACCGACATGAGCGATTTCAATATTAGCTATCCATAACGGCCAGCACGCGCGACCGGCAATCCGTCCCAACTCGTCGTATAGCCCGGCGACAGGTTACCCCGCCGCATCTGCCAAGAGCGCTCGACCCCCTCGGCCGCCAGACGGAGCGACTGACGGCCGTAGCGCTGATTAATGTCATCCAGGACCGCCATCAGTTTTCCGGACCGTGCATCTCCAGCCCCGCCCTGACTATCGAACAAGGCCAGCTGACGTTTTGCCGCTGGCACCAGGTCGGCCTAGTGGGAGCGAAGCTGAGATTTCACGACATATAAGAGTGCGCTAATGTTACCAAGGTAAATAATGGGTGGCCTCAGCACACTTTAGCCCGTCCGAAAGGGTCCGGTATCGGTCATGCCTGTTCGTGAGTGTACGAAAGTATGGGAAATTACTTTCGGATGCAAGCTATAATTCGGACACTACATTCGGACGGAATCGGACCGATGCCACGTGTTTTTGCTTACTGTCGCGTTTCGACTGTCGACCAGACCACCGAGAATCAGAGGTTGGAGATCAAGGCGGCCGGATTCGCCATCGAGGCGCGCCGACTGATCGAAGAAAGCATCAGTGGCTCGGTGGCGGCAAAAGAGCGGCCAGGCTTTATCAAGCTGATCGAACGGATGGAATCGGGGGATGTGCTGGTCGTCACCAAGCTTGACCGACTGGGGCGTAATGCGATGGATGTTCGGGCATCCACGCCGCGACGCAAGTCTTCGCGCACAGCGTGCAACCCGGTGGGGCCGGCATGGCAATCACAAAGCCAACCTTTTTCACCATCTCCGGGAGCACGATCTTGTGCGCGACCATGCCAGCCGTCGAATTGCCTTGATCCGGGTGCTGCGCTAGACTCTTTTGCACGGCTAGGAAAACCCTGTCCTGCCGATCCACCAGGGACAGTTCGAGAATTTCGGCGCGAGAGGCGGGAATGAACAAGTCAAACAGCGAAGCCGCCAAGTCCAACGCGGAGATCAGCACGTCCCAGCCGTTCCCGGTCGTCGGCATTGGCGCCTCGGCAGGTGGCCTCGAAGCGTGCAAGCAGTTCTTCACGGCGATGCCGGCCGACACCGGCCTCGCCTTCGTGCTGGTCCAGCACCTCGACCCCAACCACGAAAGCCTGATGGCGGATCTGCTCGCCAAATACACCGAGATGCCGGTCGCGCAGGCGGTTGACAACAAGCGGGTCGAGCCGAATCACGTCTATGTGATCCCGCCCAACCACTATCTGTCGATCCGCGCTGGCGTCCTGCACCTCGGCCCGCCGACCGAGCGGCGTGGCATGCGTATGCCGATCGATCATTTCTTTCGCTCGCTCGCCGAGGAACGCGGGGAAAAGGCGATCTGCGTGATCCTTTCCGGGACCGGCAGGGACGGCACGCTGGGCCTGCGCGAGGTCAAGGGCCATGGCGGCATGACCATGGTCCAGGAGCCCGACTCGGCGCAATACGATGGCATGCCGCAAAGTGCTCTGGGAACCGGGCTGGTCGATTACTCGCTGGCGGTGGAGGCAATGGCGCCGGTGCTGACGCGCTACGTGCAGCACCCCTATGTGCGCGGCGTGGCGGCGCCGGAGGTCGGCAAGCCCCTTGACGACCTCAACGCGGTGGTCGCCGTCGTCCGTGCGCGCACCGGCCATGATTTCCGCCACTACAAGAAGGGCACCCTGGGGCGACGCGTAGCGCGTCGAATGAGCCTGTCGACGCTGGAAGACCTGCAAGATTATCTGGAGCTGCTGCGCAGCTCCGAAGAGGAGGCGCACAAGCTGGTGCGCGACATGTTGATCGGGGTGACGCGCTTCTTTCGCGAACCCAAAGCCTACGACATGCTCATCGCGTCGATCGCGCCGACGCTCGTCGAGCGTGCCCACGGCGAGAACCCGGTGCGCATCTGGGTGCCGGGCTGTTCCAGCGGCGAGGAGGCCTATTCATTGGCGATGGTCTTCATGGAGGCGATTCGTCACAGCGGCACGCGCATCAGCCTGCAGATCTTCGCCACCGACATCGATTCCGAAGCCCTTGAATTCGCGCGCGCCGGCATCTACCCGGTGTCGGCCACCGCCGACCTGCCCGCCGAATACGTCAAGCAGTTCTTCGTGCGCGATGGCGAACATGTCAGGGTGATCAAGCCGGTGCGCGAGTCGGTGGTGTTTGCGGCGCAGAATCTCATCAGCGATCCGCCCTTTTCCCGCCTGGACCTGGTCAGCTGCCGCAACCTGCTGATTTACCTGGATAACGAGGTCCAAGCCAAAATCATCCGCCTTTTCCATTTCGCGCTGCGCGAGAGCGGCTACCTGTTCCTCGGCAGTTCGGAAACGATCGGGCTGCGCACCGACATGTTCAGGACAATCTCCAAGAAGTGGCGGATCTACCACCGGCTGAAGACCCCGCCCAACGCACGGGGCACCGACTATTACCCGCTGGTCAGCGACGCCGCGGTGCTATCGCCGCGCACCGCTGGCGGGCGTGGCCATGGTGCCGTCGGCCGACGCTTCTGGGAGCGTGTCGAGGAAAAACTCCTGAAGGCCTACGCGCCAGCGGCGGTGCTGGTCGACCGCAATGGCGAGGCCTTGTACTTTCACGGCGCCACCTCCGGCTACCTCGAAATGCCCACCGGCTCGGCGACCCACGACGTCGTCTCGTTGGCGCGCGAGCCGCTGCGCATGACGCTACGCGCCGCGTTGCAGCGCGCGGTACGCGAGAAGCAGGAGGTCGAGGCGCGCCAAGTTGCGCTGGGCGACAGGACCGGCGAACGCAAGGTCACGATCAAAGTGTGGCCGGTGGATGAGGCCGAGGGCACGTTCCTGGTGTGCTTCCACGAAGATCGCGAACCGTCGCCGGCGACCCAGCCGCGCGCAGGCGAGGAGGCGCTGGTCAGCCAACTCGAGTACGAGCTCAAGGCGACGCGAGAAGACCTGCAGACCACCATTGAGGAGGTGGAAACCACCAACGAGGAGTTGAAGGCCTCCAACGAAGAAGTGATGTCGATGAACGAGGAGCTGCAGTCCACCAACGAGGAACTGGAGACCTCGAAGGAAGAATTGCAGTCCTTGAACGAGGAGTTGTTGACCGTCAACAACGAGCTCATCGACAAGGTCCACGAGCTCGAGTCGGCCAACAACGACCTCGCCAACCTGCTTACGCGCACCGACATCGCAACCATCTTCCTCGATCTGGAACTGCGCGTCCGCCGCTATACGCCGACCGCGACGCGCATGTTTGCGCTCATCGAGGCCGACCATGGCCGGCCCATCGCCGATGTCGCGCAGCGCTTCCGCAACGGCAACCTGAGCGAGGAGTGCCGCCAGGTGCTGGGCGATCTGAAGACCTTCCAGGAGGAAGTGCGCGCGGCCGACGGCAGCTGGTACCAGCTGCGCATCCTGCCTTACCGCACCACGGACAACCGGATCGACGGTGTCGTCATTACCTTTTCGGACATCTCCGTGCTCAAGGCCGCCCATGCCGCAGCCGAGATGCGCGAACGTCAGTTGCGCATCGTCGCCGATGCGCTTCCCGCCTTGATCGCGCACATCGACCTCGAGCACCGCTTCCGCTTCGTCAACGGTGCCTACGAGCGCTGGTTCGGGCGGCCACTCAAGAGCCTGCTGGGCGAACCCGTGTGCGTGGTGTTCGGCAACCTGGCCTACGAGAATCTCTGCCCCCACCTGCAAACGGCAATGCGCGGCGAAACCGTCATCTCGAGTGCAACGGTCGCTCACGCCACTCTGGGCGAGCGCGACGTCAAGGCCACCTGGGTGCCCGAGTTTGGCGCCGAGGGGCAGATCGAGGGCTTCTTTTCGCTGATCCAGGATGTTACCGAGCAGAAGATCGCCGAGCGCCGGCTGATGGCCGCCGACGTGGTGTTTCGCAATACCGCCGAGGCGGCTGCGATCCTCGACGAGGACGGCAAGTTCGTCACCGTCAACCCGGCCTTCGAAGCGGTCACCGGCTATCCCTTCGTCCAGGTTGAGCGAGACCCCTGGGACCACCTGCTTGCCGACCGCGCCTCGTCCGAGCAGGCAGACGCAGTCTGGCGGTGCATGAAAGACGGCAAGGGCTGGCGCGGTGAGGCGAATCTGCGGCGCAAGAGCGGCGAGGTCTTCGCCGCCTGGATGAGCATCGACGTGACGCGCCCCAATGCCAGCGACGTGCGCGGATTCGTGATCATCTTTGCCGACATCGGCGCCGTGAAGAAAGCCGAGCGGCGACTCGAGTACCTCGCCCACCATGATCCACTGACCGGCCTGTGCAACAGGGTCATGTTCCAGGAGCGCGTCAGCCACTTGATCAGTCATGCCGGACGCCAGAAAAAGGTCATCGGCCTGCTCTACCTGGATCTCGACGGCTTCAAGCACGTCAACGACAGCTTTGGCCACGAAGTCGGAGACATGGTCCTGGTGCTCGCCGCGCGCCGGCTCGAGGAGTGCATTCGCGCTGAAGACACGCTCGCCAGACTGGGAGGCGACGAGTTCGGCATCCTGCTCGAGGATGTGTCGGCGCCCTGGGGTGTCAACCTGGTGGCGGAGAAGATCGTCGAGGGCATGCGCGCGCCGTTCCTGGTCGATGGCAAAGCACTGGTGCTCGGCGTCAGCATCGGCATCAGCCTCTTCCCCGGCGACGGCGATGACACGCCAATCCTCATCCGCAATGCCGATACCGCCATGTACCGGGCCAAAGAGCGCGGCGGCAACATCGCCCATTTCTACACCCCGGCACTCACCGAGTCCGTGCAGCAACGCATGTCCACGGAATCCGCTTTGCGGCAGGCGATCGCCGATGGCGAGCTCGAGCTTTACTTCCAGCCCATCATGGAGGTGTCATCGGAGCGCATCGTCGCCGCTGAGGCCTTGCTACGCTGGCGCACCCAAGGCCACGGTCTGATCCTGCCCGACACCTTCCTGCCGATCGCCGAAATGTCGGGACTGATCATTCAGATCGGCGCGCATGTGATCGAGCTGGCCTGCAAGACCCTCGCCCAGTGGCGCGAAGAGGACGTACCAGCGCCGCGCCTTGCGCTCAATGTCTCCGCTCGCCAGTGCATGGACGACGGATTTGCCGCGTCACTCGAGCAGGTGCTCGAGCGCTACCGTATTCCCGCGATCAACCTCGACCTTGAGATCACCGAGAGCTCCTTCCTGGACAAGGGCAGCTCGAGCAAGGTGCTGGCCTCCCTGAAGGCTCTCGGCCTGACCCTGACGATCGACGATTTCGGCACCGGCTACGCGACGCTGGCTTCCCTGCGCAACATCCCCGTCAGTGCGATCAAGATCGACCGCGCCTTCATCGACGACATCGGCAATCGCGCGGGCGATGGCGCCATCGCAAGCGCGGTCATCGCGCTCGGCAAGAGCCAGAACCTGCGCGTGGTCGCCGAAGGCGTCGAGACCGCGAGCCAACTCGAGGCTCTGCGCGCACTCGGGTGCGACGAATGCCAGGGCTACCTAATTGCCCCGCCGATGAGCGGCAAGACCTTCGTCGGCTGGATAAAGGAGCGCCGCGAGCGCATCGTGATCGCCCAATACCCAGCATAGGCGAGGCCGTCCGGCTCGCAGGCGGACGGCGCGGGTCGGATGGCACGGCTTCAGACGGTCGCGCCAACTCATGGCAGGGATGGCCCACGTTGGCCTGCCGAGGGAAAGGATGGCGCCCATTCCGATCGACTGGGATGGCACTACTGCCTGACCGAGAGTCTGGCGCCTGATGCAGAACTCAAGCCGCTTTGGCAGGACGAACGGCAGCTTTCGACGCTCAGGTTCTGATCGCAAGTGGCCGGTCTGTCGGAGCGCGACCTGCCGGATTGGGTCGGGATGCGACCGACGTCTCTTCGAGTTCGTCGCCGGAAAGCGGTCGGCGAAGTTTCGCTTCCCGGAAGCGGTCGTTCGTCGCCGCGTTCTGGCGACCGAAAGCAGTCACAGTGCCATTGAAAGTGCGAATGGCCGTAAAGCGGAATGGAGCCATCCCTGACCGCCAGAGGAACTATAGGCGGAGGTGCGTTGTATAACTGCGTGGTATAAGTAAGGTCGTCTCATGCCAAGGAGTTGCAATGGTCAAGCGCACAGCAGTGATGGTCTTCATCGGCTTAATGTCGTTCGGCACGGCAGGCTTCGCTGACGAAGGCAAGGATGAGTCTGGTAAGGGAAAGCAACGATACGAAGAACGCAAGGACGACCACGGCAAGGGTGAGTCGTACAGGGGCGAACCGCGTTACGAGGGACGCGACCGTCGCGGCGGCGGCAACTCTTACTTCCATCAGCATGGCTACACCCGCATTCCGAACGGTCACTTGCCGCCTCCCGGCGAGTGCCGCATTTGGTACCCAGACAGGCCGGCCGGTCATCAGCCTCCGCCGTTCAAGTGCGGTCAGGCGCGCGGCCCGGTTGAACCTGGTGGCTGGCTAATTTCTCCGGGAACTCAGCCTCAGGAAGTCGAAGTGGCTGTCTATGATGCGCGGCGGCCCGGTATCGTGATCGATGTGGGCATCTTTGACGCGAGCACGGGCTCGATGATCCGCGTTGTCGGCGGGAAATAGCGGCACGGCCTGCTTACGCACTTGGGCGCCTTTGGCTGCTTCCTCTTAGGTGACGCGTAGGGCTGTACGGCGCGTTTCAGTGTGGAGCAGCTCATCCAGTAGCAGTTCCCCTGGCGGGCTGAAGGTCTGATTCTGACCGAGTCGAGGCTGTGAGGCATAGCGAGCTTCAAGTTGCTCGCCGTAAACCGGTCGTTCGCCTGACCGCAGGAAGAAAAATTTCGACGGCGCCTTCTGCGGCAGCTTATGGCCCAGACTGTGTAAAAACG
>ERZ724525.469-NODE-469-length-22776-cov-6.233176_pt1 | contig 22776 bp, 22 predicted proteins | sample MGYA00376058_ERZ724525 | MGnify/ENA primary metagenome ERZ724525 (study PRJEB28724, sample SAMN07190888) | wastewater metagenome | isolation source: influent of sewage treatment plant in Hong Hong | place: USA: Christiansburg, Virginia | collected 2016-03-01 ... | reverse complement strand
ACACATGCCCAAGGTGCGCTTCACAACGGCTACAACTGACCGCTGTACGGCGCATACCGAAACTGTTGTCAACTGTATTATGCACATTTTCTGGCGCAATCAGCGCCCAAAAACTGGGCCAACTCGTGTGTGAATCAAATTTTGTATTGGCATTGAACACAGCCGTATCACAGCAAATGCACCGATAAATGCCTTGCCCATGTTGATCCCAATATTTCCCCGTAAACGGTGCTTCTGTGCCTGCACGTCGGGTGATGTCAAAAGCCTCTTGCGACAACTGAGCACGCCATTGCGCATTCGATTGTGTGATGGCCTGAACGCGTTCAGGTAAACCGACTTGACCGCTCGCCGAGACTTGGACAATCCACACTTGGCGTGCAGTGGATTTTGCAGCCACCTCAATGCCGACAAACATCAAACCAAACGCGCCCCAACTGGCATGTTGAAGAAATTGGCGGCGATTGCATTGAGGAGACATGGCATTTCCTTTGTCAAAAGAGAAAAAATGTGTGGGCATCATGACGGACATGATGGTCTTGTTTCAGATGGTCTTGTTTCAATTAGACGCTTCAACCCGTTTAAACTTACAATGAAATTCAAAATGCCATGATCAAAAAATAGACGTGAAAACAATTGAAACTTACCAAAACAAATGGAAACCAACAATTGCATGATTTAAAATTAAAGCGCCTTTGCTTTAAAATTGAAGAAATTTTGCATAAACAGCCTTTTCGATGTCCTTTTGGCATGAAAAAGTACAAATTTCCCCTTGAAATACAGGCTCACGCCACCAATTAGAATTCAGGCGCATGAAGAGCATGCGTAAAAGTTTAAACATCAACCAACAGTAAAATATGGAGAATCACATGGGACGTATCATTGGTATTGACTTGGGCACGACAAACTCATGCGTGTCTATCATGGAAGGCAACACGCCTAAAGTCATCGAAAACGCAGAAGGCGCACGCACAACACCGTCTGTTATTGCATACATGGACAATGGCGAAGTGCTGGTCGGCGTACCCGCCAAACGCCAAGCTGTCACCAACCCGAAAAACACGCTGTACGCGATCAAACGCTTGATCGGCCGCCGCTTCGAAGACAAAGAAGTACAAAAAGACATCGACATGATGCCTTTCAAAATTTCAAAAGCCGACAATGGCGATGCATGGGTGACGGTACGTGACGAACAATTCGCACCCCCACAAATTTCTGCAGAAGTTTTGCGCAAAATGAAAAAAACCGCTGAAGACTATCTCGGCGAAGCCGTGACTGAAGCGGTCATCACCGTACCTGCGTACTTCAACGATGCACAACGTCAAGCCACCAAAGATGCGGGTCGCATCGCAGGTTTGGACGTCAAACGTATCATCAACGAACCGACAGCCGCTGCATTGGCATTTGGTTTGGGCAAAAAAGAAACAGGTGACCGCAAAGTCGCTGTGTATGACTTGGGTGGTGGTACATTTGACGTGTCAATCATCGAAATCGCTGACGTGGAAGGCGAAACACAATTTGAAGTGTTGTCAACCAACGGCGACACCTTCCTCGGTGGTGAAGACTTTGACCAACGCGTCATCGACTATCTCGTCGACGAGTTCAAAAAAGAACAAGGCGTTGATTTGTCAAAAGATGTATTGGCCTTACAACGCTTGAAAGAAGCCGCGGAAAAAGCCAAAATCGAATTGTCTTCATCGGCACAAACTGAAATCAACTTGCCCTACATCACGGCAGATGCGAGCGGTCCAAAACACATGGCCATCAAAATGACGCGCACCAAGCTCGAAGCTTTGGTCGAAGATTTGATTGAACGTACGATTGCACCTTGCCGCACGGCCTTGACCGATGCAGGCTTGAAAATGTCTGACATCGACGACGTGATTTTGGTCGGCGGTCAAACACGCATGCCAAAAGTGCAAGAAAAAGTGAAAGAGTTTTTCGGTAAAGAAGCACGCAAAGACATCAACCCAGATGAAGCGGTTGCCGTGGGCGCAGCGATTCAAGGTCAAGTTTTGGGCGGCGACCGCACCGACGTGTTGTTGCTCGACGTCACGCCATTATCTTTGGGCATCGAAACCATGGGCGGCGTGATGACCAAGATGATCAAGAAAAACACGACCATCCCGACCAAATTCGCGCAAGTGTACTCAACTGCGGAAGACAACCAACCTGCTGTCACCGTACGTGTTTACCAAGGCGAGCGTGAAATGGCCACAGGCAATAAACTGCTCGGCGAATTCAATTTGGAAGGCATTCCACCCGCACCACGCGGTGTGCCACAAATTGAAGTGACTTTTGACATCGACGCGAACGGTATTTTGCACGTTCACGCCAAAGACAAAGGCACAGGCAAAGAAAACAAAATCACCATCAAAGCCAACTCAGGTTTGTCAGAAGACGAAATCGCGCAAATGGTCAAAGATGCTGAAGTGAATGCTGAAGAAGACAAAAAAGCCCGCGAAATGGCTGAAGCGCGTAACGGCGCCGACGCACTCGTGCATTCAACCAAAAAATCTTTGGAAGAATACGGCGACAAAGTTTCTGCTGATGAAAAAGCAGGCATCGAAGCCGCCATCAAAGAACTCGAAGAAGCGGTTCAATCGGGCTCTAAAGATGAGATCGAAGCAAAGACTGAACAGCTTGGCAAAGCCGCTCAGAAGCTGGGTGAAGCCATGTACGCCGACATGCAAGCCAAAGCACAAACGGAAGGCTCTGCAAGTTCCAGCGAACCTCAAGCAGCCGATGTGGTGGATGCTGAGTTCACTGAAGTCAAAAAAGATGACAAGTAATTTTTATAAATTGCTTTAATCTCAAATAAAACGCCATGCAATCATCACGCATGGCGTTTTATTATTTATAATAAACGAGGCGTGGCATCACTTACAAAGCTTAATAAAGAACAGAGAAGCCACTGTTTATTTCGAAACCAATGTTCTTAACATGCGTTTTGCCTCATTCAAAAAATTCAATCTACTCACAATTTACCCATGGAGCTTGTTATGAAAAAACATGTAGCGCTTGCCATCGCCATACTCACCACTGTGACATTAAGCCCAGTAGCACAAGCACAAACAGCCGCGAACAAGCTGGCAGCTGATATTGCAGTTCATTGCATGGAAACAAACGCCCCAAAAAATTGGGACACTTTGGTTTCATGGATTGATCGCTCAAACCCAAAAGTTTTGGCAGTGAGTGCGCTGTCGCATGTTGCGGGTTCAAACGAAAACACCTCTATTAAGGTGTGCGATAACTTCGTTCAAGCACAAGCGTTGGCAGCACTGGCCGATACAGTTCCAGCCAGCGAAAGTGCATGGAAAGCCCTGTTCATCCGCAGCAACAACAAGGGTCAATTCAATGTGTTCACTGACATTTTTTTGGCAAAAACAATCGGAAAGTAAAGCGCACACGCCCCTTGATTGATTGCTGATCATTTGTGTCACCTCTGACCACTTGGTCACTGGTCGTGTTCAAAAACAAATTTAAAGGAATGTCATGGAAGCCATCAAAAACCTGTACCTGAGTGTTTTAAAAAACAAATACGCTCAATTCAACGGCCGTGCCAGTCGCACCGAATATTGGACATTCACCTTGGTCAATGCCGCCATCAGCATTGTCCTTATTTTAATTGAACGCGCTTTTGGTGGACATGGCTCAGGCTTGTTGAGTACCATTTTTGGTATTGGCGTACTGATTCCTGGTATTGCCGTATTGATTCGTCGCCTGCATGACACCGATCGCTGCGGCTGGTGGGCACTATTGGCATTTTTGCCATTGGCCAACCTTGTGTTGTTGGCGTTTATGTTCTTTGATGGTACACAAGGTGCCAATCGCTTCGGCGAAAACCCAAAAGGCAATGTGATTTAAAGCACACACACAATAAAAAAGCACCTGCTTCATTGTGGACAGGTGCTTTTTTTATGATTGTAAATACCGAAAAAAAGAAAAAACACATTCAAACTGAAACTTATTTACAACAAAAATAGGTTTTTTTCCAGTTTAAATACATGAAAAAGCATAAAAACTTGCCAAAACCAAAAAGACACTTCACAATCCGCTTCATCTTACCGCTCCAAGATCATAACAACAGCGGCGAATCAACCACTGCGTTGCACAGTGAACAATTGAACAATTCGGATCCTCACTCCCTCTGTCAAAAATCGCCCCATTACAACAACATGCGTTTTTAAAATCATTATTCTTTGGTGGATGATCAACATTCACACTTCGTTTTTTAACGAACCTTTTCAAGATTTAAAACTCGCTCAACGCATGGCCATTTAAACGATATAAAATGGCCGTGTCAAGGATGCATCATGAGCATATACATGGAACTCTCCGAGTCCCGCGTGCCTGTCAAAATTTGGACAGACGACGTGGATCCCAAAGCACTCAACCAACTGTTGAACACGGCCAATCTACCCATCGTTGGCCCACACATTGCGGCCATGCCCGATGTACACGTCGGCATCGGCGCAACCATTGGCTCGGTGATCCCGACCCATGCCGCCATCATTCCAGCAGCCGTCGGTGTGGACATAGGCTGTGGCATGAACGCCGTGCGCCTATCCTTGAATGCACGCGATTTACCCGACAACCTCAAGGCCATCCGATCAGCCATTGAAAAAGCCGTGCCAGTGGGCTTTAATCAACATGAGTTCAGTAAAATCAAAGGGGCGGCCATTGAAAAATCTGCTCGTCAATTGTCACCACGACTGAATGCAATCATGGGCAAACACACTGGTTTGACCAAAATGACCAAAAGCTGGCAACGCCATTGGCTGAGTCAAGTCGGCACACTCGGTGGAGGCAATCACTTCATTGAAATCTGCCTCGATGAAGCCGAACAGGTGTGGATCATGCTCCATTCTGGTTCACGTGGTACGGGCAATGTCATTGGCCGCTATTTCATCAATGCCGCTCAAACGGATATGCGCCGTCACCAAATGAACTTACCGAGTGATCGGGATTTGTGTTATTTTTCTGAGGGTTCAGAGCTGTTCAGTGATTATGTTGAAGCCATGTATTGGGCACAAGATTATGCCTTGCTGAACCGAGCCGTGATGATGGATGCCGTGATTGCAGCGATTAAGCCACATGTACCACCTTTCAAGATCACCCGTGAAGCAATCAACTGCCACCACAATTATGTGTCTGAAGAAAACCATTTTGGGCAAGCACTGTTCATCACCCGTAAAGGTGCCATTTCAGCACAAGCGGGTCAACTGGGCATCATTCCAGGTTCAATGGGGGCAAAATCATTCATTGTGCGAGGCTTGGGCAACGAGCAATCTTTTTGCTCATGCTCGCATGGCGCTGGGCGAAAGCTCAGTCGAACGGCTGCCAAAAGCAAATTCACGTCACACGATTTGACTAAACAAACCGCAGGCATCGAATGCCGAAAAGACGATGGTGTGATTGATGAAATCCCTGCCGCTTACAAAGACATTGATGTCGTGATGGCTCATCAAACTGATTTGGTGGAAATAGTACACACACTGCGCCAAGTGGTGTGCGTGAAAGGTTAAGGAAACACATGGGCAAGTCAAAAAAACTCATTGTCCCCACTTTGACACCACGCAACCCATTCGTTATTGCAGCCAAGCGGCGACGTGCAGGCAGCCATCGCCCCAGCCAAAAAGCGGAACGACAGCAACATGCACGTGAGTTGCGCCAACAACTTAAAAAAACCAAAAGCCCCGTCGATGATGACGGGGCTTTTTTATTATCGGACTCTATGTGTTTGGCACACAGGTGTCAACGACACCACATCGATTGAAAGCATCACATGCGTGGCACGACAACACCTGTTTGGCCTTGATATTTGCCACCACGGTCTTTGTATGACGTCTCACACACCTCATCCGACTCAAAGAACAACACTTGTGCGCAACCTTCATTTGCATAAATGATGGCGGGTAACGGTGTGGTGTTCGAGAACTCCAGCGTCACATACCCTTCCCATTCGGGTTCAAATGGGGTGACATTGACAATGATGCCACAGCGCGCATACGTGGATTTACCCAAGCACACAGTCAACACACTGCGTGGAATGCGAAAATACTCAACAGTACGTGCCAAAACAAAAGAATTCGGCGGGATGATGCAGGTGTCACCAACATGCTCCACAAAGCATTTTGGATCAAAATTTTTCGGATCAACAATGCTGTTGTTCACATTGGTGAAAATTTTAAATTCATTTGCACAACGGATGTCATAGCCATAGCTTGATGTGCCATAACTAATGATGCGCTGGTCATTGATCGTGCGCACTTGACCCGGCTCGAAAGGCTCAATCATGCCATGCTCTTCACACTGTTTGCGTATCCATTTATCTGCCTTGATGCTCATAACCATTCCTATCCGTTAACTGATTTAGCACGCATTGTAGCAAAAAGCGGCCCATCGAATGCTTGTTTTCCACTAAAAAGCACCTGTGGTCAATCAACCAAAACCGATATAATGGGCACTTTAAATCCACCTGAACCCACCATGTACCCATTGCTCCGCACCCTCCTGTTTAAACTCGATGCCGAAAAAGCCCATCACCTGACATTCAGCCTTGCTCAACGGGCATTAAGCCTTGGCCTTCTGCCACAAACCCAAATACCCAACAAACCCAAAACCGTCATAGGCATCACCTTCCCCAACCGCGTCGGTCTGGCAGCGGGTTTGGATAAGAATGGCGATTATATTGACATCCTCGCGCGTTTTGGCTTTGGCTTTATTGAGATTGGCACGATCACGCCACGTGCGCAAACAGGTAACCCGACACCGCGCCTGTTTCGCCTGCCACAAGCCCATGCCATCATTAACCGCATGGGATTCAACAACAATGGTGTGGACGCCCTTTTGGCGAATGTCACACGCAGCACATTCAAGCAAAATGGTGGTATTTTGGGCATCAACATCGGTAAAAATGCCGACACGCCCATTGAAAATGCGGTCGATGATTACCTGATTTGTTTGTCCAAAGTTTACGCGCACGCCAGCTACATCACCGTCAACATTTCGTCACCCAATACAAAAAACCTGCGCGATTTGCAACAACAAGACGCGCTTGATGCCCTGCTCGCCCAATTGCGCCAAAGCCAACTGCAACTCGCCGATGTGCACCAGAAATATGTGCCGATGGTTCTGAAAATTGCACCTGACATGGATGATGAACAAATTGCCACCATTGCCGAACTGTTAAAATTACACCACATCGATGGCGTGATTGCCACCAACACCACGCTGGATAAAACCAGTGTGGCTCACTTGCCTCACGGCGATGAAACGGGGGGGTTAAGTGGTGAACCTGTGCGTGAGAAATCAACGGCTTTGATTAAAAAGCTGCACTCACATTTGAACAATGAAGTGCCCATCATTGGTGTGGGTGGTATTTTCAGTGGTGCAGACGCCGATGATAAGATTGCTGCTGGCGCACAATTGGTGCAAGTGTACAGTGGTTTGATTTACAAAGGCCCCAACTTGGTCGCTGAATGCGCATAGTGGCAGGCTTTAAGCCATGCGACTGCCATTCGGCACAGGCCGCTCCAATGTGCTGATGACCACCCCAGCCTCAGTGTAGAAGCCCGTCAACAAAAACTGAGACCGGAACGAGGCAATCTGCTTTTCTGGAAAATTAATGACACCGATGATTTGTTTACCGATCAAGTCATTCGGTGCATACAACTGGGTTAATTGCGCACTGGTTTTCTTTTCACCATACATGCCAAAATCCACCCAAATCTTATACGCGGGTTGTCGTGCTTCTGGAAAAAGCTCAACACGAACGATGGTTCCCGCAACGAGGTGAACCGCTTGAAAATCATCCCAAGTGATGCTGTCCATGTCAACTCCATTTAAAAAAAGCTGTTGCACGGGTGGCAACAGCTTTTTTAATCGTCTTAAAGGTCAAAGCCGTCCTTTCAGCACCAACCGGCTGAAAAGACTTCACCCAATTTTTTGACACCTTCTTGAATTTTTGCAGGTGGCACCGTCACAAAAGCCAAACGCAAGGTATTGGTTTGTGCTTCATTGGCATAAAAAGGCGTTCCGGGCACATAAGCCACATTGTGCGCAAACACTTTGTCCAACATTTTCTCAGAATTCATGCCTTCGGGCAACGTCACCCACAAGAACATCCCACCAGCAGGTTGATTCCATGTCACACCTTTTGGCATGTATGTGGTCAAAGCATCCAACATCGCATGCGCTTGATTCTTGTAACGCTCGCGAATCGATGGGATGTGCTCATCCAAGAAACCATCTTTCACCACTTCATACACCACACGCTGGGCGATGGTCGAGGTATGCAAATCGGTGGCTTGTTTGGCTTGCTCAAACTTTTTAGTGATTTCAACAGGCGCAATCAAATACCCCAAACGCAAACCAGGCGCAAGCACTTTTGAAAACGAACCCATATGTATCACACGCTCAGGCATGCGCGATAACAATGAAGCAGGTGGCGCCGCTTCGTACCACAATGCACCATAAGGGTCGTCTTCAACCACGAGTAAATCATGCTCGCGTGCCCGTGCTACGAGCGTTTGACGACGCTCTTCGCTCATCATCCGACCCGTTGGGTTTTGAAAATTAGGCAATGCATAGAGAAACTTTGCATCCTTCGCCACGTCCGCAGTCAAAGCCTCTGGAATCAAACCATTCTCATCCGAATCCACCGACACATATGTTGGGTCAAACATTGAAAACGCTTGCAATGCACCCAGATAAGTCGGCGTTTCAACCAAAACTTTATCATTCGGGTCAATAAACACTTTGGCGATCAAATCAAGTGCCTGTTGTGATCCCGACACAATGATGACTTGATCGGGCGTGATGGTTGCGCCGTTCGTGCTCATGCGATTCGCCACCCACTCACGCAAAGGAGCGTAGCCGTCAGTGGTTGAGTACTGTAAGGCAGACTGTGGATCGTTGTTTAACACGTGATCAAACGCAGCTTTCATTTGTGCAACAGGAAAACTTTCAGGCGCAGGCAAACCACCCGCAAATGAAATCACTTGAGGATTGGCAGTGACTTTCAAAATTTCACGAATCACTGAACTTTTCAGCGCTTTAGCACGGGTGGAGAATAATTTTTCGCATTGCATAACGACCTCGATTGTGTTTTTTCAATAAATATGTTGTGATTGTGTCACTGATGGTGCCCTGCTGTCTGTCTCGATGTGATCTTATTTCATTGGCTCTGCTGCTTATCACACCTCAACTGTACCCTAAAAAAACAATACAGTACCGATACAGTCAATCAAACAGCTCACGAACTGTATCAATCCACTCAACCAGCCAATTGGGCACAAAAACCACAATCTGTCATTGTAACGTGAATACGATCAAGAATCACCCAAAACGAAGGCAAAAGCACAAGCAAAGGCACTATTCTGTCTCTTTACCTTTGATGTGCTTAAGTGCTTCATGGGCTCCGTGTTCTTAACGCCCCTCATCGCCGTCTTCTTCTGTTAAAGCAACATCGGTCAAAGCCAACAACTGCTTGCTTTTTTCAACATCCAATTGCTCAACACCGTTCAAAGCTCGGCTCATGGCGCGGGTGCGGACTTGAGCGGCATCAATGTTTTTGGCTGCTTTTTCCAATGTATCTCGGGTTTTCGCCAGCACATCACCAAATTTGCCAAATTCTGTTTTCACAGCACCCAGCACTTGCCACACATCTGAAGCACGTTTTTCCATTGCCAAAGTTCTAAAGCCCATGTGCAAACTGTTCAAAATCGCCATCAATGTGGTCGGCCCCGCAATGACCACACGATGCTCACGCTGCAAGACATCGAGCAAGCCCGCTTGCCGTGCAACCTCCGCATATAAACCTTCAGTCGGTAAAAACAAAATGGCAAAATCAGTGGTGTGTGGCGGTGAAACGTATTTTTCAGCAATGGTCTTCGCCTCATTTCGAATCACTTTGACCAATTCAATCCGCGCGGCTTCAACACCCTCGGCATCGGCGGCATCTTGTGCATCTTGCATGCGCTCGTATTGCTCTTTGGGGAACTTCGCATCGATCGGCAACCACACCACCTCGCCTTCAGAACGCCCCGGTAATTTCAACGCAAATTCGACCCTTGCTTGGCTTTCAGGTACGGTGGCAACGTTCGCAGCATATTGTTCAGGGGTGAAAATCTGTTCAAGCAAGTTCGCCAACTGCATTTCACCCCATGTGCCACGTGTTTTCACATTGGTCAACACTCGTTTTAAATCGCCCACGCCACTGGCCAAAGCTTGCATCTCGCCCAAACCTTTGTGAACCTGCTCCAAGCGCTCAGACACCAGTTGAAAGGACTGGCCAAGGCGTGCTTCGAGGGTGGCGTGTAATTTTTCATCCACCGTGTTGCGCATTTCATCGAGTTTTTTCGCGTTGTTCTGCTCAATGCTGGTCAAACGCAGTTCGATGTTTTCTCGCATTTGATTCAAACGACGTTCAGTCGTTTCATTGAGTTGCTGCAACTGTTGCAACTGTTGTGTGGCATTCGCTGACAATTGCTGCACCAAAGCTTCGCGCGAACTCACACCTTCTTGCGCTTGCGTATCACGCACATCTTTGAGCTGTTCGTTGAGCAAGGTTTGCACGCGAAATAACGATTGCGACAGCTCATCACGCTGCTGATGCGCCAAACCACTGGCATGCTCACGCAGGTTCAAACCCTGTTCATTTTGCAATTGATGTGTGTGTGAAAAAGACGCGTCAAGCTCTTGCAACAACTGACCCAACGATTGATTGGCTTGCGATTCGCGTGCTGCATTCCACATCGACAAACGCTGCCAAAGGACAATCACGACCACGAGCAGCACAGCCAAGGCTGCCAATGCAACCCACAACATTGCATTTAAATTAATGTTCATGACCGCTTTCCACACCATACTGTTCGGTGATTTGATGTAATTTTTGTTTAACCGCAGGCGAGGAAATGCCCGATTGCTGGGGCATTTGCGGCACCCCTTCCACTGCATCATGCTGATTGCGCATCCATTCTGCGGTGTTGTAAAACGATTCAATCAAACGGGCATATAAGTCATCGGGCACTTGAATCTCTCGCATGGCCTGCGCCATGCAGGCGACCCATTGATCGCGTTCAATCACACCGATTTTGAAGGGCATGTGGCGTTGACGCAGGCGCGGATGCCCATGTTTTTCAATGTAAAGCTGGGGGCCGCCCAACCAACCGGTTAAAAACAGGTACAGTTTTTCACGTGCCTCGATCAGATCTGCCCCGTGTGCGGCACGTAAGGTGGCGTATTTGGGCTCTAAATCCATCAAATCATAAAATCGCGTGGACAATTCGCGCACGCGTGGCGCGCCACCCAACCATTCGTAAGCCGTTTCGTATTTGAGAGGAGAGTTTTGTTCAATCATGGTGATGTGTATGGTGTTGTATTTAAACCATCATGATAGCAAAATTCCGATATGGCCATGCTGCAACCGCTGGGTGAGGCTTTTGATTTCCTCACAGTTCACCCTTTATTTTCAATATTTCGCTAGGTTTTTGATGTCTTTTATTTCCAAGGCGTGAAAGGGGTACTCTGCCTGTGTGAGATGAATCATGGCCATGCCCACTTCTTGTAAAGTGAGGACGCTTTTGGGTGAAAAGAAATGGATGATTTGTGCCGCAATTTGATACAGTCGCCTGCTGTTTCGCTGCCCTTTTACGGGTAACATGGCGCCAGGACGAAAATTGTATTGTTTTTTAAAAGGCAACCGACCCAATGCATTCTCCGTTTTACCTTTCACACGTGCCCACATGGTGCGCCCCGTTTCTGTGCTGTCCGTGTTTCGCCCTGATACAAAAATAAACACCATGCTCGGATTCACAGCAACGAGTGCTTTCGCAACATGCAATGTGGTGTCAAATGTGATTTCAGTGTATTCTTTTTCGCTTAATCCAACCGAGCTGATGCCTGCACAATAAAAACAAGCATCATAGCCTTTGATCTGCTCTATGAATGAACCTATCTGGAAAAAATCGGACACAAGCAATTCTTTCAACTTTGGATGCTTCAGCTCATAGTGTTTGCGATTGATGATGAGCACTTCATCCACGGCTTGATTATTTAAGCATTCAAACAACACCCCCTCACCCACCATCCCCGTGCTGCCAGTGAGTATAATTTTCAGTCCCATTTTTACCCCTCAGTGATGAAGTAGGAAACAAAAGTAAAAGACAAATCGAACATTGTCTTTCACACGCGGTTCTGTCAAACACCTGACGCTTTGTGTGACAAACTGTGACAAACATGTGTGATCATTTTATCGTTTGCTGGGTTTTCATTTAAACCTGATGCTGCTGTATTTTCAGAACTCTAGCAATCATGGCATCTGTTTGTTAAGGCAATCCAGCAACCACACCTTCTGCGACCATTTTTCGCCAAACCCATGACAATATACCATTCATGTTGATGGTGGTTTTGACTTCGATGCCATCGGCATGTGCAATCAACTCATGATTGTCACGCATGGTCGCCCCAAAAAATGACGTCACCATGATGAAATTTTTGTTCGGATTGACCTCTGGCAAACCCAAAACCAAACGGGGTCCGCCTTTGGGTTTAAAGACAAATGAATTTCCAGTTTCAAATGCACCTTCAATTTTTGCAAATTCAATGTTATCTTTCCATGTGTGCCATTGATTGACGTCAGACCAGACTGCCCATAAGGCTTCAAGCGATGTGTTTCTCACAATGGTACTGTATGAACGTGTCCACATATTTTAACCCTCCTGCTGTATTAAAAGATTCAAAAAGCCATTTAACTGCATTTGCTGCTCTCCCACGGCACTGAAAAATTGCGCATCAACCTGCTCAACCACTGGAATCGCTGCCATTGCCGTTGCAATGCCCACATCAGTTAATGCCACCACTTTTGCTCGGGTGTCGGTGGGATGCTCACGCCGCTCAAGCAATCCACGCGCTTGCAGTGCACGCAACACCTGAGAAGTCATCATCACATCCAGTTTGGCATGACGAGCAAGACGAATTTGCGTGATATGCTCGTCTCTTTGCATCAACCACAAAAGACTGGCGAGCAAAGCAAATTGCACTTGCGTCAACCCATGTGGACGCAGTGCAGCGGTGATTTGACGTTGCCATATTGCATGCACTTGCCACAACAAAAAACCTGTTGATGCATCGGCATCGTTTTTAAAAGGCAGTTGAGTCATCCGCTTCCTCCCAATGTGCATGCATCGCTGCGGCGATACGCAAAAAATCATCACGGCTGATTTCAAAATGTCCAGTACGGAACGGATAACCCCAATGAGAGGTGTCCTTAATGAAGGACAAATGTGGCAATAGAGGCTGAATGGCTGCTGGCTGCGCGGGTACATAGACGACATCGCGACGAAAAGGCACAAACGATTCACTCATGGCGAACTCATACGCCGCCTCGCCCACCACCTGACCGATTGCAGTGAACTGCTGTAAAGCCACCCCAGCATTCATGTCCGTTTTGGGCGAATAATAAATTAAGCCATCACCCACATGCATGCGTTTAAGGGGGGCGACCTTACCATGACACAACTGTGCAAAACCACCAGCAACACCACGTTGAACATGAGACAGAGACACAACACCGATCCAATAACGAGAAACCATCATCAACCTCAATATTTATTTAATATATGTGCTTATTATATTTATAATTATTAAAATTGCAAGTATTTTTAAAGTCCATTGATGCAATCCAAATCCCAGCTGTGTGATCACATGGCCTTGACGGACAGCCAGCGAGCCTGAAATATCAGGTGTAACGGATGGATCAGGCTTTGTGCTTGAACTTGAGAGGTCAAACACATGGCCAAACTGGTGAATGTCAGTTGACCCCATCGGTAAGAAAGATTTGATACCCACAAAGAAATGTTGTCGCTGTATCACAAATGGCATGGTCGCCAACAGCGTGTGGGTGCTATAACCGCCGATGGGCACATAGACTTTGTCCCCATGAGCAGTTATTGATACCGTTTACCCACCAGCACGCCTCCCGCTTGGTCATCGCAGCAAACCAATTCAACGGGACATCCAAGTAAATCGCCTTGACCATTGATGTCCTTTCGCCAAATCATCTTGAACGAATCGAAAGGATTGGCATAAAGGCAATTGCATGGTGCATGTTTTGTGATGACGCAGGGCATCACAACATCGCATCATTTGGCCGCATGCTTATGCTTATCAGCACCAAAAAATAAAGCGACTCATCCAAGTCGCTTTATTTCAATGACAACACGCAAGACAGTTAATCTCATTTAATCAATTGATTTATTTGATGAAAAATTTAAATCAACCGCCCACCTTTGATCACGCCCACGCACATATTTTGCCCCATTGCATACGCCAAATCAGCAGGTCGAGTGATCTGCCACAAGGCCAAATCGGCTGCTTGACCCACAGCCAGCTGCCCCACACGCCCCTGCTGCCCCAAAGCCTGCGCCGCATGAATCGTTGTACCCGCAAGTGCCTCTTGCGGGGTCATTTTAAACATCGTGCACGCCATGTTCATCGCCAATAACAATGAGGTCATGGGTGAAGTGCCCGGGTTGCAATCCGTGGACACCGCCATTGGCACGCCCGCTTCGCGCAAGGCTTGCAAAGGCGGCAATTTGGATTCACGTAAAAAATAATATGCACCAGGCAATAAAACGGCCACCGTGCCATGTGCAACCATGGCCGCAATGCCATCGGCACTCAAGTATTCCAAATGATCTGCGGATAAACCATTGAAACGCGCCACCAAAGCGGCACCGTGCTGATCGGACAACTGCTCAGCGTGCAGCTTAACGGGCAAATTCAATTCTGCCGCCGCATGAAACACGCGCTCCGTTTGCTCTGAGCTAAAACCAATGTGCTCACAAAAAGCATCCACCGCATCGACCAAGCCCTCAGCCTGCAATGCAGGCAACATGACCTCACAAATGTACGTGATGTAATCATCAGCACGGCCTTTATACTCGGGCGGTACCGCATGCGCACCCAAAAAAGTGGTGTGCACAGTGACGGGTAAAATCTCACCGATGTGACGCGCAACGCGCAGCATTTTGGCTTCGCTGTCCAAGTCTAAGCCATAACCTGATTTGATTTCTAAAGTGGTCACGCCTTCAGCCAAAAGCCGTTTCACGCGAGGCAACGATTGCGCCAGCAGGTCATCAAAATCCGCAGCGCGCGTTGCATTGACCGTGGATAAAATCCCACCACCTGCGCGTGCAATGGCCTCATAAGCCACGCCATTGAGCCGCGCCTCAAACTCATTGCTGCGATTGCCGGCATAAACGATGTGGCTGTGGCAGTCAATCAAGCCTGGGGTCAGCCATGCACCCTGACCGTCGTGCGTTTCTGCGGCATGTGCATCTGCGGGTAAATCCTTCTCTGCACCGAGCCATGCAATTTGACCATTTTTGATTGCCAATGCCCCGTTCAAAATGTCGCCATAACTTGCACTCCCATCGGTCATGGTGGCCAAGTGAACATTGCGCCAAAGCGCGTCCCAAAGGTGTTGTTGTTCCATCCTGTTTTCCATTTATGTTCGTTGTTTCAAATGCACCACATACAAGGTGACTTGCCCCTCAGACTTAAGCACAATGCGATTCAATTCAACGTGACTCAACTCAACATGACTCAACTCAATATGACCCGAGTCCACGTCCGCTGACTCAAAGCACAGCAACTCATGTCGAAACAAGCACAAAGTTTCACCGTTGACCATGCACCGAACAACACCGCCATCTGCGTGATAAATCAACAGCATGTCTGACTGCATTCGCAAGTCGAACATTCGATCAAACGTGTATTTCTCCAAAGAATGCAGCCAACGGCTGCGACGCGTCATCACATTAAAATCAGTGACCATACCACCCAGCAAGTCCGCATGCACGGCGTCCTCACCCGCAAAGCTCACAACCTGCGATTCAGGCGTGACAATCAGCGCCTCTCGCTGGTTCAACTGTAAATTCATGCCCTCACCTGACATGATCAACAGCGATCGATCGACCCCATGAAAGCTCGAGAAATCACCGTCCGCTTGAACGGTCGCACAGCTGATGCGCCAGTCAAAATCATCTAAACCTCCGTCAGAGGGTTCAATCAACAGCTCTGTCGTGCTGCCTTGACCATTTTTCCATGGCATGACTCGGTGATTTTCTGGCGTGATTTTTTTCATTATTTCATTCCGCTACAGGGGTAAGCCCCTTAAAACCAACATGACCATGCAAACAAGACCAACAGCACAATGGCATGCCCATCACATCAAACGCGCCACGGCATTTGCCAATCGCGCCACCAAGCGCGCCGCTGTGCGTGCACCATGCTGGTCCACATCGTATGTTGGATTGAATTCCGCCAAGTCTGCCACGCGCAATTTGCCCGAAGCGACCACGGTATCCAACACCGCCTCAACCACGCTCAAAGCCACACCATAAGCGGCTGGGGCAGAAACGGCAGGCATCACCGCAGCGGGCAACACATCCAAATCAATCGTAAAGTACACGTGATCGACATTCGCTAAAAAATCATGCAACACGTTCAACGTATCGCCCAACTGGGTCATGCCCATCTCATCATCCAATCGCCACACCACGCCCAGCTCATCCGCACGTTTGAATAAGGCCGCTGTATTTGCAAAACGGCTCACACCAAGGCAGCAGTAATTAAAATCCCAACCACGTGTAGCGCAATCGTCCGCTATTTGACGAAAAGGCGTACCTGAACTGCCTTGCGCATTCTCATTCAACCTCAAATCAAAATGCGCGTCCAAATTCACAATGCCGATGCGAGGCCGTTTGATCGTGCTCAAATGCTGTGCCAAACCGCCAAACGTCCCATATGCAATTTCATGACCACCGCCAATGACTATAGGAAAAGCATGTCGCTGCAACAGCTCCGCCACAACAGAAGACAACTGTGCTTGCGCCGCCTCCATCGCATCACCATCGCACAACACATTGCCCACATCCACCAGTCGCTTGGCTTCATGCACAGGCATGTTGCCGAGCATCGCCCGCACCGCATCTGCCCCCTGCGCTGCGCCCACGCGACCGTGATTACGTACCACGCCTTCGTCACAATTAAACCCCAACAAAGTCACGGTTTGGCTGAGGTTATCTGTCATGTCTTTTTTAACAACCTGATGCCAACGCAAACCCATCTCGCCTTCAACGCTGTCTGTTCGACCCAACCATTGCCAAGTATTTGTCAGTAATGTCATGATGTAATAGATTTTTTTAAGTGATAAGTCAAAGCCATTTCAATGCACAAGCGCAGCGCATCTACTGCTGGATCATTCTGCCCTTTAAAAACAATGGCGCGATGCCCTTCAAAGATAAAATCATTTGGAAACAACAGCAGAAAGGTTTCAACCAGCGTCGTTTTGCAATTGAAATATAAAAAATACTCTTCAGGTCTAGAGGCTTTCCAACCCATTCGAATGGTGCTACCGCTTTTGCTTTGTACCGTTAAATATGCAGGTTCGCCCCATTTCAAAACCTCTTCAAGCTCACCAACGCCTTCTGTCTCAGATGCCACAGAAAAAATCAGTTCACGAAGCAACCCTAATTTTTGACGAATGTGAACTGGATACGTCTCAAAAACATTCTGAACATTTGCATTTTTAAACGGCGTCACATCCATCTCCTGCTTTTTTCATCAAACAAGGGTTTCAAAGTAAAACGAGTCATGGAAAAACCGAGAAGTTTTTCACGGTTTCCGCGCAAAATTGTTGAATTTGAAAAAATAGATTTTTTTCGTTTTTCTTTTACAAGTATAACCCTGCAAATAACCCATCACTGCCCTGACTTAAGGTACCACTGACCACCAAAGCTTTGGCTTTTTCAATATCAGGCGCAAGATAACGGTCGGTGCTGTAAAAATCAACCCGCTCACGCAATTGGGCATGCAGCTGTTCCAAACGTGGCGAAGACTTCAACGGACGATGGAAATCAATGCCCTGCCCCGCAGCCAACATCTCGATGCCTAAAATCGCTGCGGTGTTGTGCGCCATGTCGTCCAAGCGACGAGCGGCAAATGTGGCCATGCTGACGTGGTCTTCTTGGTTGGCCGAAGTCGGTAAACTGTCCACGCTGGCGGGATGCGCCATGGATTTATTTTCTGATGCCAAAGCGGCTGCGGTCACGTGGGCAATCATAAAGCCCGAATTCACGCCGGCTTCTTTCACCAAAAATGCAGGTAAATTTGACAAGGTGTGATCAATCAACAGCGCCATGCGACGTTCAGACATGGCGCCAATTTCAGAAATCGCCAATGCCAAAATATCCGCCGCGAAAGCCACAGGTTCCGCATGAAAATTGCCACCTGAAATCACATCGCCCGTATCAACAAAAATCAATGGATTATCGGTCACCGCATTGGCCTCAATCAGTAACGTCCGCGCCGATTGCGTGATCAGATCCAAACACGCGCCCATGACTTGGGGCTGGCAACGCAAACTGTATGGGTCTTGCACGCGTTCGTCGTCAACCGTGTGCGATTGACGAATTTCACTGTTGGACAGCAATTCGCGGTACAACGCAGCCGCAGCGATTTGCCCAACTTGACCACGCACCTCATGCACACGTGCGTCAAAAGGCGCATCGCTGCCTTTGGCCGCATCGACCGACAATGCACCAATCATCACACCTGACTCAAATAAACGTTCAGTCATGAACAGGCCATGCAATGCCAGAGCCGTGGAAACCTGCGTGCCGTTAATCAATGCCAAGCCTTCTTTGGCCTCCAACACAATCGGCGTGATGCCGGCTTGTTTGAGTGCCTCTGTGGCTGCGATCATCTGACCATTGAAGCGCACCTCGCCCACCCCAAGCAAAGCCAGAGTCATGTGCGACAAAGGCGCGAGGTCACCTGATGCACCGACTGAACCCTTGGCGGGAATCGCAGGCATGATGCCCGCATTGTACATGGCGATCATGGCATCAATCACTTCAGCGCGTATGCCTGAAAAACCACGGGCCAAGCTGGCGATTTTCATCAGCACAATCAAACGCACCACTTGATCGCTGAGCAATTCACCCGTCCCAACGGAATGCGACAAAATCAAATTGCGCTGCAATTGTTGTAACTGGTCGTTTGGAATGCGGGTTTTCGCCAAAATGCCGAAACCGGTGTTGATGCCATACGCCGCATCTCCGCGCTCCACGATGTCTTGCACGGTTATCGATGAAGCACGAATGTCGTCGTAGGCTTCAGATGCCAATGCGATGGGCAGGTGCTTGATCCAAATGGCGCGCAAATCGCTTAAGGTCATGTGACCTGGTTGAATGATAAAAGTGCTCATGTGTATTGCTCCAATTTTTTGAGTATCCTAAAGCCCCTCTCCATTGGGAGAGGGGTTGGAGTGAGGGTAAATCCACGATAGGCCATTTGACCATTTCAGCATTTGCCCTCACCCTGCCCTCTCCCACGGGAGAGGGTAAATCCATTTGACTGGTTTTAGTCATAAAAAAGTAGGTTTTTACTTTTTTATATCTTATTTAATCATCGGCAAATTCAAGCCATTGCGCTTGGCGCAAGCCACAGCCGTTTCATAACCCGCATCCGCATGACGCATCACGCCCGAACCACAGTCATTGACCAAAACGCGCGCCAAGCGTTTCGCTGCTTCATCCGAACCATCGGCGACAATCACCATGCCCGAATGTTGCGAGTAACCCATGCCCACGCCGCCGCCGTGGTGCAACGAGACCCAGCTCGCACCGCCAGCTGTGTTGAGCAAGGCATTGAGCAGTGGCCAGTCGCTGACCGCATCCGTGCCGTCTTTCATGCTTTCGGTTTCGCGGTTCGGTGATGACACTGAACCTGTGTCCAAATGGTCACGACCAATCACAATCGGTGCTTTCAACTCGCCATTTTTAACCATTTCGTTAAACGCCAAACCAGCGAGGTGACGTTCGCCCAAGCCCAACCAGCAAATGCGTGCAGGCAAACCTTGAAACGCAATGCGCTCTTTCGCCATGTCGAGCCAGTGGTGAACGTGTTTGTTATCAGGAAACAGTTCTTTGATTTTTGCATCGGTTTTGTAAATGTCTTCAGGGTCGCCCGACAACGCCACCCAGCGGAACGGCCCCTTGCCATCGCAGAACAATGGACGGATGTATGCGGGTACAAAACCAGGAAAATCAAACGCATTTTTCACGCCGTGATCAAACGCCACTTGGCGAATGTTATTGCCGTAATCCACAGTGGGGATGCCCATCGCGTGAAAATCGAGCATCGCTTGCACGTGTTGCGCACAGGATGCAGTCGCATCTGCCGTCAGTTTGGCGTGCTGTTCGGGATCGTGTTGCGCTGTTTTCCACTGTTCAACCGTCCAGCCGATCGGCAAATAACCATTGATTAAATCATGTGCTGAAGTTTGGTCGGTCACGAGATCAGGTTTGATTTCGCCTGCTTGTGCGCGTTTGACCAATTCAGGTAAAATTTCAGCCGCATTGCCCAACAAGCCAATCGACACCGCGTCGCCATTGGCACAATGGTGCTTAATCAGTGCAATCGCATCGTCCAAATCCTTCGCCTGTTTGTCCAAATAACGCGTGCGCAAACGAAAATCAATGCTGCTTTGTTGACACTCAATGTTCAACGACACCGCGCCCGCCAAAGTCGCTGCCAGCGGCTGCGCGCCGCCCATGCCGCCCAAACCTGCGGTCAAAATCCACTTGCCCGACCAATCGTCATTGAAATGCTGGCGACCCGTTTCGACGAAGGTTTCGTACGTGCCCTGAACAATGCCTTGTGAGCCAATGTAAATCCAGCTACCCGCCGTCATTTGACCGTACATGAACAAACCCTTACGGTCGAGTTCGTTGAAATGCTCCCAGTTCGCCCATTTGGGCACGAGGTTGGAATTGGCGATGAGCACGCGCGGCGCATCCGAATGCGTTTTGAAAATGCCCACGGGTTTACCCGATTGCACCAGCAAGGTTTCATCATCGTTCAAGTCTTTCAACGACGCCAAAATTTGGTCATAACATGCCCAATCGCGCGCCGCACGGCCGATGCCACCGTACACCACCAAGTGTTTCGGGTTTTCTGCCACTTCGGGATCAAGGTTGTTTTGAATCATGCGATACGCGGCTTCCGCCACCCAGCTTTTGCAGGTTTTTTCCGAACCACGTGGTGCGCGAATCTCACGCGAAGCATCAAAACGGGGGTCATTGGCAAAAGAATTCGTGCTCATTGTGTGTCTCCAAGTCATTGTGTCGTATAAGGATTTAAAAAAAATTTAAAAACAAACGGCAACGTTTAATCGTTGATTGAATAAATTCTAACTTGTATATACAAGCCAGTCAACCGCTATTTCATCAAAATTTAAAAAAATCAAAAAAGTCTCAAAAAGACATCAAACACACCCAGAACAAATGACAATGCTAAAATACAGCACACCCACACCGAATGCTCCCATGAACACCGACACGCCGATTTTTCAACGCATCAAAGACCACATCACCCATCAAATAGAAACGGGTGCATGGGTTGAAGGTGATCTCATTCCATCTGAGATGACCTTGACCAAGGCTTTCAACACCTCACGCATGACCGTCAATCGCGCGCTGCGTGAACTCACGGCCGAGCTGATTTTGGTGCGCCGTCAAGGTGCGGGCACCTATGTGGCCGCACAAAAAGTACAATCCACATTGGTTGAAATCCGAAACATTGCCGATGAAATCACCGCTCGGGGGCATGAACACCATGCTGAACTGCACAGTTTAGAACGCGTCATGGCCACCGATAAGCTCGCTGCACAATTTGACCTGCAAAAAGGGCAAACGTTGTACCACTCGATCATGGTGCACTTTGAAAATGCCATCCCGATTCAAGTTGAAGAGCGCTGGGTCAACCCCGCCGTCGCCCCAGATTACCTGACCCAAGATTTCAACCACATCACGCCAAACGCTTATCTGATGCAAGCCGCACCGTTGCAAGGCATGCACTACAAACTCGAAGCCCTGCTGCCGACAGATCGCATCGCTGAAATGCTTCGCATATCATCCAGTCAGCCTTGCCTCGTGTTGCAGCGTTCAACGCGCAGTGCCAACAAAGTCGCCAGCTTCGCGATCATGTGGCATGCAGGCAACCGCTACCGGTTCGTGGGCAGTGATTAAGAGGAATTAAGGATAAATGGCAAAAAGCCCCTTGCTTTTTTCTCTTGCCTTTTGAATGATGCGTCGTTGATTGTCATGCTGTCATTGCATGTGCAATGATCTGATTCGTTTTTCAAATGCATCAACACCTCAATCCGCATCTGACGTTGACGTGCCCATGAAATCTGCATAAGCCGCTATAATCTGGACTTAATATCAACTGAATATCAACTGAATATCAACTGAATAAATCAACCTCTTGTGCCCCAGCCATTGGCGTTTGGGGTCTATTGCTACTATTGAATGCCTTCATGACCTCTGCTGCAATCACTTCGCTCATTCCTCACCTTAAAATTGGTCAGCGCTACACCCAAAACCTGCCCGTCGGCTCATCGGATGCGTTGTTGTTGGGGCAATTGGCACACGCTTTAGCTGAACACAAACACCATTTGACGGTGATTTTGTGCGAACACGCACAGGATGCACAGCGTTTACAGGCCGAAATCAGTTATTTCGCGCCACAGCTTTCAACCATGCAGTTGCCCGACTGGGAAACCTTACCTTATGACCGTTTTTCACCGCACCATGATCTGGTATCTGAGCGCTTGCAAACCCTGTACAGCTTGACCCAAAAACAGGTTGATGTGCTGATTGTGCCCGTGAGCACAGCGTTGTACCGTTTATCACCCCCAGATTT
>ERZ724525.467-NODE-467-length-22807-cov-7.128165_pt1 | contig 22807 bp, 20 predicted proteins | sample MGYA00376058_ERZ724525 | MGnify/ENA primary metagenome ERZ724525 (study PRJEB28724, sample SAMN07190888) | wastewater metagenome | isolation source: influent of sewage treatment plant in Hong Hong | place: USA: Christiansburg, Virginia | collected 2016-03-01 ... | reverse complement strand
TAAAAAGTATTTGACATAGCTGAAAAAAACACTATTATATGTCTTATTCATTAATTGGCAGTAGTGCTGCTACAGCATTAAATTTAATTCTTGAATGGGCATGAGTTGCGACAGGTTGCACCCTGTCGCATGCATGTTTTTAACATTAGCTTGAGGAAAACACACAATGAAAGTCTATCAGATTGACTACGACCTGCGTAAGCAAAAAAACTATGAAGCTCTTCATGAGCGTATTCGTTCATATGGAAGATATTGCAATCCCTTGAAGTCGTCTTGGCTTATTGCAACCAATCAGACAGCCGCACAGGTTCGTGATTATTTGCGAGCAGTTATGGATAGTGACGATGGCTTGCTAGTCACAAGGCTACAGCGTGAAGCGGCTTGGTTTGGGTTAGATGACAAAACATCAAGCTGGCTTAAAACTCAGATTGAGAATTGTACGGTATAACTTTTACGCGCCAAGGATGGCATTATTTGGATTGTTTCTAAAAATGAAAATAACACTAAATGAAATTGCTGATATTAAAAGCGGCTTTACCTTTAGAACCAGTATTGAAGACCAAGCAGACGGTAACATACGCATATTGCAAATTAAGGATATGCGCGGCCATACATTGATTCAGTCAGATATTTTAAAGTTGCCAAAAACGGTATGGGAGGGCAGAGGTGAGCCGCCAATCCTACAACGCGGTGATGTTGTGCTAACTGCTCGTGGTGAAAATACCCGTGCGGCTTGGCTTGATTGCGATGAGCCTGTGATTGCCTCTAGTCAGTTATTTATTATTCGTCTTAAACGAGCTGATATTTTACCTGCCTATTTGTGTTGGTTTTTAAATAATGCAGAAGCATCACGCAGACACTTTGAAGCTAATTCGACAGGCTCAAGTATGTCTGCATTAAACAAAGCAACGGTGTCTTCATGGCCTATCCATGTTGTGCCATTGGCCTTGCAACAGCAGATATTAGCGATACAAGACGTAGCCGACCAAGAAATTAACGTACTCGACCAACTTAAAACAAACCGTCAACAGATGCTAAAAGCACTGTTTAAAACACTATTAGAGAAATGAAAATGACTGACGTAATTAGCCAAGACGATATTAACAAAACCCTGTGGTCAGCCTGTGACACTTTTCGTGGAACAATCAGTGCGGACACTTACAAAGACTTTATTTTGACGATGTTGTTTTTAAAGTATGTGTCCGATGTGTGGTTAGACCATTACGAGCAATACCAAAAAGAATACGGTGATGAGCCTGAGCTGATTGCTGAGATGATGAAAAACGAGCGTTTTGTGTTGCCAGCACACGCCAGCTTTTACGCGTTGTACGAGCAACGTCACGAAGCAGGAAACGGTGAGCGTATTGATAAAGCCTTACACGCTATTGAAGAAACCAATGGTACTAAGCTCAAAAACGTATTCCAAGATATTAGTTTTAACACCGATAAGCTGGGCGAAGAAAAGCAAAAAAATACCATCTTGCGCCATATTTTAGAGGACTTTGCCAAGCCTGAGATGAATTTACGCCCTAGCCGCGTCGGTTCTTTAGATGTGATTGGCAATGCCTATGAATACTTAATTAAAAACTTTGCCGCCAGTGGTGGACAAAAAGCAGGGGAGTTTTATACCCCACCCGAAGTCTCCGACTTAATAGCAACGGTATTAGAGCCACAATCGGGTGACCGTATTTGTGATCCTGCCTGTGGTTCTGGTTCGTTGTTGATGAAGTGTGGCCGTAAAATTCGGGAAAGCACGGGTAAAAAAGAGTACGCCTTGTATGGTCAAGAAGCGATTGGCTCAACATGGGCATTAGCAAAAATGAATATGTTTTTGCATGGCGAAGACAACCACAAAATAGAGTGGGGCGACACCATTCGTAACCCGAAGTTATTGGATAAGAATGGTGATTTAGAGCTATTTGATATTGTTACCGCGAATCCGCCATTTAGTTTAGAAAAATGGGGACATGAGGAAGCAGAGCATGACTCGTTTGGCCGTTTTAGACGTGGTATTCCGCCAAAAACGAAGGGTGATTATGCGTTTATTTTGCATATGATAGAAACTTTGCGTCCGAAGACGGGTCGTATGGGCGTGGTTGTGCCGCATGGTGTGTTGTTTAGAGGTTCTACCGAGGGAGCTATTCGGCAAAAACTGATTGAAGAAAATTTGTTAGATACGGTGATTGGTTTACCCGAAAAGTTGTTTTATGGCACGGGTATTCCTGCGGCAATTTTGATTTTTAAGAAGTCTAAAGCGGACGATAAGGTATTGTTTATTGATGCCAGCCGTGACTTTAAGGCAGGTAAAAACCAGAATGTGCTTGCGCCTGAAAATATTGACAACATTGTGGCGACTTATAAGGCAAGGCAATCGGTTGATAAATATGCTTATTTAGCCACTGTTCAAGAAATTAAAGACAACGATTACAACCTGAATATTCCGCGTTATGTTGATACCTTTGAAGAAGAGGAAGAGATTGATTTATTGGCAGTACAGGCGGAGCGTGTGGCTTTAAAGGCGGAGTTACTGGCACTTGAGGAGAAGATGGCGGGATATTTGAAGGAGTTGGGGTATTAAGCTTGAATTTGGAACGCACTGCGTTCCAAATTCGTAAATCTCTAATTCAGGACGCAGTGCGTCTTAAATTGAATAATGACTAAAGGCGTTTTTGTTGCAGCAAGGGCAAGATTATGAATAAAGATTGGTTACATACAAAATTGGGTGATATAGCCAAGATTACTTGTGGAATAGCCGCAACTCCTGAATATGTTGATGAGTCTGTTGGCGTTCCATTCTTATCTGCTAGAAATGTGCAAGATGGGAAGTTGGATTTATCCAAATTTATGTATATTCCCAAAGAGTTACATAAAAAACTGACTAAAAATACAAAACCCAAAAAAGGTGATGTGCTTTTAACACGAGTTGGTGCTGGTATTGGTAAGGCGGCTTTTGTAGATATAGATTTTGAATTTAGTGTGTATGTAAGCCTGACGCTGATTCAATGTAAAGGTATGTTAGATGGTAACTTCCTTACATTCCTATTAAATACTAATTACTATCAATATTTAGCTAATCGTGACCAATTTGCAGGTGGTGGAGTACAAAACCTCAATGTTCAAATGGTGAAAGGTTACCCTGTTTCTATCCCTCCACTCCCCGAACAAATAAAAATTGCCGAAATTTTATCAACATGGGACAACGCCATAAACACGGTGCAAAAACTACTCTCCAATAGCCAACAGCAAAAAAAAGCACTTATGCAGCAAGTGCTGACAGGTAAAAAACGGTTTGCTGAGTTTGAAGGTGAGTGGGAGGAAAAGAGGTTAAGCCGATTATTAAAGGTGACAGGTGGAAATGCTTTCAAAAGTGAAAGTTTTGCAGATACAGGAGTTCCGCTGATAAAAATTTCTAATATTAAGACAGATTTCTCGGTTTCAGTTGATTCATGTGTATTTCACCCGTACGAGCAAGAGTTTGCTAAATTTAATGTGCAGTATGGGGATATTTTAATCGCTATGTCTGGTGCTACGACGGGAAAAGTTGGTCGATACTTTGGTGAGCGATTATGCTATTTAAATCAGCGTGTTGGCCGTTTCGATTTGAAAAAGGAATTGGCTAGTCCTGATTTTATTTTTCAAATATTGAAACTTCCATACATCCAGCATGAAATTCTTATTGATGCGGTTGGTGGAGCGCAGCCTAATATTAGTAATAAGGAAATAGAACGAATAAAAATCAAGGCACCATCTTTAGCAGAACAGCAAAAAATAGCAGCCGTTCTTACCACTGCCGACCAAGAAATCGACAACTTACGCGCCCAACTCAACCACCTCAAACAAGAGAAAAAAGCCCTCATGCAGCAGCTTTTAACAGGTAAACGGCGCGTAAAGGTTGAGGAGGCCGCATGAACCTCAGCAATCAACTACAACAGTCGTTTGCAATAAGGAGCAAATAACGTGTTAAAAAGTATCTTAATTGAAAACTTTAAAAGCTATAAAAAACAAACTTTACCGCTTGCCCCATTAACATTAATGATTGGTGCGAATGCGTCGGGAAAAAGTAATGCGTTGGAGGCGTTTAGGTTTTTGAGTTGGCTGAGTCAAGGTCAAAAACTGACCGTATTAAAGCATCGTGTTGATGATTCGGAGCAAGTGTTACGCGGCCAATTGAAAGACTTGGGTTATCTTGATAGCACCGAGTTTACTTTAGGCTGCCAAACTGACGATGAAGATTGGAATGACTATCAGGTCTCTATCTGTATCCGTGAGCAAGAATTGCATATTTGTCAGGAGCAGATTTTAGGTAAGACAAAGACTGTTCCTTTGTATCAAATTAAACAGGCGGCTACAGGGCTGAATAGTGATGTACTGGTTGCATATAATAATTTTTTAAGTGGACAGCATAAGCCAACAATTACTTGTACAGATCAAATAGCTATTCTTACCCAGTTAGAAACTCCAGCAGTATTTTCTCATGCAAAATCACGCGATGTTATTCCTAAAACTGTAAAACGATTTCAAAAGCTGCTTGAAAACACACTGTTTTTAGACCCTGTACCCTCATTAATGCGAGGTGATAGTTTCCCTGAAAAGAAATTAATGGGTGACTGTTCTAATTTATCTGGCGTTTTATATACGCTTTGGCAAGAAGAAAAAATTCGGCCAATTATTGTGACATTTATTAAAAGCTTGCCTGAGCAAGATGTATTAAACATAGAGTTTTATGAAGATAGACGAAAAAAGGTTGCGCTTGAGTTAGTTGAAAGTTTTGGTGGTAACGATAGAAAATGGTCGGTTGAGCTGTTATCGGATGGCACATTGCGCGTGTTAGCTATTGCCGCTGCATTGCTATCTGCACCAGAAGGCTCAACTGTTGTTATTGAGGAAGTTGATAATGGTGTGCATCCATCACGCGCCAAACAGCTTTTACAAACCATGCGCCAACAAGCTCAACAACGAAATATAAATCTGCTGCTCACCACACATAACCCTGCCTTAATGGATGCCTTGCCTGATGAAGCTTTGGGCGATGTCGTATTTTGCTATCGTGATGCTCAACAAGGTGATAGCCGTCTTGTTCGTTTATCCGATTTAGATGATTACGCAGGACTGGTGACTCAAGGACCATTAGGTGAGCTAGTGACACAGGGTGTTGTTGATCGCTTTGTTAAAAACCCTGTTAGTGCGGAGCAGAAAAAACAAAATGCACTGGATTGGTTAGCACAGTTACAACAAGAGGAGGCAGATGATGAGTAGTATTTGCCTTATTGATACCAGTGTTTTCTTAAATTTAATGGATGTTCCTAACCGTAACAATGATAAAGCACAAGTACAGGATGACTTCAAAACTTACGCACTGGAAGGGTGTACTTTTATTTTACCAATGGCCACGATTATCGAGACAGGTAATCATATTGCTCAAAATGGCGATGGTAATATTCGTCGTCAAACAGCAAGCCGATTTGTAGCTTATATTAAATTGGCGTTCACCAATAAAGCACCGTTCCGTTTAAGTGAACTACCTGACTCTCAGGAAATTTTAACATGGATTGATGAGTTTCCAGATCATGCAGGACGTAATAAGTCGCCAACAAAAACGACCGAAGGCACCAGTTTTGGAGATTTGAGTATTATTAAAGAATACGAAAAATGTTTGAAGTTGTTCTCGATGAGCGAGGTATTTATTTGGTCATTGGATAGTGACTTACAACAATACCATCAACGGGTTAGGTTAATATGAATCAACCTGTCCCAAAATTCCAAGAAGAATACAGTGCCAAAATCCCTGCATTGACCTTGTTGGTATCACTTGGCTGGAATTTCTTATCGCCATCGCAAGCACTTGCCGCACGAGAACATAAAACCAGTGAAGTCGTATTAAAAAATATCTTACGCGCAGAGTTAAAAAAACGTCATTTTCACTATGCAGGTAAAGACTATCCCCTCAGCGAAAAAGCCATTGATACCTTGTTGTCAGAAGTTTGCAATCCAGCCCTAAATGAAGGTTTAGGCGTGGCTAACGAGCGTATTTATAATCACATGCTGTACGGTATTACCGTCACTGAGTTTGTAGATGGCAAAAAAGCCAGCGTCACGATTCCTTTAATAGATTGGTCTAACTTCGCTAATAATCGCTTTGATTTTACCGAAGAATTTAGCGTTTTACGCGAGAACGGACTGGATTCGCGCCGTCCTGATATTGTCTGTTTTGTGAATGGCTTACCTTTAGTGGTGATAGAAGCCAAGCGGCCAGATGGTCATGCAGGTAAAGCCCCCACCATTGCCGAAGGTATTTCGCAGTCATTGCGTAATCAGCGTCATGATGAGATTCCTTCCTTGTTCGCTTATACGCAACTGTTGTTATCTATTAACGGCATAGAAGGGCGTTACGGTACAACCTTAACCAAAGAAAAGTTTTGGGCAGCATGGCGTGAAGAAGACATTAGCGATGCCGCTATGTATGCCATTAAAAATACCAAGCTCAATATCAATCAACTTAATACGCTATTTTCTTATCGCCACGTAGCCGATAGAAAGTGGTATGAGCAGCTTGTGGCTGGTGGTGAGTTAATGGTGACGGAGCAAGACCGCCTACTCATTAGCTTACTGCAACCATCTCGCTTATTAGAGATGGTGCGCTATTTTGTGTTGTTTGATAAAAAAGTCGGCAAAATTGTTGCTCGTTATCAGCAAGTATTTGGCATTAAGCGGCTTATTGAGCGTATCAATCAGCAACGACCCGATGGTGGACGAGAAGGCGGTGTGATTTGGCACACTACAGGGTCAGGTAAATCGTTCACGATGGTATTTTTATCGAAAGCCTTAATTTTGCATGACAGTCTTAAAAAGTGCCGCATTATTGTTGTCACTGACCGTATTGACCTAGAAAGTCAATTAAGTAAAACATTTGCCTCTGGTGGAGAGTTAGCCAGTAAAAAAGACCGCGAAGAAGCACTCGCCACATCGGGCAGAGGCTTGGCCGAAAAAATTGGCAAAGGTCAGGAGCGTATCGTTTTTTCTTTAGTGCAAAAATTCAATACCGCCGCTAAATTGCCAGAATGCTATAACGACAGCCCCGATATTATTGTGCTGATTGATGAAGGTCATCGTAGTCAAGGCGGTGAAAATCATATCCGTATGAAACAAGCCTTACCGAAAGCGGCTTTTGTTGCGTTTACGGGTACGCCTTTACTCAAAGAAGATAAAACCACCAATAAATTTGGCGCAATTGTTCATGCTTACACCATGCAACGTGCGGTCGAAGATAAAACCGTTACGCCATTATTATATGAAGAGCGTATTCCTGATTTAGATGTCAACGAACGTGCCATTGATATATGGTTTGATCGTATCACTGCTAATTTAAGTGAAGAACAACGTACCGACCTTAAACGTAAGTTTGCCCAAAAAGGCCAAATCTATCAGTCCGAAGACCGTATTCGTTTAATTGCACTCGATATAGCAGAACACTTCACCCAGAACATAGAGGAAGGACTAAAAGGCCAAATTGCCTGTGATAGCAAGATTTCGGCTATCAAATACAAACAGTTTTTAGATGAAGCAATGGCTATTTTAGAGCCTGAACAACAGTTTGAAACGGCAGTCGTGATTTCCGCACCCGATACGCGTGAAGGCAATACCGATGTTGATGAAAAGTCTATGCCGCTAGTCAGTAAATGGTGGAAAGATAATGTTGGTTCACAAGATGAGTCCGTTTATACCAAACAGGTAATCAGCCGTTTTGAAGATGACCCAAAACTCAAGTTGTTGATCGTTGTCGATAAACTGTTAACGGGTTTTGATGAGCCACAAAACGCCGTGTTGTATATTGATAAACCATTAAAGTCGCACAATCTTATCCAAGCCATTGCCCGTGTTAATCGTCTGCACGACAAAAAGAAATTTGGCTTATTAATAGATTATCGTGGCATTTTAGCCGAATTAGACACCACAATTGCCAACTATCAAGACTTAGCCAACCGTACACAGGGCGGTTTTGAGATAGATGATTTACTTGGCTTATATAGCCAAATGAGTAGTGAATATAAACGCTTGCCTCGTCTTTATCAGAACCTTTGGGCAATATTTAAAGATGTCAAAAACAAAAACGACATTGAGCAGTTGCGACAAGTATTAATTCCTCACGTTCAAGAAGTGAATGGCGAGTTGGTTGATGTTCATTTGAAAGTCAGAGATGACTTTTACGAAGCGTTAACGGAGTTTGCGAGTTGCCTACAAATTGCCTTGCAGTCGATGAGCTTTTTTGATGATAAAAGCTTTAGCGATGCCGACCGTCAGCACTATAAAGACACGGTAAAACAACTCAGCAGCTTACGACAATTAGTCAGACGTGATGCAGGGGAAACTGTGGACTATGACCAGTATGCCGAACAAGTCAAAAAGCTATTGGACAAGCACGTTGTTGGTGTCGGAGTAAAAGAGTCCGAAGGCGTTTATGAGGTCGGTAAAATGGGTCGCCAACTCAAACCCGAAGAATGGAACGCCGACAAAACGCGCAATGAGACTGACATCATTAAAACACGCGTCACCAAAATGATTGAGCAGGAGTTACGCGATGACCCCTATGCTCAGGAGTCTTTTTCTAAGTTATTGCGTCAAGCGATAGAAGAAGCAGAAAGCCTATTTGACCATCCACTTAAACAGTATTTGTTATTTTCTGAGTTTGAAGAAAAGGTAAAAGATCGGAAGCTGGATGAGTTACCCAGTCGATTTATCGGCAATCGTTACCCTCAAGCCTATTTTGGCGTGTTCAAAACAGTGTTGCCTGATGTGATCAGCCGTTTATCCCAAGATGAAAATAAGGAAGGTTTGGAAATCTGGATTCAGTTGGCATTTAAAATTGATGAGCTGGTGAATCAAGCGGTGTTAGAAAACTCAATCAGTCCACAAAGTATTGAGTCAGAAATACGAAAAGCGTTATTGCCGCTGATTTTTAAAACCTGCAAAGACATTGGTGCAGGTATGGATCAAGCCAAAGCGATTGTCGAAATGATTGTCCAAATTACGCGAGTAGGGTTGTTGCATGAACGTATTGAGCAATGAGCCTCTAGGCCGTTTATGGTATGGCGATATTGAAATTAATTATCAAGTCGCCAACCGCGAGCGTGTCACACGACGAGTTCTTATTAAGGTTCATCCTGATTGTCGTGTCGAGGTTCACGCGCCAGAGAATGCAACGCTTGAAGCAATACACCATGCGGTAAAACAAAGAGCGCGTTGGATTGCTCAGCAATTGGCGGAGTTTGAAGCCCAATTAACCTATGTCACCCCTCGTTGTTATGTCAGCGGTGAAAGTCATCATTATTTGGGTAAACAGTATGTTTTAAAAGTGACAGAAGACTCATTACTGCCTCAGCAGGTCAAACTGTTACGGGGGAAAATACAAGTTTATGTTCATCAAAAAAATGCTGATGTTGTTAAGGGACTATTAAAAGAGTGGTATAAAAAACGCGCCAAAGATGTTTTTCAACGGCGTTTAGAAGCGTTATTGCCACAAGCATTGTGGGTTGTAGCACCTCCTACGATCAGAATACAAACGATGCAAAAACAGTGGGGTAGTTGCTCACCAGAGGGGCGAATCACGCTCAATCCTAATTTAGTCAAAGCACGACGCGATTGTGTTGACTACGTTATTCTCCATGAGCTTTGTCATCTTGCCGAACATAATCATAGCGAGCATTTTTATCGGTTAATTGCGCAAGTGATGCCTAATTGGCAGGTTGTTAAAAAAGAGCTTGATGATAGGGCGGCAGTGTTTTTGTGAGCTGAGCTATTTGATAGCGTTTATAAAACTCTCTTACTCATCCACTCTTTCCCAGTTTCTGAATTAAAATAAGAAATAAGTCATAGAGGCTTGTTTCTTTGAAAATATATTGGAGCAGTTTGGTCTCTGCCTATAATTATCAAAGTTTCTGCCTCATATCCATAATTGATTGTGTAATATCTGAAACTTTATTTCGTTTTGAGTGTATTTTTTCGGAAACAGCATCTATTTTTTGCTGTAACGCGTACCTAATTTCTTCTGCACGTCCTCCTGATTTTAAATTATAGATTTTATCTTGCCAATCACTAATAAGACCTTCATCATGAACAATAGATTCAATAATATTCGCTTTCGCAGATTCAGCCTTTTGTATGTTATTTTCTAAACTTCGTAAAAAGTCATTTTGTCTCTCGTTGTAAGCCCATTCCCGAGCTGTAAAAAAGCTTTGGCAAGCACTATTGAATTGTTCCCATAATTTATCCGAGTCTTCTTTGGGTAAAGGGTTAACAGATTTCCACTCTTGTTGAAGAGTTTTGAATTCCTCACCTGCGGATCGCCAGTCTGTTGAGCGTGCTAACCGTTGTGCTTGTGAAATTAATGAAAGAGCGCGAGCCTTATTGCTTTGACGAACAGGGGTTCTAATCCCTAAACCGCGAAAACTTTAACTTTTTGTATTCATTAGACTTTTTCATTTTAAAGATTGAACTGCCAAAGTCTTGAAAAGAGTAACTAATGGAAACCGTTTACGTTACATTGTCTGGGTGACGGGTAATGTGACTGTTTTTCTGCGATTTCTGACCATATTTTTGATGTCACACAAACGAACGTCTGTGTGACAATAAGATTGCGCGGTTTCGGGCTTACAACCCCAGAGTGAAAATGGGAGGTCTAAAAGCGAGGCTAAGCCTTGGTATTATTGGCTTTGCGTAAAATCTTACGCTACTTTTCTGCATTTTTTGTTTAAATGCACCCTGTATTGGCGCAGCGCGTGGGTGATTGTGAGAACAAGCCAGCATTGTTACAGGGAAACAGTTGGAGCGTGTTTCAATTAGAGGATCAAAAAGTAAGAGATTCTGTCACAATGGCTTAAAAAAGTTATTGGTGGAGTCGTATAGAGCGACGATTATGCGGGTGACGGGCGAAGTATCGGTGTCAAACGCCAGCCCTCGTTTTGATTCACTCTCCTAGTTGAAATAGGCTCAATCGCTAAAAAATCCCGACAGAGTTTACAATCCCCCCGCATATAAAGTCAGAATAGACATTCTCTAGTGGCCAAAATAGCCTGTTTGACCCTCAATAGTGCAATTTCAGAAAACGCATTATGCATTTGTTCTCGAAACCAGATTGAGTAGAATTTAATGTCTCTCATAAATCTCACTTCTCCTTCACAGAAATCCACAAAGTCCAGTGTAGGGTTACCTTCAAGAAACTCTTGATACATATTATAGTAAATATCGTCGAACCAAGTTGGCTCTAATATTTGTAGCAGGTCGGCATCTCGTAGGATAGCTTGGTACTCATTTAATGGCTCGCGACGAAATGGGTACTGCGTACTTTGTAAGGTCTCAAGGACAAACGACAAGTCCAATGTGCCTGAGTAGATAGCCTTGATGTATGTATCAGTACTTGTCAAGAAGTGGTGAGCAATGTTGATGGATCTCGAAATGTTGACAATGTCAGGGAGCTTAACCCCAGAATGGCCAATATCATGAAATGCTGCGGCCAAAATTGTTGAATTGACTTCTTTTTGCTGTGTTTCGGAGAGGTTATCAAGATTGGCTTGAAGGTGGTAGCACAGCCCTTGAACTGTTCCTTCCACTACACAGCAAGTGTGATACCAGTCATGGTAAGGCCGAGAGCGACCATTCTCCTCAAAACAAACATAGATATGGTTAAACAAATCTTGGGAGTCTATATTTGTGATTTTAACCATTTTTGTGAATGCACGACAGGCTGCTTCGTGTTTAGCCAAGCGGAAATTGGCAATTTCCAATGCGGTCAACCGATAGCCGAGACGTTTTTTAATTTTATCAAACTTGTTCATTGGGAGTCCTTCTACGGTAGGTTATTACACCACGCTATTCTAAATAAGGGCTGCGTTTGATGTTGATAACCTCGTAATGGATCAGTTTACCCTGTCTGGGGAGGTCAACCTCATCACCAAGGATCTTGTGCAGCAACCGTTCTCCAACTGGAGAGAGGTAAGATACTATCCCTTTTTGAGGGTCACCTTCTTCATAGCCCAAGATGGAGTGAATGCGAGTTTCTCCATCATCTGATTTCAATTCAACCTCCATGCCAGGCATGACTTCATGAAAGTCTTGATTCTGAATATAATCCATATCATTAATTACCTTGGCGGAACGGATAACATCATTGAGATTAGCAATTCTTTTCGGTAGTTCATAAGTCACCCTAGTACGTAATTGCATAAACTCTGGATTCTCCCGAAGATCATTATCTAGGCTGGCAGACTGCCCCATTGCGCGTGTGGACTTTTCTATATCTTGGATAAGTTCTTTTTGCTTCTGGGCAAGGCTGCTTAGTCCTTTACGGGTTACATAGTAAATTTTTGACATATTCAGTTTAACCAATCGAGTATAGACATAGCCTTTAGAACGGCATCTTGCAGATTGTTGGTACTGTTGTTGACCAGATGAAACTGATCTTCATAACGATTAAATTCCATCAAGAACCGATTGCGAGTATCTTCATCATCAAGCACTTTATCCAGCCCACTCTTGCCACGGACAGTAATTCGATTTTGACGGACAGATTCATCAATATTGACGAAAATAGTCGTGTCAGGCTTATGGATTGAATACCCCATGCCCTCATAATTCAGTTCGACATCCAAACCAGCGACTCGGTGTGAGATAACAGTGTCAATGAGATAACGTACGCAGTACACGTTATGTGTTTTCAGATGACTTTTAATTTGGTCAGAGGCATAAGCAACCGAAGCTAGGTAGTACAAAAAGTGAGCTGATTGTGAAATGGTTCGAACATCGCCATCAAACAACTCACGAGCCTCACCGAAGACACCACCTGGTGTCTTGAACAACATTCCATTAGGATCGCACTTGCAGAGTGCTTCCGCTAAGCTAGAAGTTCCAGACCCGTCTAGTCCAGTTATTACAATAAGCTTGCCTGTCATATTCATTCTCCTTTCAAATGGCCTGGTATTACTGGAAAATTTTTGGCATCTCTGATGGTAATTCGCTCAACATTTTCAATGTCTAGGAAGTATCTTTCTATTGATTGTCCTTCTGGCGTAGCTGTCATCGTAAGATCCAGTCGTTCCATAAGGATTGAAGGCGATTCCCTGTAAATGTTTCTTCCTCCACGGGCACTCATAGATAATGATGTACCATGCACTGGAGAAACAGCAAGACGCCAAGCTTGACCCTCCTCTGCCAACTCACCAGTCAAGCCAAAAGCACGCTCGTGATGTGGAGTAAGCGGCAGGTCAGGCCTTGATGCAATGGATTTGTACTCGTGGAAAGCTCGACCCAAGTTGCAGATATGTCCAGTCTCTACGGAAATATTTTTGTCAAAAAAAGCCGAGGCGGGGAAATCTGCCAAATGCAGTACTCGCACATAACTCTTTACTAACTCAATAACTTGTTCACGTATGTAGGTTGCTGTCATCGGGTCTTGGACATCAAGCGAGACAGCCTGTTGGTGTAGAGCATTCATAACGGCTTCAACATCGCCCCATGTTTGATTTTTGCCACTTGTCTTTGCTTGGATTAACAAATTAAGCAGATATCGTTCTCCGTCAATGAACCCAGAACCAGGCCGTTTTGTGGTTTTTGGATAAAAGTACTTAGCTGTGATGCCATTGGATTGGCGTGTCGCATCCACAGCAAAGTATTCACCATCCTCGTTCTGAAGCTGATGCAGTAAAGAGTCTTTGCATTTCAGACCAACTGGCAATATATCACCTCGCAGTAAGGAGGTTATCAATGAGTCATCTTCGTGGTTAACCCCATAAATCAGCCAGCACGGCTCACCTTGGTGACTAAGCTCAGTGCTATGGCTTTTCGCATCGGTAATTGTAGAGGTCGGCAATTTGCGATTAGCTGCCTTTTGTATAACCAGATAGAGGCCTGAGCGGATTACAAAATGTCCGTCAACCTCATATTTATTGACTTCATTAGCTACTACGAGAGGGCGGAAGCGTAGTTCAACACAAGTACCCTTGCGTCCTTTTTGAGCCGATAAGAAGGTATTCCTATAGGTATTCAGAAGATTCGCAGAATCCCGCTCGAAATCATCCCTAGTTGCTACACCAACACGCTCAGCAGCTCTTGTCCATCCGTAGGTATAAGGGGAAAATGACAAACGTAGCCCAGCAATACCTGTCATTAATGTATTACTGATGCGCTCATGCATCGCCTGAATCGCTGAGTTATGTCTACTATACCCCACAGTGGCAATGCGAATTTTTACGCCTAGGTCATCATGCAACCATCGCACCATATCGTCGAGATGCGGATATGCAGCAGGGTCGTTATCCAAATAGCAATAGATAACACCAGGGCGATCTTTTCGTTTGTTGCCAATCAGTCCATGAATTGGCATTACAAAATTGCGGGAGAAAACACCCGTGGTACTCAGTGGCTCTGCACAAACCGCATTATCTTCGCGAGCCCATTCAAGACCTACGGTTTTCAAAGCTGCGACTAGATTAGCTAGATCTTTCTGACTCATATTCCAGAGAGTCGTGCCAGCACTTTGACTGCAAAAACTACAACGATTTAGGCAGCCAACCTGTGTTTGGAAGTGACGCATGGTCTGTAAAGCATCTCTGGGGAGCATTCTTATTTGCTTTACCAACTGCTCACGGCGTTGTTGATCCTCCATGGAAACGGCTTGCAATGAGCCTTCACTTTCAAGAGCTGCTAATCGAACTAAACTATTATGGCTATCGACTCCGAAAAGGTTGACAGGTTCTATACTTAAGGAGGGAGAGGATAAAGTAGCAGTACCCATGATTATTTATCTCCTACTAGATTGCATGGTCATAGTCACTATGAGTATAATATAGCCATGAATGAGAATATGTCAAACAACTCTTTAGCTATCTTGAATGCCATGCGAAACGGCGCTGTTGTGCGTCAACGCTTGCAATGGATAGAAGATCGTCTTTGGTGGGTTGGAGGGCTTAACCGTTCCGATCTGGTACTTCGTTTCGGAATTTCACCGCCCCAAGCCACTAATGATTTTTCGCTATACCAAAGGCTGGCTCCAGCTAATATCAAGTACGACTCTCAAAAAAAGCTGTATATATGCGGTGACAAATTTGTCCCATTATTCGCTAAGGATCATGAACTTTGGCTTCAAGAGAGCAATTTGGAAGCTGCGGATTTGCAAACTATCCAGTTGGTTGGCGTAACATCGCTTAAACGCGGTATTGACCCCACTCTAGTACAACTCATCGCAAGAGCCTCTCGTAATAAGACTCCTTTGCGTATCATCTATCAGTCTATGAAAATGGTAGAGCCGATGGAGCGAATCATTAGCCCGCATTCAATTGTTGCAACCGAGGTTCGATGGCATATTCGTGCCTGGGACGAGATATTTCAGACCTTCCTTGACCTAGTGCCATCACGCATTATCAATGCTACACCAGATTCATCTGTACGTTGGGTGCCTCAAGAGCAGGATGTAGAGTGGAACAAGATGGTCGACATCGTTCTCATTCCATCTCGAAAACTGTCAGAAAATCATCGAAAAATTACTGAAAGAGACTATCAAATGCACCAAGGCTGCCGAGTACTCAAGGTGCGTGCGTGCTTGGTTTATTACCAACTTTCTGCGCTGTATTTAGTAGACGCTGTGCGTAACAACGCAGGACAGCCAGAAGAAAGGGACTTTGGAATTGCGGTGGGAAATTGGAAAGAATTACAACCACTTGTAATGGAGATGCGATAATGGCTTTAACCCTTGATGATTTAGAGATGATCAAGGCAAGGATTTTGGAAACAACAGTCCTCCAAGGAGTGAGGCCACTAGAGTCTGCCCATACATCCGTCTGGGTGGCCTCTGGACTTGCTAAGATATCCGCAGCTTATGGTGCAGCTCTATGTGAGCGTTACTCTGGGCATCCAAGCCGAATGATGACAGCACTCGATTATTGTCATAAGCCTTTTTTACAAACACTTCCAGTGCTTTTGTCTCTCAAGGGACATCACGAGGATGCGGTGAGTGTAGCTGAGATGATCGTCAAGCGATCAATAGATAATTCTATTTTAATTACGGGCGACCCAGAGGGGCTGGCTGCTATGGCGCTCAAATCAAGCAGCTTATCGTGCAGTATCGTGACAGCGAGTTTCCCAGAAAGGGATCGAAGATTTGTAAATTGTAGTTCAATCTTTATGCTATCGGCATTGGCCTACCAAGTTGTAAAACAGGCTTTAGGGAAAGAATTTTTCGAGAGCATCAGCGAAGAGCAATTAACTCTGTCATTCTATAAAGTTGCAGAGGCGAGCCACGCGATTACTGAAGGTATTACTATTGAGGATTGGCAAAATAAACAGCTTATTGTCTTAGGCCAAGGACTAGAATCAGAGTTGGCTTTACCATGGCAGTCAATATTTGCAGAGGCTGGAATCACCACACCAATCCTCCTCGATATTAAAGATTACACACATGGAGACCATTTAGCGTCCGTTAGATTAAACAATGCTATATTTTTGGTCATCCAGCAACCAGGTCTTGAAGAAATATGCCGCATCTTTGTATCACGTTTTTCATCGCGTTATATCGTGAAGTTAATTTCGCTTGAAACAATAGGGCCGATGAGGTACTGGGAAAACCTTTTTTATTGCTGTAACGCTGCCGATGCACTGACTAAAATGTTGGGATACGGTGGCCAACGCCCCCCAAAGGATCCTATAGTCAATGGATGGCGCGGATGGGGCTGTATTATGCCTTGAGACATAGACACACTGGATCGAGCCTTTAATCTAACCGATTTTCAGCATAGAAACGAGCTTCTGGACACTATCTGTCACTGCCCATGTAAAAATGACCCCCTAATTGTAGGGGCTTGCATTTGAAAACTCCTTGCTTTTATATGTGATTAGCCGATTATAGAATCGGCTAGTTTTCATATAAATGTTGCTAGTCGTCAAATAAACTAAACAGACCGCCAACTAATGCACCAATAACAATTGCAGGTACGACTACGGGTGCGGCTGCAATGCTTGCACCAGCTAACCCTGTAGCCATAGCTCCACCACCAATAAGGCTGGTTGTGGCTACTGCCCCACTACCACTAATTAATCCACTAACTAATGCCCTTTGCGTTGTTTGTGTGGCGACTGTTGTGAGTGCGTGCTTTGGTATATTTGTGAGAAGTAGGTCTTTTATCAAACTGTAATGAGAGGCAACGGTTGTTACATTCTCCATTACGCTTCTTACCTGATCGCTACGAGCGCAACCTGTAACACACCAACAAGCAAAGTGTTCACAATTGTTGAAGACTAAATTGTAATCATCTTCACCAATGCGATCAATAGCTCTGGCAGCTACTTCACTAGAGCTATAAGCAACTTGATATTGTGGGTAATTGATGATCTTAAACTCATCTTTGCCATCTAAAAAACCTACAATACTGGTTTCTTCAATAGCCCCTTTATTGAAGGCTCTTGCAAAACCAGAATAGTGAACAACCCTACCACTACCAACATAAATACCATGATGGGTATAGAGACCACGAGATACGGCAATGTGCATGCCTGTGACTAAATTTTTCATAAGATTTTCCTGTTATACATGCGTTAGTAGCGAACAAAACTGTTTGTGTTGTACGTTGTGATGAGAGCATCGTTATGACACACGACTGTTATTCCCCCTTTGTCTAAAATTTTTAAAGCTGTACGCCTAATCACAAATAAAGCTTCGATTGCTTTATTTATTAAGCCAACAACATTCAGGTGTTTAAATTTCTTCTGCAAGATAGAAAGACTTAAAATTTTTCTATCTAAATCAAGAAGATATTTTTTAATTATCTTCTTGTTACTGATGAGTTTGTCGCCTTTGATCTCCCCGATTTGAAATACCAAATCAATCATTTGTTTAGTATTTCCCCTTTGTGCCATTCTCCGCTGAAAATGACGTGTCATCTTTAAGTTCATTTTCGTTTGACCTTTTTTGCAAAATATTGAAACCCAGTGCCTCTCCGCCTTGATGCATGTTAGTATTGCTTTTTTGTTATATCAAGTGATGAAGAGATAATTTCAGTTGGTTGTTTTTTGTATATAATGGAATAAAAAGTGATGGACTAGCTATTTTTTTTATAAATTACGTCACTATTTACATTATTTATATTGATTTAATTGCTTGATTTATTTATTTTGTTCTGTATTAGTGATGCAAATTATTTGCTCCTAGTTGTAATCGGAGCAAAGCTCTGCATTGTCTTCCAAAGGTCAATTTGTAAAGAAGTGTAACCAATGAAACAAGAGATATATGGCTTGCTTGATCTAAACCAAAAAGAGCTTGTTGATTTAACTACCAGTACATATAAGCTCGTTTGGGAGCAGGTATTGCTTTTAGCAATTAGTGCTAGACAGCAATACTTCCATAGAGATACAAATGAAGGCTTTCACCAGCGTGTGAAGATGGTTCATGTTTTGAATAAAAAATATCGCGGCTTAAATGAAAGCGAAAAAAATTCAAGCAGGGATATTTTTTTGCATCTGTATAAGATGCTAGAGTCAGAATACGGTAGCAATAAAATTATTGAATATCTCTTAGATGACGAAAAGAAGAATAGTATTTTTAGTATCAAAAAAGAGATTTTAGCAGATATGGAGAAGAGAAAAATTGCTTTTCCATCGTTACAATTTAGTGATAATTATAATCGCCATTACTCATACTACTCCTTATATCAAATACTTAAACAGCCTATTGAATTATTTAGGATATTGTTAGATATAGATAATTCCATTGAAGATTTTATTAATAAAATGGTCGGATATGTAGCAAGAGAATACATAGAAAATAACAACTCATATTGCCTAAAATCTATATTTAGAGGCATAGAGGCAAGAGAAAATGATTTTAATTTTATTATTCAGAATATAGATTCTGTCAAAAATAAAGAAGAGTTAGAAAAAGTGATCAAAGGGCAAATAGCTGTGTCCATGGGAGTTAATTTTACATTTGTCTATAATAAATTATCTGACCCTTTCTTTGATGAATCAAAAGGTACGAAGATTAAACCACTTTCAAATATTTTTCACATAACGTCAAAAATTGATACGTTAGAATTCAGCATCAATAAGGATGCTTTATCCAACATAATCAATATAAATCAACTAGATGAGCTAACTATAAAAATTAAAAAAGAGTTAGAAAAAGCAAACGATGGAAAAGAGTATTCCGCTCGTCTCATGGGGCTCGATAATAAAGAGCGAATAGAACAGAGTGAGGTATTAAAAATACTTAAAGATTGGTATAAGAAATCCAATACGGATATCTTTAATAAATTAGAACAAATACCAAAAATTATTGCCTCCATTTTAGAGTTTGATATTCGATACTTTAAAGGCTTTTTTGATCCAGATTTTGGCTTTTATCGTTCTCATCTTACGCCAAACCAACAAGACCATAAACAGTTACCTGCAAACGAGATATATACGTTAGTGTCTTTATTCATAAGGAATTATTTGTACTATAAAGATAACAGACAATATCTATATGGGTACAAAGAAGAGATAAATAGTTATCTTATTGATGATATGAAAAACAGGGATTTTGTAGGTATATCTCATTTAAATAATCAGATGATGGGTGACTGGACTACCTTTGAGAAAAATGATTATAAACGTATGATAAATCGGTTCAAACGCTTGTCACCTTATTTGAGTGTTAAAAGTAACGAAAATATTGATGAGCAAATCAAAAAGCAACAAAATATTAGTAAGACTGAAAATGCGCCAGCATATCCGTTAGACTCGTATTTTGCTTTACCTTTATGGACAAATAGGCTTTATATAAAAGAAGAAGAGCAAGATGGAGAAGTGGCGATTTAAGCGTATTAGGCTTTATTCGAGTAGTGAAAAATGATACTAATCCTCTGGCGGAGTGGATTGCCTTACACGCTCTAACAGCCCTAAAAACAAAAAAGCCCCTCCTTGCCGAAGGGATTTTTTGGCGTCTTGGTTGTGATTAGCAGTCAAGACGGTTGGTTTAAGTTTCCTTGACCCAGAGACTTTAGCCAGCCTTGATGTTATCGGAATCAGGTTGAGTGTGCTAGTGAAGATGGGGCTGTTTTGGGTTGGTTTTGGTGGTGATTTTTAGGTCTGTTTGGGGTGATTTTTAGTTGTATTTAACATAATCGGCGTTATGCGAGGTAATAATGTAGCACCCAAGTAGTAATGTCCAGTTCTGGCTAAATAGAAATGTCCGCCTATATTAGCGATTCATGATAGAAAAAATAACAGGTATTTTTTCTATCGTAGAGGCTCAATATGGCAAGAACTGAGATGGTGACTGTGAGCATGCGTGAACTGCACAGATTGAAAACGGTACAAGCTGTTATTGATGGCTTAATTACCGTCAAGACAGCTGCTGAGCGGCTTAATATAACTGATCGGCAATTACGGCGAGTGATTTGTCGCTATCAAGCCGAAGGCTCTATCGGGCTTATTTCTCGTCATCGAGGTAAGCCGAGTAATAATCAATTAGCCTCTGGTATTGCTGAGCAAGCTATCACGATTATACGCGAACATTATGCTGACTTTGGTCCTTCTTTAGCGTGCGAAAAACTCGCAGAGAGACACGGCTTATATTTGGCTAAAGAGACGGTGCGTCAACTCATGATTAGCACAGGTCTGTGGATTCCACGTCAGCAACGACCCCCTAAAATTTATCAGCCTCGTAATCGTCGCTCCTGTGTTGGTGAGTTAATTCAAATTGATGGCAGTGATCACCGTTGGTTTGAGGAACGTGCGCCCGCCTGCATCCTGTTGGTCTATGTCGATGATGCGACAAGTCGAATAATGGCACTCTATTTCACCTACAGCGAGTCAACGTTTAGTTACTTCCATGCGACTCGCGCTTATCTAGAGCGTCATGGTAAACCGATGGCGTTTTACAGTGATAAGGCCAGTGTTTTTCGTATTAATAAGAAGGACATACGTGGAGGTGATGGTCACACACAGTTTGGTCGCGCACTCTATGAGCTGAATATTGAAGGAATTTGTGCTAACTCCAGTCAGGCTAAAGGGCGTGTTGAACGCGCTAATTTGACGCTACAAGACCGACTAGTCAAAGAGTTGCGGTTACGTAAAATCAGTACCATGACAGAGGCTAATGCGTTCATGCCTGAGTTTATCGCGGATTATAACGTTCGCTTTGCTAAGCCGCCGAGAAGTGATCATGATGTGCATAGGCCAGTGAGGCAGGATGAAAATCTTGATTTGATTTTTGCATGGCGAGAACCACGCTGTGTGTCGAAAAGCTTAACGTTGCAATATGATAAACGGCTTTATTTGTTAGAGGATACGCCTTCGGCTCGTGCATTGGTTGGGTGTTATATTGAGGTATATCATTACGCGGATGGGCGCATTGAGCTTCGAGCAAATGGGGTTTCCCTGCCCTTCACGATTTACGATCGTTTATCTGAGATTGACCAAGGGGCAATTGTTGACAATAAGCGTTTGGGTCATGTTTTACACATGGCACAAATAGTACAAGCACAGCGTGATAATCAACGTTCGCAATCGGTTCCTGCAAATTATGGAGAAATGCGAAAACGCGGTAAGGCTTTAGGTAAAAAGCCGCCATTAGCTTTAAATGAAAAAGATATACAGAATGCAATTAATCAATTAAATGTGGGGATTTGTACGTAAAAACTCAGGCATTAATGGCTAAGTTAAATAAAATACGGACATTTTAACTTAGCCCAAAAGCGGACATTTTAATTTAGCCTTGACAAATAAAGGGGGGGGTTAAAGAGGTTTTAAAGAGGAAAAATAGTGCGGAAAATAAGCGGTTTAAACCAAAAACGTAACGCATGAGGCCAGCCATCATCGTCATTGTGCCACAAAGTTAATCTCTAATTTATAACCCAGTGCCGCTGCATAACGTCTTAAGGTTGATAAGCTCGGCGAGTGTTGCTGATCTACTAACGAGCTTTCTAAACGTGAAACGGCACTTTTGGTGGTTCCCATGCGTTTGGCTACTTCTTCTTGGGTCATATTGGCCTGTTTACGCGCCTTGAGTACGGTATCTACGGTGTCGTACTCTTCTTTTACGGCGTTATAAGCCTCTTTAAACGCGGCATCTTTTAAGTCATTGAGCAATTCGGCTTGAGGATCGCAGAGAACGGGCGCATAAGGTTCATCCCAAGCTTCTTGACTGATCGACCGTGGTTTTTTAGCCATGTTCTTGTACCTCTTTTAATCGCTTACGAGCTAACGCTAATTCGTCATCGGGGGTGGTTTGTGTTTTTTTGATGAAACCATGCAAAATCACAATACGCTGGCCGACTTGAAAACAGTAAAAAGCACGACCGATGCCTTCTTTACCTTTGGCGCGTAATTCAAACAGCCCTCCACCCATGCTTCGACTGTGAGGCATACGCAAGTCTGCTCCATGTTCTTGTAGAAGCAACATGAGATGTTGATAGCTGGCTCTGATGTCACTTGGCCATGTTTTCATGTGTGCTTCGACACGCGCATTATAATAGGTGATGATGTAGCTCATGCCGTTAAAGTTAGCAAAAATGAGAACTTATGGCAATGGAAATCTCTTTTTTAAGGGGTATTTAAACAAACGACAGAAAAGTAGCGTAGAAATTTATGCAAAGCCAACGGCACTAAGGCTTAGCCTCGGTTTTCGACTTCCCATTTTTAATCACACCAAGATGGCACTTTTTACACGAACGTGGTAACTGCCTCTTGTAGTGTCCGCGAAACCGCGTTGAATGGCCATGAATATACATCTTTATAGATTGCTTTTTAAGCATTTTTGCACGCGAAACCACGTTGGATTGCATACTAA
>ERZ724525.466-NODE-466-length-22846-cov-8.970471_pt1 | contig 22846 bp, 19 predicted proteins | sample MGYA00376058_ERZ724525 | MGnify/ENA primary metagenome ERZ724525 (study PRJEB28724, sample SAMN07190888) | wastewater metagenome | isolation source: influent of sewage treatment plant in Hong Hong | place: USA: Christiansburg, Virginia | collected 2016-03-01 ... | reverse complement strand
AATCGTGCCTACGTTGACGTGTGGTTTGGTCCGTTCGAACTTACCTTTTGCCATGATATATCCAATCTTATTTTTAATAACGGGCGATCTTCACGACCGCCCATGTGTGAGTTTAGTGTGTTACTTCGCGCGAGCGCTCATAACGGCTTCAACCACGTTACGCGGCGCTTCTGCGTAATGCTTGAATTCCATTGAGTACGTTGCACGACCCTGCGTTGCTGAACGCAAATCTGTTGAATAACCAAACATTTCAGACAATGGCACTTCGGCACGGATGGCTTTACCGCCACCAATCATGTCGTCCATGCCCTGAACAATACCACGGCGTGATGACAAATCGCCCATCACTGTACCGGTGTATTCTTCTGGCGTTTCAACTTCAACTTGCATCATGGGTTCGAGCAATACAGGTTTTGCTTTACGCATGCCTTCTTTAAATGCCATTGAACCCGCCATGCGGAAGGCGTTTTCGTTCGAGTCAACATCATGGTATGAACCAAAATGCAATGTGACTTTAACGTCAACCACTGGGTAACCTGCGATCACACCTGATTTCAATGTTTCTTCAACACCTTTACCAACTGCAGGAATGAATTCGCGAGGCACCACACCACCTTTAATGGCATCCACAAACTCAAAGCCAACACCTGGCTCTTGCGGTTCGAGTTTCAAAATCACGTGACCGTATTGACCACGACCACCCGATTGCTTAACGAATTTCGCTTCAGCGTTTTCAACGGTGTCACGAATCGTTTCGCGGTATGCCACTTGTGGCTTACCAACGTTCGCTTCCACGTTAAATTCACGCTTCATGCGGTCAACGATAATTTCCAAGTGCAACTCACCCATACCGCCGATGAGGGTTTGGCCAGATTCTTCGTCAGTCGACACGCGGAAAGACGGATCTTCTTGTGCCAAACGATTCAATGCCAAGCCCATTTTCTCTTGGTCGGCTTTGGTTTTTGGTTCAACGGCTTGTGAAATCACAGGCTCAGGGAACACCATACGCTCCAAAATAATCGGCGCGTCCAACGCACACAAGGTTTCGCCTGTTGTGACGTCTTTCAAGCCAATACATGCAGCGATGTCACCTGCCAAAACCTCTTCAACAGGTTCACGAGCGTTGGCGTGCATTTGCACGATACGACCCACACGTTCTTTTTTGTCTTTGACCGCATTCAAAACGGTTTCACCCGCTTTTAACACGCCAGAATACACACGAACGAACGTCAACTGACCCACGAATGGATCGGTCATCAATTTAAATGCCAAAGCAGAGAATTTCTCTTTGTCATCGGCTTTACGCGTGATGGGGTTGCCGTCTTCGTCCTCACCTGTAATCGGTTTAACGTCGATTGGCGATGGCATGAAATCCAAAACAGCGTCCAACATGGCTTGTACGCCCTTGTTTTTAAACGCAGAACCACACAACATGGGTTGGATCTCACACGCCAAGGTACGGGTACGCAAGGCTTTTTTGATTTCCTCTTCTGTCAAATCACCTTCTTCAAGGTATTTGTTCATCAACTCTTCAGTTGCCTCAGCAGCGGACTCAACCATTTTTTCACGCCATTCTTGCGCTGTGGCAAGCAAATCAGCAGGAATATCGCCGTATTCAAAGGTCACGCCTTTGTCTTCGTCCCAAATAATGGCTTTCATTTTGATCAAATCAACCACGCCTTGGAAATTTTCTTCCGCGCCGATTGGAATTTGAATCGGTACTGGATTCGCGCGCAAACGCAATTTCATGCCTTCAACGACTTTGAAAAAGTTCGCGCCAGTGCGATCCATTTTGTTCACGAAGGCCAAACGTGGCACCGCGTATTTGTTGGCTTGACGCCATACGGTTTCAGACTGTGGCTGAACGCCACCAACCGCGCAATACACCATGCACGCGCCGTCCAAAACACGCATCGAACGTTCCACTTCAATCGTGAAATCCACGTGACCTGGGGTATCAATGATATTGATGCGATGCTCTGGATAGTTTTTCGCCATGCCGCTCCAAAACGCGGTGGTCGCAGCAGAAGTGATCGTGATACCACGTTCTTGCTCTTGCTCCATCCAATCCATTGTTGCCGCGCCATCATGCACTTCACCAATTTTGTGGTTCACGCCTGTGTAAAACAATACGCGTTCAGTCGTTGTGGTTTTACCTGCGTCAATGTGCGCAGAAATACCAATATTACGATAACGCTCAATAGGGGTCTTGCGAGCCATAATAATCCTTTGGCAAAAAAAGTATGATCTACTTTTTTTGATTTCTAATGTTAGAAAATTTGCACAGACACCTGCACAAATTTTGAGGTAAAAACAGTTTAAAGCACAACTGTTTCACCAGTATGTATTGGGCTTAAAGCACTCAATTCAACGTTTAAAACTCTGTTTTGTGTAAGGCATTTGGTGAAGGCCAAGTACATGTAGACGACCATGCACTCGAACACTCATCACACAGATGAGCAACCACCCACCAAACCTCACAGCAAAAAACAACAATTAGAAACGGAAGTGGCTAAATGCTTTATTCGCCTCAGCCATGCGGTGCACTTCATCACGCTTTTTCATCGCACCACCACGGCCTTCAGCCGCATCCATCAACTCACCAGCCAAACGCAAAGCCATGGTTTTTTCACCACGCTTTTTAGCCGCTTCACGCAACCAACGCATCGACAATGCCATGCGACGCGATGGACGGACTTCAACTGGAACTTGATAGTTGGCGCCACCAACACGGCGGCTCTTCACTTCAACCATTGGTTTTGCGTTATTCAACGCAGTGGCAAAAACTTCTAATGGGTCTTTACCTGTTTTGGTAGCAATTTGCTCCAAAGCACCGTAGGCAATGCCTTCGGCCACAGCTTTTTTGCCAGATAACATGATCACATTCATGAATTTGGCTAAATCAACACTACCAAACTTTGGGTCTGGCAAAATATCACGTTTTGGGACTTCACGACGACGAGGCATCTCATCTTCCTTTCTTCAGTTGGGCTATAGTTTACGAGCCCAGACGGCGAACAATATTAAAACCACGCACCGTCACTTACTCGGCATCCAAATCACTTGGATCACCGCGCTATATTAAAAAAATCTCAGTTAAACCTAAACATCTCAACAGCAACTAAATTACTTAGCAGCTTTAGGACGCTTCGCGCCGTACTTAGAACGAGATTGTTTACGGTCTTTAACACCTTGCAAGTCCAAAGAGCCGCGCACGATGTGATAACGCACACCTGGCAAATCCTTTACACGACCACCGCGAATCAACACGACGCTATGCTCTTGCAAGTTATGACCTTCACCACCGATGTACGAAATCACTTCGAAGCCGTTCGTCAAACGAACCTTGGCCACTTTACGCATCGCAGAGTTAGGTTTTTTAGGGGTGGTTGTGTACACACGAGTGCACACACCGCGTTTTTGCGGGCAGTTGTCCAGCGCAGGGCTTTTGCTGGCTTCACGCAATACAGTGCGTGGTTTACGCACTAACTGGTTAATCGTTGGCATTGTTTACATCCAATATAAAAACATAGTTCATTTAATCACGGCAATCGCGATTGCACTTTTCACTGACGCCCTTGATGCTGACAAGACATAAGTTACTGATTAAACACGTTTATTTCATCACAACGGACTCCACACAGCCAAAAAGGCACGCAATTCGTCCACTACAATGAACTTTACATCATACGCGACAAAGTAAAAGGGGTCAACGCCTTTCAAGCGTTGACCCCTGTTAACATTCTGAAAACACATGACTTTTACTTGTTTTACAACACCTTTGCAGCGTCATGTTTCAGAACCACCCAACAACTGACACACCAAGCCCTCAAATCCATTCCTGCACTTTTGATTGAGCTTGGGCAAAATTAGGTGCATCCACTTCGTCCTCAAAACTAACAATTTCGAAATTGGCTTCATCGGCAAGCACTGCTCGGATGAGCAAGTTGTTCAGCGCATGACCTGATTTGTAAGCGCTGTACGATGCCAAAACAGGGTGACCAATCACATACAAATCACCGATGGCATCTAAAATTTTATGCTTCACAAACTCATCGCTGTAGCGCAAGCCTTCAGGGTTGAGTATTTTATACTCATCCATTACGATTGCATTCGACAAACTGCCGCCCTGAGCCAAACCCAAGCCTCGTAAAGCCTCTACATCTTGAATAAAGCCGAACGTGCGCGCACGCGAGATGTGCTTCACAAAAGCATCGCCCACAAAATCAAGCTCAAAAAAATTACCTGTTTGGTCAATGGCGGGGTGATCGAAATCAATGTCAAAACGGGTTTTGAAGCCAAAATACGGATCAAGCCGCGCCCATTTATCGCCCTCAGAGACAGAGACCGACTGCATGATTCGAATGAATTGACGCGGCGCCTCCTGTGCGACCAAGCCCACAGACCGAATCAAATACACAAAACTCGTCGCACTGCCATCCATGATTGGAATCTCTGGCGCGTTCACTTCAACAATCACATTATCCACACCCAAACCTGCAAGAGCAGACATCAAATGCTCGATGGTCAGCACGCGTGCTTGTGGATTATCAGGATGAGCCAATGTGGTTGCCATGCGCGTGTCCACCACTGCGTCAGCAACAGCACGAATGTCAAGGCTCGCATCGACATCCACACGACGATAAACGACCCCCGTGTTCACTGGGGCAGGCTTAAGCGTTAACACCACCTTACGCCCTGAATGCAAACCAATGCCCGTTGTTTTAACCTCAGCAGCGAGGGTTTTTTGTAGAAGCACGCTCATATCGTTCAATCCAAACTTTTCAGTGAAAGGTTTTATTATAAATCGACTTTGACGAAAGTGAATTTATAGTAAAACCCTTAAAGCAATGTGACCCCTATCGTTGCACACATGAGCAAACCCATGGCACACATGGGTCATTTAGACACAAAAGCCCATCGCTCCAAAGGGGGAAGAGCGATGGGTAAACGTGTTCAGCGCCTAAGAGCAAGGGGAGTGCTCTTGGGCGTGCTTACGACATGATCAATCTGCTTGGCGACGCAAGAATGCGGGCACATCCAAATCAGAGAAATCTTCACCATTGACCACGCGTGGCGCCACTTGTTCACGTTGACGACGCATAAATGTAGGTTCAGACAACTCTTCATAGCTGTCAAATGTCTGTACCAAGCCACGGTGAGGATCACGCATGGCCGTCTCGGCAGTCACCCCGTTGTGCGCATAGCCACGGTAACCGACGGGATCGGCCACAGGTGTGGCAGGTGCAGGCACAACAGGCGCGACAACAGGTGCTGCAGCAGCCTGAGCCACAGGAGCGGACACACGGTCACCCGATCCAGTTTTCGTTGTATCTGCATAGTCTGCGTAAGCCGCACCACCCAAACCTGTTGCCACAACGGTGACTCGCAATTGGTCGCCCAAGGATTCATCATACACAAAGCCATAAATCACAGTCGCGTCGTCCGATGCCGTATCACGAATGATGCTCACCACTTCGCGGGTTTCGCGTGCTTTCAATGTTTCACGAGACGCTGAAATATTGATCAAAATACCACGTGCGCCCGACAAATTCACACCATCCAACAATGGGCTGGCCACAGCTTCTTCGGCCGCAATTCGCGCACGGCTTGAACCCGATGCGATTGCCGTACCCATCATGGCGCGACCTTGCTCACCCATCACGGTTTTCACGTCGTTAAAGTCGACGTTGATGTGGCCATCAACATTGATGATTTCAGCAATACCAGCAACCGCGTTGTTCAACACATCATCCGCTGCGTGGAAGGCTTCATCCATCGCGACATCATCGCCCAAAATTTCTTCAAGCTTATCATTCAACACAACGATCAATGAGTCGACATTGGCCTCCAAAGCAGCCAACCCCTCATCGGCCAACTTCATGCGACGCGCACCTTCATACGAGAAAGGTTTGGACACCACAGCCACGGTCAAAATGCCCATGCTTTTGGCCACTTCAGCAATCACAGGTGCTGCACCCGTGCCCGTGCCACCACCCATGCCTGCGGTGATGAACACCATGTTCGCATCGCGCAACAAGTCCGCAATCCGCTCACGGTTTTCTTCTGCTGCTGCACGAGCCACTTCTGGTTTCGCACCCGCCCCCAAACCACTGGAACCGAGCTGCAACTTGTTCACGGCAGTGGCATGTTTCAATGCTTGCGCATCGGTGTTGGCGCAAATAAATTCAACGCCGGACACCCCACGAGCAATCATGTGTTGTACGGCATTACCGCCCGCCCCACCGACGCCCACGACCTTGATGATCGTTCCTTCTGGCTTCTCATTCAACATTTCGAAGTTCATACTATTTCCCCTTTTATAAACACACGTTAAGACTTCATGTTCAAAAAAGCAAACACATGCTTTTTTGAATTTTTAAGTAAGCAATTTCGCGCCTTTCTTTCATACCACTTCACAGCCCGAAACCATCAAACCGAATACCCGTGGGCATTCGATGAAACGACACATCTTTGACACATCTTTAAAACGTTTTAACAAACCATTCTTTCATCTTCGCCCACACGGACTGCTGAGAACCGTCGTTGACATTCGATTGAACACGCGAGCTGGTGGCATGCACACTGGCCTGTTGATCGACTTTGGCTTGATGACTGCGAGCCGATGCGTGAGAGCGCCCCGCCCCTGCTGCTGGCTCACCCTTGTGCTTGCGTGCCTCCATCAACAAACCAACCACCGTTGCGTAACGCGGGTTACACACGATGTCTGATAAATTGCCATCGTATGCAGGCTGTGCAATGCGCACAGGTTTCATAAAGACCTCTTCGGCCAATTCCGTCATCCCTGGCAACAAACTCGTCCCGCCGGTCAGCACCACACCCGAGGCAATCAGGTGCTCAAAACCTGCTTCAGCCAAATTGCGCTGAACCAGCACAAACAATTCTTCAAGACGAGGCTCAATCACCGCCGCCAGAGATTGACGTTTCACACGACGCGCCACACGGTCGCCGACACCGGGAATTTCAATCACAGAATCCGGTGGCACCATCATTTGCTTGCTCACGCCATAGCGTAACTTCAACTCTTCTGCTTCGACAGTCGGTGTGCGCAACGCCATCGCGATGTCGTTGGTCACCTGATCGCCCGCAATTGGAATCACCGCTGTGTGGCGAATGGCGCCATCAATGAAAATCGCAATGTCGGTCGTGCCACCACCAATGTCCACCAAGGCCACGCCGATGTCGCGCTCATCTTGTGTGAGCACAGCCATGCTGGAAGCAAGGGGTTGCAAGACCAACTCATTGACCTCCAGCCCGCAGCGACGAATGCATTTCACAATGTTTTGCGCCGCAGACACGGAACCTGTGATGATGTGTACTTTGACTTCCAAACGCATGCCCGTCATGCCAATCGGGTTGCGGATGTCATCTTGATCATTGACTTTAAATTGTTGCGACAGCACATGTAAAATCTGTTGATCCGCAGGAATACTAACCGCACGCGCTGTTTCCAGCACCCGGTCAATGTCAGCCTGCGTGATTTCGGTGTCTTTTACCGCCACCATGCCGCTGGAATTGAAACTGTGGATGTGACTGCCCGCAATGCCTGTGCACACGCTGCGCACCGAAAATCCTGCACGCAACTCAGCTTCTTCCATCGCATACTGAATGGTTTGAATGGTCTCTTCAATGTTGACCACCATGCCTTTTTTCATGCCGCGCGATGGATGGTGACCAATGCCGATCACGTTGAAGCTGTTGTTTGGCAGTACTTCTGCAATCATCGCCACCACTTTTGATGTCCCGATGTCCAGTGCGACGATTAAATCCTTTGTTGGTTCACTCATTTTTTCTCACCTGTATTATTAACATTGGCGGCGCCCAACACACGGTGCAAATCATCCGTGCGCATTGCAAAACCATTCGGGTAACGCAGGTCAATGTATGCCCCCACGCCCGAACTCATGTTGTCTTTCACAAATCTTGCGGACTGCGCCAAACGGGCAGCACGCTCTTGCAACACGGTGGGCGTATCTGCCCGCCCAAACTCTATTTCCAAACCATTCGTTAAACCGACCCGCCAACTGTATCGCTCAGTCAAAGTCAAGGAATGCATGGTCCAACCCAAAGGTTGAAGCCACCCTTGAAACACAGGAATCTGCTCAGCCACCAATTTTGATGCCTCAAGCGGCCCCTGCGTGACCAACAATTTTGCTTTTGCATCATCGGCCAACTGGGCATCGAAGACATCCCCTTCGGCGCTTAAATACTGCTTATCCCACACGGCCACGGGTTTAAAGGCCTCAACCGACACCTCAATCTCATGCGGCCAGACCCGACGTATTGATGTATTTTTAACCCAGCTGAACTCTTTCAAGCTCGATTGCACCTCTTGCAACTCCATCGAAAAAAAACCACCCGCCAAACCATCGGTCAAATGCTTTTGCATCAAACCCCGCAGCTCAGGCTCATTGAATTGTTTGACATCGCCGATGAAACGAAACTGATTGATTGCAAAATACGGGCGTTGCAACACCCACACCCCACCTGCCAAAACGAGTAAAGCCAATGCGAGGCGCGTCACAAGGCGCGTCACCCATGCCATCAAATCCACGTCTTGCCAAATATTAAACATCGATCAGCCCACCGTCCGCTGAACATGCAAGCGAGCATCACACAACAACTTCACCACCAACTCTTCGTATGGGATGCCAAACGTGCGTGCCGCCATGGGCACCAACGAGTGATCGGTCATGCCTGGCGAGGTGTTCATCTCCAATAAAAATGCTTTATCATCCGATGCCCGCAACAACACATCCGCACGCCCCCAGCCCGAACAACCCAAAGCGCGGTAGGCTTCGAGCACCATCGCTTGAATATCTGCGGTTTGCTCAGCGGACAACTCCGCTGGACACACGTACACCGTGTCATTGCCCTTGTATTTGTTGTGAAAATTGTAATCACCCTCAGGGGCTTTGATTTCCACAATCGGCAAGACCTGCGCCGTTTCGCCATGACCCAACACGGCACAGGTCAACTCACGCCCCTCTACGCACTGTTCAATCAATGCATGCGTGTCATACTTCCAAGCCAATTCGCAGGCCGCTTGCAACTCATCGGCGGTTTCAACTTTGCCTGCCCCAAGTGACGAGCCTTCGTGCGGTGGCTTCACAAACATCGGCAAACCCAATGCTGAAACAATCTCATCCTTCACCGCGGCCACATCCGTCCCCCGTGGCAAAACACGATACAACGGCGTAGACAAGCCATCCTGCAACCACACTTGCTTCGTGCGCACTTTATTCATCGCCAGCGCACTCGCCAACACACCACTGCCCGTATATGGCACCCCCATCAACTCCAAAGCGCCTTGCAAAGTACCATCTTCACCAAAGCGACCATGCAACGCGATGAATGCGCGATCAAAACATTCAGCCTTCAAATCAAACACATTGCGCTCAGCGGGATCAAACAGGTGCGCATCCACGCCTTGCTTAATCAAGGCCGCGTGCACCATTGTGCCCGACTTGATGGAGACCTCACGCTCGGCAGATACACCACCAAACAACACCGCCACTTTGCCCAAATTTTCTTTTGCCACGCTCATTTTTTCCTCAATTCCCATACGGCTGTTTCATCACATCAAATAAACCAGCAACTTGTTTTGTATTGGCCTTTATTCAGGCACATTCCACACACAACTAAAATTTAAGCCCTTTGAAAAACGGGGTTATTTCCGGAGTTATTTCTTAAGCTGACGACACAAGACCCGCAAGCTCAACCACCTGCCCAGGCACTGCCCCCACCGAACCAGCCCCCATCGTGATGATCACATCACCATTCAGTGCAAAGTTAGCAATGGCAGCAGGCATGGTCGAAATGTCATCGACAAACACAGGCTCCACTTTGCCTGCCACGCGCAACGCACGCGCCAACGAGCGACCGTCGGCGGCCACAATCGGCGTCTCACCTGCCGCATAAACTTCAGCCAGCAATACGGCATCTGCATCAGACAGCACTTTCACAAAATCTTCAAAACAATCCCGCGTGCGTGAATAACGGTGCGGCTGAAAAGCAAGCACAATCCGACGGTTTGGGAAAGCACCGCGTGCCGCCGCCAAAGTCGCCGCCATCTCAACGGGGTGATGCCCATAATCGTCCACCAATGTGAATTGACCACCACCATTTGCCTCGGACACATTCACTTCACCATAGCGTTGGAAGCGGCGACCCACGCCATTAAACGCGCCTAAGGCTTCAACAATCGCCGCATCGTCCGCATCCAGCTCTGTCGCCACGGCAATGGCAGCTAAAGCGTTGCGTACATTGTGCAAACCCGGTAAATTCAAAACGATGTCAAGCACAGGTAACTCTTCACCAAACCCCTTGCGCTCGACCGAAAACTTCATTTTTCCATCGGCATCAACCACATTGAAAGCGCGAACCTGCGCATCTTCTGATGTGCCATAGGTGATCACTGTTTTTGTGATGCGCGGGGCAATGTCACGCACGTTCACATCATCAATGCACACGACCGCCGCACCATAAAACGGAATGTGCTGCGTGAATGCGACAAATGCGTCTTTTAACTTATTAAAATCATGGTCATATGTGTCCATGTGATCGGCATCGATGTTGGTAATCACCGCAATCATCGGCAGAAGATTCAGAAATGAACCATCTGACTCATCCGCCTCAACCACGATGTATTCGCCTTGCCCCAAACGCGCATTCACCCCTGCGCTGTTCAATTTACCGCCAATCACAAAGGTCGGATCCATGCCACTCTGCGCCAACACACTGGCGACCAATGAGGTCGTGGTTGTTTTACCATGCGTGCCAGCAATGCCAATGCCACGGCGCAAGCGCATCAGCTCAGCCAACATCACCGCACGCGGCACAATCGGAATCCCACGTTCACGTGCAGCAACGAGCTCTGGGTTGTCTTTTGCAATGGCGGTCGACACCACCAACACGTCTGCACTTTGCACATTTTCTGTTGCATGACCAATGTGCACCGTCGCACCCAAATCGCGTAAACGCTTCACTGTTGGGCTGTTTGCGGCATCAGAACCCGACACACCGTAACCCAAGTTGATCAACACTTCGGCGATGCCGCTCATGCCTGCACCACCAATGCCGACAAAATGGATTAAATTTATTTTATGTTTCATGCTGTTCTCTAAAATCTACCAATATCTAACTTGCTTGCGCCACATCCAAACACACTCGCGCAACATCCCGCGTGGCATTTGGCTTGGCAACCGTCCGTGCTTGGATGGCCTGAACCCTCAAACCATCACGGCTGAGGCGGCTCAACTCATCCGCTAATCTTTGTGCAGTCAAACTGCTTTGTGCGATGCAAATGCCCGCACCCGCATCGGTCAATAGCTTTGCATTGCTCGTTTGGTGGTCATCCACAGCAAAAGGAAATGGCACCATGATGCTCGGCACACCCGCCGCCGCCAACTCACTCACCGTCATTGCGCCTGAACGGCAGATCAGCACGTCCACTTGCGAGTACAGCGCTGCCATGTCATTGATGAAGGGCACGCACTCTGCGCTCACGCCTGCTTGTGCATAATTCTCACGCAACGCCGCAATCATTTTTTCACCCGCTTGATGAATCACCTGCGGACGCGTGGCCTCAGGCATCAACGCCAAGGCCTGCGGCACAACCGTATTCAAAGCTTGTGCACCCAAACTGCCGCCCACCACCGCAATTTTAAACGCCCCTGTGTGTGTTGCATAACGTGCATCCGGCTCTTGCACATCCACAATCGCCTGCTTAACAGGATTACCAACCCACTCTGCGTCGGGTAGTGCATTGGGGAACCCCGACAACACACGCTGGGCTATTTTTGCCAACAACTTATTGGACAGACCCACAATCGAATTTTGCTCATGCAACACAATCGGCACACCCGCCATTTTTGCGGCCAAGCCACCAGGCACGGTGATGTAGCCTCCCATGCCCAAAACCACATCGGGGTGAACTTGCTTAATCACCGCCCGAGCTTGTGCCACCGCTTTTGCCAAACGAAACGGAAACAGTAATTTCGTTGACCACCCTTTACCACGTACGCCACCAAACTCGACGCTGTTGAACTCAACCCCATGTTGAGGCACCAGCTTTGCTTCCATGCTGCCCATCACACCGCCGAGCCACACCACTTTATGCCCCTGATGCATCAATTCGTGTGCGACCGCCAAACCAGGCATGATGTGCCCACCCGTACCACCGGCCATGATCATGATGGTTTTTTGACTCATACTTCTTCTCCACGCATCAAGCGGCGATTCTCATAATCCACGCGCAACACAAATGCAATTGCCAAACAATTCACTAAAATCCCAGAACCACCGTAGCTGATGAACGGCAAAGTCAAACCTTTGGTTGGCAAAACACCCATGTTCACGCCCATGTTGATGAAGCCTTGCGCACCAAACCAAATCGCAACCCCCTGCACCGCCAATGACTGGAACACCCGATCAAAAGCCATGGCCTCTCGCGCAATCGAGAACAAACGACGCACCAACACCGTAAAAGCAATGATGACCGCCCAAACACCAAGCAAGCCAAACTCTTCACCAATCACCGCCAAAATAAAATCGGTGTGCGCCTCAGGCAAATAAAACATTTTCTGCACCGAGTCACCCAGTCCCACGCCAAACAACTCACCGCGACCAAATGCGATCAGCGATTGCGTCAGCTGATACGCCTTGCCTTCCGAGTTGTCTTTTGTCCAAGGATCCAAATAAGCAAACAAACGCGCAGCACGCCACGGCGTAAAAATCACCATTGCGGCAAACCCAGCCAGCAGACTGGCCACCATCGCGGCAAACACTTTATAATTCACGCCACCGATGAAAATCACGCCCATCACAATCGACACAATCACCATCAACGCGCCCAAATCAGGCTCTGCCATCAGCAAAACCCCCACAATGCCCATCACCACCACCATCGGCACCACACCTTTGCCGATGTCGCGAATGTTCTCTTGTTTGCGCACGCAGTAGCTGGCGGCATATAAGGCTGCGGCAATTTTCATCAGCTCAGAGGGTTGCAAATTCATGATACCCAATGGCAACCAGCGACGACCACCGCCCACATCGCGCCCAACAATCAGCACCACCACCAGCAAAAACAAGGTGCCCACAAACATCAAAGGTGCAAGTTTTTCCCACGTTTTGGTCGGCACACGAAATGCGAACACCCCAATCACCAAGCCCACGGCAATCCCAGCCGCATGACGCAGTAAAAAAGCGTAATGGCTGTAATTTTTATAACGCGCAGAATCGGGCAAGGCAATGCTGGCTGAATACACCATGATCAGCCCCCAAAACATCAACAGCACAGGCACCCACAACACGACCCAATCCACTTCTTGGCGCGCCAAACTCGGTGCGCGCAGGAAATTGGGGGTCTCGTCTTTCGCCTGCGCACCTGCTGTGATGAATTTAAACAGCTTCATTTAAACCTGCCCATTCTCATGTGCCCAACCCTGTACGGCATCAATAAAAACTTGTGCGCGGTGCGCATAGTTTTTAAACATGTCCAAGCTGGCGCATGCGGGCGACAACAACACCGCATCACCCTCAATCGCCTGCTTCGCAGCCGCAACCGTAGCCAACTCCAATGTGGAGTGCAACTCAATGGTTGCACCTGTATTCGCCAAAACGGCTTGCATGGTCATCGCATCTTTACCAATCAAATGCAACCCTTTGACATTTTGTTTCACCGCATCAAACAAGGGTGCAAAATTTTGCCCTTTACCATCACCACCCGCAACCAACACAATCGGCCGCCCCAGCCCTTCAAGCGCAGCCAATGTCGCACCGACATTGGTGCCTTTGCTGTCATCAAAAAAATCCACGCCGTTGACCTTGGCAATCCACTGCACGCGATGTGGTTCACCCTCGTAGCTGCGCAAGCCATGCAACAATTTTGCCAATGGCAAATCAACTGCCCGACACAACGCCAAGGCCGCCAGTGCATTCATCGCATTGTGACGACCGCGAATGCGCAGGGCATCGGCGGGCATCAAACGTTGCAACTGAATTTCTGGCGCTTGCTCTACTTTTCCACGCTTCTTGCGTGTCGCATCCGCTTCAACCGCCGTGGACACGGCCAACCAATCCATCGCGCCATCCAACCACAAACCATACTGTCCATCGGCATTCGGCATGCCCATGCCAAAACTTACGACGGGCACATCGGCTGCGGCCATTGCCATGGTCACCGCATCATCGCGGTTCAACACCCGCACGGATGTTTCACCAAAAACATTCGCTTTTGCTTGCACATACTCGGCTTCATCGGCGTGCCAGTCCAAATGGTCTTGACTGATGTTGAGCACCGTTGCAGCATCTGGATTAAAGTCCTGAGCCCATTGCAGTTGAAAACTCGACAACTCCAGAACCCATACTTGCGGTAACGCATCGGCGGCTTGCGCATCACACAAGGCATCCATCATCGAGGGACTGATGTTGCCAGCCGCCACCGCAGACACACCTGCCGCTTCACACAAATGGCGCGTCAACGAGGTCACCGTAGTTTTGCCATTCGTTCCTGTCACCGCGAGCACATGAGGTGCATAACCTTGCGTCTCTTTTAAATGCGCCAATGCCCGCGTAAACACCGACAACTCGCCCACCACTGGAATGCCTCGCTCGGCCGCCTGTTGCAAAATATGGCGCAGGGGTTCTGCGTGTGGACTCAAACCAGGACTGACCGCAATTTCATGCACGCCATCGAGGTATTCATTTTTAAACTCACCACACAACACCGTCACGCCTAGATAGCATTCATGTACTGTCGCCAACTGTGGGGGGGCTTCGCGCGAATCATAGGCACAGACAGGCGCATCACATGACACGGCGTGGCGCACCATCGCCAAACCCGACTCACCCAAACCGACGACCAACTGCATTGTTGTCATTGAGACACTTTCAATTTCAAATTCATTCAAAGGCATAACGTTACTTGTGATGTGCGTGCGCTGTTGAATCAGCGCAACTTAATGCTCGCCAAACCAACCAACACCAACATCATGGTGATGATCCAGAAACGCACCACCACCTGCGTTTCACGCCAGCCTTTTTGCTCAAAGTGATGGTGCAACGGTGCCATCAGTAAAATGCGACGGCCTTGGCCATAACGTTTTTTGGTGTATTTGAAATAACTCACCTGCAACATCACGGACAAAGCCTCCACCACAAACACCCCGCCCATGATGAACAGCAAAATTTCTTGGCGCACAATGATTGCAATCGTACCCAGCGCGCCACCCAAAGCCAAAGCGCCGACATCACCCATAAACACTTGTGCGGGATATGCGTTGAACCATAAAAAAGCCAAGCCTGCACCCGCCATCGCTGCGCAAAACACAAACACCTCGCCCGCGCCAGGGATGTTTGGCAACAATAAATAATTGGCATAGTTGGCATTGCCTGAAATATAAGCAAACAAGCCCAAGGCCGAGCCCACCATCACAGTGGGCATGATCGCCAAACCATCCAAGCCGTCCGTTAAATTGACTGCATTGCTTGTTCCAACGATCACCAAATACGACAAAATCACAAAGCCAAACACACCCAACGGATAGCTGATGGTTTTGAAAAAAGGAACGATCAAATCAGCCTTGTTCGGCAAAGGCATGGTCATGCCACTTTTGAGCCACTCCCAAAACAAACCAAACGTATGCAATTCCGATGAAGCGGAAACTGAGAACACCAAACCCACCGCAGCCACACCACCAATGATGGTTTGCCACATGAATTTTTCACGCGAGGGCATGCCATTCGGATCGCGGTTCACCACTTTTCGATAATCATCTGCCCAACCAATCCAGCCAAACCCCATCGTCACCAGCATCACAATCCAAATGAAACGATTCGACAAATCCCCCCACAGCAACACTGAAATGCCAATCGAAATCAACATCAACACACCACCCATGGTCGGCGTGCCTTGCTTAACCAAATGCGTTTGCGGACCATCGGTGCGCACCGCTTGACCAAACTTCATTTCAGCCAGTTTGCGGATGACCTTGGGGCCTGCCACCAAACCGATGATCAATGCGGTGGCACAAGCCAGTACCGCACGCAAGGTCAAGTAATTAAACACATTAAAAAAACGAACATCTTGTGCAAGCCATTTGGCGATTTCGAGTAACATTTTGTCTGCCTGTTCTTATTATGACTGGGTTGAATTGAGGGACTCACTGGCAGACAGCAAAGCCGCCACCACCCGTTCCATCCCCATGAAACGAGAGCCTTTAATTAAAATGGTGTGCGCCGCACCTGTTTGCATGTGTCCCACCACTGCGGCGGCGATGGCCTCTACATCATCCATGTGTTGCGCCCCCATGCCAAAACTGGCCACGGCAAAACGCATCAACTCGCCCGCAGCAACAAAGACATCAATGCCACGTGTTTTGGCATAAACCCCAATTTCCTCGTGAAACACTTGGCCTTGATCGCCCACTTCACCCATGTCACCCAACACCAATATCTTGCGTCCTGCACTGCCTGCGAGCACATCAATGGCGGCACGCACCGAGTCAGGATTGGCATTGTAAGTGTCATCGATCAATGTCACGCCATCGCCCAAACGGTGTGTTTGCAAACGCCCTTTTGCAGGCAAAAATGCGGACAAACCTTGCGCAATCACATCCAACGGCACGTTCATGGCCGATGCGGCGGCACATGCGGCCAGCGCATTGTGTACATTGTGCACACCAGGAATATTCAATTGAGTGGTGCATTGGCCCTGCGGTGTCACCAATTGAACCGTTGAAGCATGCAAACCCAATTCATAACGCGCAGTGAATGCTGCACCCGCGTGCTCATTCAAACTGAAATCATACACAGTCAACTCACGTTCAATGGCGCGAGCACGCCACACCCCTGCGTGCGCATCATCGGCTGGGAATACGGCAACACCTGCTTTGGGTAAGGCATTCAAGGCATCGGCGTGCTCTTCGGCAACCGCTTGTACGGTTTGCATGAACTCTTGGTGCTCACGCTGCGCATTGTTAATGAGCACAACGGTGGGCGCGGCCAAAGGCGCGAGCTCCGCTGTTTCGCCTGGGTGATTCATGCCCAGTTCGATCACCGCCGCACGATGTTCTGCGGTCAAATTAAGCAAGGTCATCGGCAAACCGATGTCATTGTTAAAATTTCCCCGTGTCGCCAAATAATCGCCACCGTGTGCCGCATGCAAAATTGACGCGATCATTTCTTTGACCGTGGTTTTGCCATTGCTGCCCGTGACCACAACCAACGGTAAATTAAACCGCATGCGCCAACCATGCGCCAATTGCTGCAAAGCGATGCGAGTGTCACTCACCAGCACATAGGGCAACTCAAATCCATCGGGCACATGCGTTGCAATCACCGCCGACACCTGCCCAAGCTCTAATTCTGACAAAAAATCATGCGCGTCAAAACGCTCACCTTTAATGGCCACAAACACATCACCCTCTTGGACGGTGCGCGTGTCTGTGCATACGCGGTTAAATGTCACCGCGCGTTGTTCTGTTTTGACTTGTGCCCCATTGACCCATTGTGCAACTTGAGCCAAAGAACCCATGACCACTTCACTCATCATGCCCTCTTCTTTTCTAACAACCACTTTTGAATGGCTTGATTAACTTGTTCTAAATCTGAATACGGGTGCTTCACACCCATGATGTCTTGATAGGCCTCATGCCCCTTGCCAGCAACCAGCACCACGTCGGCCATATCTGCTTGTGCAATGGCGGCATCAATCGCCACGCGACGATCCACCTCAATGAGCACGTGTGCTGTGCCATGCGCCGCCCCTTGGGCAATTTGTGCCACGATGCCATTGGGCTCTTCTGTGCGAGGGTTGTCACTGGTGATCACAACGACATCGGCCATGCGTGCAGCAATTTCACCCATTTGAGGACGCTTGCCTGCATCGCGGTCACCACCGCAGCCAAACACACACACCACACGCCCACCACGAGCCGCAGCAATCGGCTGCAAAGCCTGTAATGTTTTTTCCAATGCATCAGGGGTGTGTGCAAAATCCACCACCGCCAACGGCGCGGCATCACCACCGAAACGCTGCATGCGGCCCGGTGCAGCCTGAATGGCTGAACACAAAGGCAACAGGTCGCTGAGTGCAAAACCAAGCGCTTTCAACACGCCAAAAACACCCAGCAAATTCATCACATTGAACTCACCCACCACACTGCTGACGACCGAATGCACTGCATCACCATCATGCAAGGTGAATACGGTGCGGGCACCCGATTGGTCGATTGCCGTGGCTTGGAGATACGCGTCCACGCCCTTGGGAGCGGGTTTTAAACCATAAGCAATCACACGAATGTCATTCGTTTTAGCCACCGCCGCCATGCGCACACCCGCTTCGTCATCGGTGTTAATGACAGCGGTTTGCAAACCTTGCCATGTGAACAAGCGGGCTTTGGCGGCCTCATATTCAGCCATGCTGCCGTGGTAATCCAAATGATCGCGAGATAAATTGGTGAATAAAGCCACATCAAAAGACACGCCATTGACACGCCCTTGCTCCAGCGCGTGCGACGACACCTCCATGGCAACCGCTTGCGCACCTTTCGCCTGAAGCTCAGCCAGCAAATGGTGCACCTCAATCGCTTGCGGCGTGGTAAAACCCGTTTCTTTCATCGCATCAACAAACCCAACGCCCAAAGTGCCCATCATGGCGCACCGTTGACCCAGAGCGGTCAACAATTGAGCCAACCATTGTGCACATGAGGTTTTGCCATTCGTGCCCGTCAAAGCGATCATCTTCATTGCATTCGATGGTTCACCATAAAATGCATGGGCAACATGACCCGCACAAACATTCAACTCTGGCACACCCAAGTTGGCTGCGGTCATAGCTGGTATCGCTTGATGGTCTTCTTGCCACAAAACGGCTTTGATCCCACGTTCAATCGCTTGCGCCATGTAATGGCGGCCATCGTTGCGGGCATCAAAAGCATAGGCCACGAAGGCATCATGTGCGCCCGCATGGCGAGAATCACTGGACAAGCCCGTCACTTGACAGGCTTGCAACCATGTCACGGCTTGCTGACAACGTTGTTTTTGTTCAGGGGTTAATTGATTGGCTCTCATTACATGGACTCCCCAACACCATCGGTGACAACCGCTGTTTTATAAGGTGCATCAGGCGCAACCGACAATGTGCGCAAGGTCTCGCTGACGATTTGACTGAACACAGGTGCAGCGATCAAACCACCAAAGTGCTCTGCTTCTGGCGGCTCATCGACAATCACCGTCACGATGATGCGTGGCTTAGAGGCAGGTGCTAAACCTGCAAATGACGCGACGTATTTATTTTTGTTGTAGCCATTGCCTTCAACTTTATAGGCCGTACCTGTTTTACCCGCCACACGGTAACCAATCACTTGAGCCTTCGGTGCAGTGCCTCCCGGCTCTGTCGCCATCTCCATCATCTTGCGCATGGCGGCCATGGTTTTGGGCGAAAAAACCTTGGTGCCTGAAACCACATCTGAGTTACTGGCCTTAATGAATGTCAATGGAATCAACTCACCATCACGCGCGAAAACGGTGTAAGCATGAGTCAATTGCAGCAAGGACATGGCGATGCCGTGTCCATAAGACATGGTTGCTTGCTCAATCGGCTGCCAGTTTTTGTATGGGCGCAAAATACCAGCCGCCACCGATGGGAAACCCACTTTATAGCTTTGGCCAAAGCCCAAGCTGTTGAACATCGTCCACATGTCGACAGGTTTCAATTTCAATGCAATTTTGCTTGTGCCGACGTTGGATGATTTTTGAATCACCTGTTCAACCGTCAACGCACCGTTTGGATGCGAGTCACTGATATTGGCATCGCCAATTTGCAAACGCCCGCCCTGCGCATCAATGATGGTTGTCGGCGTGACCAACCCCTCCTCCAAAGCCAAGGACACTGAAAATGGCTTTAATGTTGAACCCGGCTCAAACACATCGGTCAAAGCACGGTTACGCAATTGATCGCCCGTCATGCCCGACCGCTTATTGGGATCAAAGGAAGGATAATTGGCCATGGCCAACACTTCACCAGTCTGCGTATCAACCACCATGGCCGATGCACTTTTGGCATGCTTCACATCCACCACTTCGCGCAAGGCATTGAACACAATGTATTGCACACGCGCATCCAAGGACAACACCACGTCCTGACCAGGCACAGCTGCCTCAACCACGCCCTCGTCTTCAATCACATTACCGATGCGATCGCGGATCACGCGGCGAGAACCCGGCTTGCCTTCAATGGTTTTGTTATAAGCCCATTCAATCGCATCCTGACCATCGCCTTCAATGTTGGTGAATCCTGTCAAATGCGCAAAAACATCACCCTGCGGGTAATCGCGTTTAACTTCTTTTTGAGAATACACACCTGGAATGTTCATTTCTTTGATTTTGTCTGCCACATCTTGATCAACTTGACGGCGCAAATACACGAAACGTTTATCGTCTTTGGCCATTTTCTTACGGACATCCGTCACGCTGATGCCCAGTAGTTTTGCCAAATTCGCCTCTTGCGTGGCGGTCATTTTGACCTCTTCGGGAATGATCCAAATGGCACGAGCAGGCACATTCGAGGCCAACACAAGCATGTTTCGATCATAAATTTTGCCACGTGGTGCAGCAATTTCCAATAAGCGCGAGTAACGTGCCGCCCCTTTGGCCTGCAAAAAGTCATTGCTGATCAGCTGCAACCATACCGCCCACAAGGCCAACACGGCCATCGCCAGCATGATCAATGCCAATAAAAAACTCGAACGCCATTGCTCTAACTTGGCCACAGGAATGGCCTTCTCTGGTGGCGACTTTTGAGCACCCATTGAACCATTGTGGCGCGGCGGGGTGTAGTGTGTGCGCGATGTCATGGCTTCACCGCCTTCATTGGTGCCACAGGTGTATTGGGCGCCGTCGCAACAGCAGCCGATGGGGCCTGCGGCGTGGAGCCATCTGACATCAGGTAATGGGTCACACTGGGGTTGACGCGTTGCATGTTTTGTTTCGCTACTTGCTCTGCAATATGGTCATTTTTTGACGCGGCCACTTGTTGCACCTGCAAGGTGCTCCACTCGACTTGCAACTGCTGTTCCTGTTGGCGTATTTTCTCAAGTGAAATCACTGCACTGCGGGCTTGATAGCGCACGTTGACCACGGCCATTGCGCATGCAATCACCAAGCCCAACAATAGAATCGTACTCCGCCAAGCCAACATAATTATGATTCGAGGGCTTTTGCACCCCTCGCCTATAAAAAATCTTTAACCTAAAAACAAAGCCCGCGCAATGCGGACAACCCGAACAACCACTCACAACCTATTTTTTCGCTTAAAGCGGGGTATTTTTTAATGCAACCCTCAAAACAGCAGAGCGAGAGCGCGGATTGGCCTCAACCTCGGCGGCACTCGCCTTTGCTTTACCCAAGCTCCGCAAAAGCAATGGCGGCAGCTGATCTTCACGCAACGGCAACTTCGACAGCGATGGATCATGCTTTGCATACTTCGCAATGAATTGCTTGACCCGACGATCCTCCAGCGAATGAAAACTGATCACCGACAAACGCCCCTGCGCAGCCAAAACGGTCAAAGCACTTTCTAACACGGCATCCAACTCACTCAACTCCGCATTCACAGCAATGCGGATGGCTTGAAACGTCCGTGTTGCCGGATTTTGACCTTTTTCAAAGCCTCGAATCTGGCTGGCCACCACTTTTGCCAAATCCAATGTGCGCTCAAAAGCTTGATTGACCCGTCGCGCCACAATCGCTTTGGCAATCGGCTTGGCATAACGTTCTTCACCATACTCTTTGATCACCCGTGCCAGCTCCGCCTCATCAACATTTGCAATCCATTGTGCTGCGCTCACACCTCGGCTGTCATCCATGCGCATGTCCAACGGGCCATCAAAACGGAAGCTAAAGCCTCGCTCCGCATCATCAATTTGCGGTGAACTCACACCCAAATCGAGCAAGACGCCATTGACGCTGTTTGCGTTCAAATACCGATCAACCGAGATAAAACTGTCATGCACCACATGCACACGGGCATCGTTTGCAGCCAATGCTTGCGCCACTGCAATCGCACGCGGGTCTTTATCAAACACCCACAATTGCCCTTGCGCCGACAACCGACTCAAAATCAAGCGGCTGTGCCCTCCGCGCCCAAAAGTACCATCCACATAGACACCGTTAGGTTGAACATCCAAGGCATCAACTGCCTCATGCAACATAACGGTGATATGCTCCGCATCCATTTGCTCAGCACTCAAAACGAAAATCCATTCAAAACCTCAGGCATGCCTGCTTCCAATGTCGCCTCCTCATTTGCATCGTGTTGCGCCGCATCCCAAATTTCAAAATGCGTGCCCATGCCCAGCATCACCACATCTTTGGTCAAACCCGCTTTGGCGCGCAATTCAGGCGCAAGTAAAATGCGACCCGCACTGTCAATTTCAATGTCGGTCGCATTGCCCATAAAAATCCGCTGCCAAGGCCGCGCAGCCATCGGCCAAGCCGCAATCTCACGCTCCATATCAGCCCACACCGTGCGTGGCAACAACAGCAAACAGCCGTGCGGGTGGCGGGTCAATGTCAATTGACCTCCACACTGCACAGCCAACGCATCGCGATACTTGGTCGGAATTAGCATCCTCCCCTTCGCATCCAACGCCAATGCTGAAATACCTTTATACATGGCACGTCCTTGCAATTGCACCACCACTCACTTGTTTGAACCAACGGATTAAATCTTTTGACTTCACATCAAGCACGTTGAATTTGATAGAATCGTTAATTAAAGTACGAATAGCAATTTTCGTAGATTGAAAAAGGCCAAGTG
>ERZ724525.454-NODE-454-length-23166-cov-18.769417_pt1 | contig 23166 bp, 40 predicted proteins | sample MGYA00376058_ERZ724525 | MGnify/ENA primary metagenome ERZ724525 (study PRJEB28724, sample SAMN07190888) | wastewater metagenome | isolation source: influent of sewage treatment plant in Hong Hong | place: USA: Christiansburg, Virginia | collected 2016-03-01 ... | reverse complement strand
TTTTGTGTCGTTTGGTTAGAAGGTTAGGCTTGTTACTGTTGCTGTTCGCTTGACGATTGGGTATCTATACGCAACAAAGTATCCAGCGCCATCCAAAATGTGATCTAGACCGCCTGATTTATCAGGCTCTCCGTGTTTGTCATACGCTTGCTTTTCCAAAGACTCGACAAGCTGCGGGCATCTTTCAGGGTTCACCCGGTAGCGCCTATTTCCGTCTTTGTGGATCATCGCGTTAAACGATAAAACACGGTCTTTTACAGCTGGATTTGCTGGGCTTGAACACACCCTAAAACCAGCAGCTCGAAGCAATGCAAGGTCTGATTCGCTCGCGTTGTTGCTCTTTCGATTACCCCCTGATGCGTCAGGGTAGATCATCACCGGGTGCCCGGCGAAATCACGCTTTATCAAGCCAATCATTGCGGGCGTGTCGAATACGTCGGTCAGCTCTGCCACCGCGTGCGGGTCATCCCCGCGCAGGACGTGAATCACTGCAGCGCCGTGCGCCACGTTGAAGTCCATCCCGATGTGCAGCGTCTCGCCGGGCTTTACCGTCTCGGTCGTTGCATTCAGCGCGCGGTCAAATTCCGCGTACACGCTGCCAGCGGTCAGGTTGACGAACTCGCCTTCGAGGTAGGCCGCAAGCAGCGCCGTCGGGTAGCTGTTGCGCAGGTTGTCAATATAGCCATCTGGCAGGTTTGCCGCGTTGTCCATCGTCTTGGCGCGGAACAGCTCATAGCCCGGCACCTTATTCTTTACCCATCGCTCATGAACGAAGCGGAACCCCTCGGGCGTTGTCGATACGGCCACCGTGTTTGCCACGGACTTGCCGCCCGCTGTGCTGGCCTTCTGCCGATTGCGCGCTATGACCTTGTTCCAGACGTTGCGCGCCTTCTCTATTGGCAGCGTGTCCAGCTCGTCGAGGATGCTGTGGGCGACCTCGAAGCCCACGATTCTGTCCGGGTTGTCCATCGTGCGGAAAATGATCCGCCCCAGGTCAGTTTGCAGCGTTGCCGTTTGCCGGTTCAGCTTGTACCCAAGCCCCAGGCGGTCAAACATGGCCGGGAAGCGCTGAAATGCAATGTCCTCCACCAGCCCGTAGGTCGGCAGGTAATACGCCACATCCTGCCCAGGGCACATCCGCTTCAGGCGCATGATGCGGGCGATAGCCGCCGCCGTTTTGCCGCTGCCAAAGCCGCCCACGAAAGCCGGGAACGGCTCCATGCTTGAAACAAATGCGGCCTGTGCTGGCGTAAAGCTCATCCCAAAAAGTCCGTGTCTGTCAAAGGCTCCAGCGTGCGCGTGCTTACCGTGGTGTTTGCCGTTGCCGCGCCCAAGGCCAGAAGTCCCATCTTCTGCGCGGTATCAAAGACGCGGGACAAGGCGCTCAACTCGGACGGGTCTATCGTGTCGCGCCCCAGCAGTTTCGCAGCCTTGGCTTTCAGTGCCTCGGCAATCTTGGCATCTTGGTCGTTGAATTTGGCTAATCTTGCGGCCCGATCTTCGCCCAATACCTCATTTGCGGCTTTGCTGACTTTTGCTGATTCTTGCTTACGCGCCGCGTCCCATCCCTCTTTTGCCGCGCGGCGCATAACGCCAGCGGCCTTGATGTTGTGCTTGTCTGCTATCTCGCGCAAGGTTTCAGCGCCATGCACGTATTGCAGCTTTAACGCGGCCCAATCAGTTGCCATAGTCCACATCCAGCCACTGCGCACACACCGCCCGCGCCACCTGCTCAGTCATCTTTGGCGGCACGCTCATGCCGATCATGTATTTGCCGATCTTGTCGGTCTTGGCGTGGTAGTCGTCTGGGTAGCTGCCGAGTCGCTTTACCTCGTTGAAATTAAGCTCTCGCGGGTATTTCCAATGCGTCAACGTTTTAAGGTTGGCGGTTAATGTCGTGGCCGGCCTTTGCCCGTGCAGCCTGATGTGAGAAAAGCACCCTTCTTTTTCCCCGAGCCTTTTCTTGGTGTTGCTGTAAGACTCGCCCGGCTTGGTGATTGGCCAGTATTTCACGTCATTTGGCCGTGCGTGCCCTGGCCCCGAATCCACATCAGAGCATGATTCCTCCGTGCTAATCCATCGATGCGTTGGAGCCAGCTTTAAAGGCGGCACGTCAATATCATCACGCACGGCACAGAAAAACACCCGCTCGCGCTTCTGCGGCACGCCGCAATCTGCGCTGTTCAGCAGGAATAGTTGCGGCCTGTAGCCCAGCTCCTTGAAGCGGGCCATCACCAGCTTGGTGTAGCCCTTTGCGTTGCCGATCAGCATTCCCTTGACGTTCTCAGCAATCGCCACCTTGGGGCGCAACCTACCAACCAGGTCAAGGTAATCAAAAAACAGGTCGCTCAGTACCTGCTTGGCCTGGCCTTCACGGAAATGCTTTTCCTTGCCCCACGCCTTTTCACGACTTCCGGCCATGCTGAATGTGCTGCACGGCGGCGAACCGTCCAGAATGTCCAGCTCGAACAGTTCTGGCGGTAGCTCTTTGGTCAGCAGCTCATTGATGGGGCACAGGAAGTAATGCTTCGGCTTGATGTTCAGCTTGTAATGCCACGCCATCTCGGGGTCAATGTCATTGGCTGCAATGACTTCGCAACCGGCGCGTTTGTAGCCCATGCTTGAACCGCCGCCACAGGCGAACGTGCTCATAACCTTGATGCCGTTGCCTGGCACTGCGGCCAAGTCGGTCAGGTTCCATGCGTGCGGGTTACTTGTCATCGAACTCGAACCCGCATTTCGGGCACTTGCAGCCCATCTTGTAATCGTCCGGGTCAATCTCTTTTGAGCTTGATTCTGGGGCGGCTAGCTCATCCTCGAATCCCATAGCCAGCGACAGGCTTGCGGCGTCAAAGCCGAGTAAGTCCATATTGAACTCTGCGGCGTGCAGGTCGGCCAACTCAAGCTGCAACAGCTCTTTGTCCCAGGAGCTATTCAATGCCAGCGAATTGTCCGCAATCACATACGCCCGCCGCTGCGTGTCCGTCAGGTGGTCGAGCATGATGCACGGCACCGTGTCGAGCTTTAACTTACGCGCGGCAAGTACGCGGCCATGCCCGGCAATGATGCCTCCTTGCGCGTCAATCAGCACCGGGTTCGTGAAGCCGAATTCCCGGATTGAGGCCGCGATTTGCGCCACCTGGGCATCGTCATGTACGCGCGAATTTTTGGCATACGGCACAAGGTCGGCCACGGCCATCATTTCAATCTGTGGGTCAGATTTCGTCATACGCTCGTTTGTTTGTTAGACCCACATCAGACTAACCCCTTGCGAGGGCCTGCGGGGTGCTGTCTCGGTCACTTGATGACGCCACCGCACGCGCAGAAATTCCGCGCCGTAGCGCCCCCGCTCAAGTTGCAGGGTGATGAATCAAGAAAGAGAAAAGCCCCGCCTCAAAATGTCGCACGGTTGCCGTGCGCCTTAGCATTGAGTGCAGGGCTTGTAAGTGGTTCTAGCGGCTTAATTGATGCTGTTAATGGAGTTCCAGTCCAATGCTGTGCAGTCTCTGTGACTGCTTAGCCTGCGCTGTTGGTTATGTGCGGCCTGTCACATGGCGCAGTAGTTGCCCATGCGACGAATGCTGCTATCCCGTTAGGAGTTGGAGACAGCCACGAGGCCGAAGCTGTTTGCTGCGACCACTCACGGTAAAGCGGTGCAATCTGGTCATCCCGCATTGCATTTAGCCTTGATCCATTCCATCGGATCGCCTCTACCGTTCTTGTTTCGTAATCCAGCATTTCAAATTGTGTGACTGATGGCGACCGGGTTCCCCCCAATCCTGCAAAAAAAGGATTTGCCTAGTTCTGCTTAACCATCACGGCTACTGACTGCCGACTTGCTTAAGGTCGTAGGTTTTTCAGATCAATGTATTTCAGGATTGCGGCCCCTACTTCCGTCACCGGACACATCTCCTCGCGCCTTACCGCGAATATTTAAGCATCAATCAGTATGCGTGATAGCCCCGTCTCCGGGATGGTCGTCAAATCGCAGACATGACTAAGCATCGCTACTTCTGCAAGCGCTAATCAGGCGGTTTGCAGACTGCGGGCATGCTTTAGCCACGATGCTAGCGCTCTCTGGCGACCATTGAGCGCCTATCCTACACGGTTTTTATTGGTGACGCAAGCGCTTAAAAAGCGCTTCACGCGCAGCCGATAAGCAATCGTCCATCAGTGTCGCCAAGCGCCTACCTGACTCGCCGCACGGTAGCCTTTTCTCTCCGCTGCCTTTGCATACTGGGCAGACAACATCAGACAGGATTGGCGTGTCTTTGATGACCTCGCGCTGCTGCTGCCCGTGGCAGGTTGTGCAAGTCTTGTCGAGCCACCACAAAAGCACAGCTATCGAATCATTGGCCGGGTCTGCTGCGCCTACCTTGCCAGCCATGTGTATCAGTTGATCGCGCATGCTTGGAAGCGCTTTTACCCGGCCTAGCATCAGTTTTTGCTCATGCAGCAACCAGCTATCAGAATCGGCCTGCGCCTGCTTAGCTTGCTCCTTTGCACTCCCTGGCAAGGTCTTGGCGTAGGCGTCTATTGCAGCCTGAGACATGCGCCGGGGCTTGGATACGCCGTCCCACTCGCTCACAAGGCGAAGCAATGCCATACCAACCCGTGAATGAGACCAGCCCGCCGCGATGATTACATCTGCCCCGCTTTCGACTTCTGCGCACACTCTTAAATTGCTAGAGTTTGTGCCGTTCATGTACCGCTCATCCATGGATATAGATATGGTCATAGGTTCCTTTCTTGATTACGATTTGCAAAGCTGTAGGGCTTGATCTGGCGTGAAGCCTTCTTTGATGAACGCCGCATATTTCTTATACGTCAATTTCGCGTTCAATTCAGCAAGCTCCATATGGGCGGGTAGATTCTCTTTCAGCGTTGCCACAAATCGCGCTAGCTCGAATGCCTGTTTTTCACTGCTCATAGCTTCACTCCTATCGTGTTAGGTCATCTGGGTGCATTTCCAGCAACCCAGCGATAGACACATGCAGGGTTACAGCAGCTTCTCGGAGTTCACCTAATTTTTGTTCCAGCGCAGCAATACGGGCGTCCTTCTCATCCATTCCAGCCGCCATATGAGCGGCAGCGCTATAGTCTTCATCGCCTACATAGCTCAGCAACTCACCGTAGCCATGTAGGCTGTAGCCGATTAACTGTGCAAACTGCCGCCTGTCGTCGCCCGTGAATTCAAGTCTTGCTATCTGGTTCATGTCGCATGAAGGATGGGAGTCAAGCAGGTGCCGAACAATGGCGTTCTCCTTGAAGCGCATAACGCCTTTACCATCGAGGCCGATAGGTTGAATTGGGTTTCTCATAGCTTCACCTTTTTGATCTTGAAATTGATACACCTATAGCCGTACTTTTGCCGCTTCAGGTCGCATATGTGGATCACGCCTGAACTGACCTGCATTGATTGATGGTGTACGCAGGCTCCGCAATTGGCATGCTTTCTAGCCTCCGCCTCTTGCTTGCGCTGCAAAACGGTCTCAGGGTTGCCCCACATGTGCGCGTCTAGGGTCATGCGTTTCCTTTGTCGTCCTGGCGTTTCCACCTGTCCCATTGAATAAAAAAGTGAAGGCGGTTTGTCGCCGTCATCTTCTTTCTGCAATGCTGGATTTGGTGCTCAATGTTCTTGATAGAGCAATCCAGCAACCTAGCCGCACCTTTGGCACACCCAGCCTCGATAAAGGCGTCCATCACACGGGTTTGCGCTTCGGTTAGCCCCCACGGGTTCATGCGTAGGCACCCTTCTTGTTCAATGCACGGGTCAACGTGTTGCGGTCAACTTGGTATTCGTAGGCCAGTTCCTTGATGAGCTTTCCTGAGTTGCGCTTTTGCTCAATCTCGCGCACTTCGTCAGCATTGAACTTTGGCTTTGTGTGTAGTCGTCTGAAACCGCCTCTCATTCTCTTTGACTCCAGTTTGTTGAATTGGCCGCTGCAATCAGTTGCATGAACGGGTTTTCAAGTTCGCGCCAAACCTTGTGTTTCATGATTCGCCCTATCTGCGTTTCACACACTCCGAACTCTTTGGCTAACGCACGGTTTGTCTTGAGACCTTCTTGGGCGCGTATGGCCCTGGCCGTTTGCATGTTCAGGGTTGCGCGCTTGGTGTTGCGCAGCTTGATCAAACGTGACATTGAGCTTTGATGCTTCAATACTTCCGCTGCCCTCTTCTGCAGCCCCTTTTGTGTCATGGCGACGATGTGATGCGGGGCAACGCAGCGTTGATCGTTGCAAGTGTTGGTAGCGAGAAGCTTTCGACCCAGTTCCAGGCCTGTAGCCTCGGCAACCACCCGGCGAACACTGCAAAGCTTGCCGCCAAAATAGATGGTTGGCGTGCGCCCGTTCTTTCGGTCGCCATCCCAAATCCAGCAATCGCCCTCTTCTGTGCATTGCATCTTGATTTGTTCCACGGTTTCAATGTCGTCTAAGGTCATGCTGTTACTTCTTCTGGTGTTGGTTCAATCCACATTGGCAATCTCTTGGGCCAAGCGCCCATAGCAATGACGGCCTGCCGGGTCTGTTGTGCTGCGCGTGCCTCGAATGCCCGGCGCTCTTCTCTTGGTAGTTGTCCACTGGTGCCCACAATCCAATGGCAACCGGGTTGCCCGTTGTGCGGCCCACATCCTGGCCACCCACGGCGGCAGTCGGTCTTGATGCCAGTCCCTTTGCCCTCGTCCGAGTGGCAGAACTGGGTGAACCCCACCACACCGCACATTGCGCAGGGCAACTTGCGGACAGCGGCCTCGTACCCGGCGTGCTGCAGGGCGTTTTCTTTGGGGATGGTCACCACGGCTTTTGACAGTGCGTAGTTCGGATTCACCGTCAATTTAGCTATCTGTTTGTTAGGTTGCATCAATACAGCGGGGTTGAAGCCGAAGCGCATCGCTTCGCTCATCAGCCTGTCCACAGGGCTACGCTGCATCAGCCAGCCCATGTAGCGCTCGCCGTCCAGATACTCGCTGTCCTTGTGGCACACGCCGCAAAGAACGTGCAGGTTCTCCACTTCGTCGCCACCGCCAGCAACGCGCGCGAGAATGTGGGCTCGCTCTGCGCCGTCCATGCCGCAAGCAAAGCATGTCCCGCGCGCCATAAACTCAGCCTCCGAGTCGTAGCCCTTCGCGCGCCAAAGCCTGTCGGCCCAATGCGCCCGGATGGCAAGCTCTGTCGGCATCTTTCGCTTCGTGGTGTTCATAGTCTTTCCCGCTTCGTAACCAATGCAACCTAACCCCAGGTCAAGCGGACCGAGTACGGCCGCTTACCATGACGATAGCTATAACATCACAACTGGCGTGCCGTAACGGCTGTTTTGGTTGCTTTTTGAAGCCCGTGCGCTTCATGGGGGTTCGGCGCATCATTGGGTCAAATCCAATATGAGTTGGTTAGGGTCAATCAGCCGGGAAACCCAGCGGCCAAAAACATGGGCGTACTGCCGCTTTTTCTTAGGCTTGTCGGTAGATAGCCCCATGCGGTCAGCGCACTTAGGGCCATAGGCGCATCCGCTGATCTGTATCGTTGCGGTGCTCAATGGGCGCTTGCAGCGGGCGCAGCGGAGAGTGGTCATGCCCGATACCCCTGCCAATCTCTCAGGCTGAACTGCACGCCCAAGTCAACGGAGCCAAAGGCCAAGCACTTCTCGATGTACTCGGACATCTTGCGGATGCCTAAGCCTTTGGTGGTGCCGATGGTCGTTGTGATCACTGGGCGGGATCTCCCGGCCACATAGGTTTTCTTGGTCTTGCGTGGTAAGTGGGTGCGCTTCAGAAGTTCATGCCATGCGTCAGCCGTGTAGCGCTCGCCACCTATGCGGGCCTGCTCGCTGATCTCTTTGAGAACCACGCCCCAGTAAAAGCGCAATTGCTGGATCGTCTTCGCGTCCTCTTCTGGCTGCACAGTCACAGCCAAGCGCCTAAAGCCATTCGCCCAAGCTGCCTGACAGAACGGGAACAACTGGGCTTTGACGGCCCGGCTTGCCTGGTCTGGCACCTCTGCTGGGTCGCATAGGACTAGGTGGAGGGCTTCGGTCATGCTGCCTCCAGCACTTGCGCAAACAATCCCTCTTGTTCGTTCTTCCTGGCGTCGCTAATGTTTTGGCAGGCAAGCTCGTAGTACGAAGGTTTGAGTTCTGTTCCTACAAACCTACGCCCCATCTTCACCGCGCAATATCCTTCTGACCCAATCCCAGTAAACGGGCTGAAAATCAAGTCGCCTGGGTTTGTCCAAAGGTGAATGCAGCGTTCAATCACATCAAGCTGCAACGGGCACATATGCTTCAGGTCTTTGTCATCACGAGCAGGCATCTTGTTAAGCGTACGGCTTTGATTGATGTCATCCCAAATGGGGCTAGCGTATTTCTGCCACATCATCACGGGCAGATCATCGCCATGCGTCACGCGCTCTTCAATGTCGCCCGGTTTACGCATGGTGACAACGTAATCAGGCAAACCCATCCGGCTCATGGTGCTGTTTTCGCGGATTGTTTTGTGCAGCAATCCGAGTGCCTTTGTGCGCTGCATTGCGACTACAGGGTCTTTCCAAATGCAGACCTCGGAGTGATAGATAAACCCGGCTTCTTGGAATGACCGAATCAGATCGCCTCGGAAATCACGCAAACCGATAAACCCTTGGCGCATCTTGGTTGTGGGTAAGTTCATGCAATGAAATGAGACATTGCGGCCTGGCTTGATGACGCGATAAAGCTCGCCAATCAAGAACTTCATCTGTGCGACAAACTCATCATCGTTCGCACAGTTGCCCATGTCGTGATCGCTGTTTGAGTAAGTGAACAGGTCAGCGAATGGAGGAGAAAAAACAGAATAGTCGATGCTGTTGTCTGCCATCTTTCGCGCCCATTTCACGCAGTCGCCCATGTGAACGGTGAAGCCATCGCCTTTGAATGTGGCTTCTTGGTACTCGTCAACAATATTTTCTTGTCCTGCCAGTTCTTTATTCATAATGTCTTTCATGTGCTCGATCATGTTTGCGCTCATCTCGTGGTGAAGCTGCTCTTTGCGTTTGATGTTTTGGAGAATCTGGCCTTCGTTTTCAGCCGTGAATATGTGAACTTTCACTTCACGCTTTTGACCAAACCGATAGCAACGGCGAACCGCTTGATAGAACTTCTCGAATGAGTCATCAAGGCCAACAAACGCCATACGTGCGCAGTGCTGCCAGTTCATCCCATACCCGGCTATCTTTGGTTTGCTGCAAAGAACACGCACATCACCATGCGCAAACCCGATCAGGTTCTTTGTCTTGCTTTCAGGGCTGTCTGAACCTTGGACGTTTACCGAACCATGGATTAGTGACTTGATAAGTTCAGCCTCATCATTCAGGTGACACCAGATAAGCCAAGGCTCGTTAGGCTCTGAATTGACTACATCGGCCAATGCCTTGCATCGCGCTTCAATGCTATTTCTTTGGGCTTTACGGCGCTCAAGCATGGTCAACGCTGGACGGGAGAACAACTCATCGCCAAGAGCTTCGGTTTGAACTACATGCTCGTGATAGGTCAGTGTTGGCAGGTCATAACGTGAACCATCAAAACCCAAGTCGGCAGGGCTACGAAGCACTACAGCCCAAGTACCCATCCATTCCCAAAACCTTGACTGACCCCAACCTTTGAGAATCCATGTGCCTGTGTCGCCAGCATCATTGATAAAGTAGGTCGCCAGCATCTCAGTGCGTGTCATCACGCCTAGAAACTCGCACTGGTTTCCAAGTTCTTCAAAGTCGTTAGGGCTTGGGGTTGCCGTGCAACTCAGTCGATATGGGATTGACTGGCAGGATTCAATGATTGCCGTGCGGGTCTTACCGTCGTGGCTTTTCAGGATGCTTGATTCATCCAGAACAATCCCACTCAATGAATTAAAGTCAATCGCGTTGATACGCTCATAGTTGGTAATCCACACTCCCGGCTTGCTTGGAGATTCGCCAGCAGGAATGCGGCTTACCTCAATGCCAAATACCCGGCCTTGCTCAATCGTCTGCTCGGACACAGCCAAAGGAGCGAGAACAACAACGATGCCGCCAGTGTGACTAGCAACTTCATCAGCCCATGCCAACTGCATGAGAGTCTTTCCAAGCCCGGTATCAGCAAAGATTGCAGCACGGCCACGGCGTACCGCCCAACTCACAATTGCATGTTGAAAATCAAATAGGTTTTCGTTTAGTTCTACTGGCTGGTGACCAGTCGCAACTTCAACGCGCCTCTTGTTTTTCACAAACTCTGCATAGGTGTCTATAATTTCAGCAGCCATTCAATACTCCTTTTATTGGCTGGTTAGAGGGCCGCAGTCAGTTCGTGCTGATTGCGGTTTTCGCTTTCTGGGGCCATTACCCCGAGAACTCGTAGCGCGGCTTCGGGTGAATCAACAACGGCCAACGTGCCGCCGTTCCATTCCCGGTGCCACTTCAATTGATCTGGCGTCAGTGCGCGTCGGCTTGGAAACCGCCCTTTCAATATGCTCAGATCAAGAAACGGGTTTCCTGTTGGCCCAAGCTCAAGCACTGACAAAACGCATTGAATCACGGCATCTGCAACGCCCTTTAGCGGCCATTGGGTACGCACATATTCAATGCGGTGCGCCCAATCATCCGCCCAATCCCGGCGAAACCATTTGATTGGCACCCCGGTAGCGTCTTCAAGGTAGCGCACATAGTCATAGGTGGATTCGTGCTCGTTGCCTGTATCGGCAAAGCATCCAAGGACGTTTTCATGACCGTGAAGCTCAAGCGCCATAGCGAGCGTGGCAGTGCTGTCTTTTCCGCCACTTACCGAAACGAGGTGAATGGTCATGCCTTGCGCTCCACAAGGTCGGCAGCCATCACAACCGTGAAACCACGGCCAAGGGCATAGCCGTATTCGCGGTTTGCGCCTCGGCTCTTCTCCCAATCGGGCAGCAATGCGATGCTGTCGCAGTGCTCCAAATGGATGAAGTCAGCGGCTAAGGCTTCTGCCCAGTCCATTGCGGGGTCTGGGTTCAGTTCTGCCGGGTTGACAACCGTGTAGCCCAAGGCGCGCAGTCGAGCGGCTTCAGCGTGGAAGGCTGGGAAGTTCAGATCAAGGTGGCCAGACATCGGCCCGGCCAAGTAAGTGCGTTTCATGCAGCCTCCAGCAAAGAACCCTGCACCTCATGGGCGCTGACAAGCGAAACCGTCACGATCAGGCAGGCCTCGGCCAAAGGCTCGCCACGGCGCGCGGTGATCTGGCGTACCCACTTGTCATCCTGGATAACGATGTCTTTCAGGGCATCGATCAGCACCTTCTGCGCGTTGTCCAAGTCCATGCACATCACGGTGTCTTCCCAGCCTGCATGGTCTTTGCGGGCACGGGTCGCCCAGTCCTGGGGGCGCTTGGGGTGCAGGGTGTAGTCGATGGCCACACGGCCCACCATGGGGGCGCGCACGCCAGCAGCTTTTGCAAGCCATCCCACGGTGTCTTTGAACTGCTTTGCTTCAGCAGTTACATAGGTCATCGCCATGGCCCGCGTCTGGCCCTTTGGCGTGATGACGCGCGTAGCCCAATAGCGATTGGCCGATACAGGGTAAGGAAGTTTGAGGACTACGGCCATGATCTCAGTGCGTCACAGTCCCGGCGCCTGCCGCTTCTTCTTGATTCACCGAATCAAACAGCGCCTGCTCGGGCGTGAAAGGGTTCTGCACCGGATCTGCACCGCCCTGGATCGGGAACGGGTTTTCTTGCGGCTCGTCGCTCTCTTCAACCTGCTCCACCACGGGCGGAATCAGCTTGATTTGAATCAGGTCTTGCTCCAACAGCGCCAGCTTGCCGCATGTCTCGCCGTCCAGGCGGTCGCCGGAATACTGAACTTGCCAAGTCAGGTGAACCGTGCCGCCCTCCTTGGTTTCAATCGCGCGCCGAACCACTTTGCAGCAGTCAAACAGCATTGAGCTCTGCTCGTCGCCCAGCCCGTAATCAATGTGCAGGTCATACCCGGCCAGCTTGTTCTTTTTGTCGTCCAGGGCGAACTTGCCGCCGTTCAAGCGGGGGAATTTCAGGTTCGGCAAGATGCTGTCCACGCCGTCCAAGTTCACTTGGCCCTGCTCTGCCGCCTGGTTCCAGTACAGCGCTTTGCGCAGGCCGGGCGCGATCTGGTCAAGCAAGGTGTTGGGGATGTCCACCCCCATGTTCAAGTCCACGGCTTGCACATGCTCTTCGCCGTGCAGTTCCTTGCGGAAGTTCACATTGGTCAAGGTGACGTCAGTGAATGTGAGAAAAGAGAATTCAGGTTTCAGGGTGTGTTCCATTTGTGTTTCCTTGGTTGAGTTGCTGCTTACGGGTGATTCGTTCTTTCACTGCGGCGTGCAGTCCTTCAAGCACGCCGAATGACTTGATTTCGTAGTCCTCTGCCGCCCATAGGGCATAGCCAGGGTCTTGCTGGGCCATGGCCAGGCAGTGGCGATAGATGCGCTTTTTGTGGGCTTGGAAGTCCATGCGTCATAGGTCCGCCTGCTGTCCGCGCAACATGGCGTATGGCTGAACTTCGCTGGTTCGGTCGTCGCAAAAGCGAAGGCTTGGTTCATGGAACCAAAGCTTCAATTTCCCTTCCCAGCGGCCATTGCGTTGCTTGTCGCACTTGATGACGGCGCAAGGCTGTGCACCTGCATCAACGTCATTGGGGTTTTCTTCCAACTTGGCGTACTTCGCCTTGTTCATCCAAACGATCATCACGTTGTGCGATTGATCGCTGATAGCGCTGGAACCGCGAATCTCATAGCGAGTCGGCAAACGCTCTTCACCGCCCGCTTGAGGCTTGCGGCAATGGGTGATGACGTGGATGTGAAGGCCTGTTTCCTGGCCAAGCCGGATCAGGCCTGTGGAGAAGCGCTTTTGTTCGTCCAGCTTCTCTTCGCTCTGGCAAATCATCATCATCGAATCGAGAATGACTTGGGTTCCCTTCAGTTCCGTCGCAAAGTAGCGGCACAGCGCGAAGGCATGATCGACAGAAAGGTTTCCAACGTGGTCAAACAACCAAAGGCGGTCATTTGTCCATTGGTGGAATTCATCAATTGCTCGGTCGCTCGGCATGCCAACGCCTGACGCTTGCTTGAGCATCCGAAGCATCGTGTCTGCTGGATCCATTTCCAGCGAAACAATCAGCACACGCTGGCGCTGAATAGCCATGTCCAGCATGACCTGACTGGTGAACATGCTCTTGCGGTGACCGTTGAAGCCCACCCATGCGGTGACTTCTGCAGGACGAAACTCAATGCCTCCAGCTTTTTCGATCAGGATCGACGGCGCTTTGATGGCGGTCTTTGCTGGATTGAGCTTTGCCTTCACAGCGCCCTTAAAGTCGGCTGCGCTGCGTACTTGGGCCTTGAAGTCAGGCCCATCCATGTACGCGCTCAGGTCTACGTTGTCAGGTATCAGGTTCATACGATTTCAATCCCTCTTGCGCCTAGAAATTCGGCTAAATCGGTGTGCCACTTTTGATCGCCAAGCCAGTCATGCGCCCAGTTACGGGGCCATTTCGTGGTCAGCAACTTGGGGCTTGTGTAAATGACCATCCAGCCAAGCTTTCGCTCAACGTCAACCACATCAAGCTGTCCAGGTTCACAGCGGTTGATGTCGTCCAGGATTGACCCCATGCGGGTTTCTTTGTTGAGCAGCACCACGACAGACGGGAGCCCACGAACCCAGTCCCAGCGATACGCTTCGTTTGGCTTCGCGTAAACGGTCGCGTTGTCGAAATTCGGTGCGTTGCACAGCGAGACAAGCAACGGGCCAGCCGGGCGCATGCCGTTGGCGCGCGCTTGCGCGATCTGGAATGCGTTGTGTGGGTATGGGCTGTTCATTTCGCGCCATCCCATGCAGCCGGTGCGCTTCCGGTTGAATCGTTTCCAGATGAAAGCAAATCGCCGTCTTGCCAGCGTCCTTGATTCAGCCAAGTAGCGGGGTGCGGGATGAACTGCCCACCATCACGACGCCACGATTCAGACTTCGTGTGCACAGCAACTGCCTTCAGCATTTCCGTCACCAAAGCGTCATCAGGCCTGCGCTTGTCGAATGCTCTTTTGGCTGCATCCTTTCCAACCTTGCGGGGGTATGCCAACCAGAATCGTTCAAACCGTTCATCCACCCCCTTGGGGGTTATGGGGGTATTCTTTAATACTGGTGTTGGTGTTGGTGTTGGTGTTGGTGTTGGTGGCATTGCATCAGCATCAGTTTTTGATGCCGTGGCATCTGTAACTTCATGCTGTGGCATTGCTGGTGCAGTGCCGTGTTCTTGTGGTGGCTTCTGCCAGCGCTTGTTAGCCTTGTCTCTTTGCTTCTGCTGTTTCTCGCGCATCGTTGCAATTTCAGCGTCAGCGCGTGCATTGATCCAGCCGTTTTCAGTGGCTTCAAAGAACTCTTCAAGGACGGTCTGCACCGCTTCGCGTTGTGTTTCAGTAGTTGCCAAGACAAGCCTGCAAACCTGCCTCAAGTCATTTGGCAGCGGCTTCTCAGTCGTGTAATAGGTGTCGAGCAAGCGGCGATAAGCTGCATCCTCTTCCCAACTCAGGTGCCTAGTAGCACTGAGGTAGTCGCCGATATGAAAAGGGTAGTAATTCACCCTGCCACCGCCTTACGCGCCAGCATTTCCACCCGGTCCTTGTCGCCCTGCTCCAGAAAGAAACAGCCTTCAGGATCGGCCTTGCGTGCCTTGATGGCGGCATACATCAGGTCTTTCCAGTGCTGGGCGTCTTCGCGTTGGTTTTGAGCCATTGCGATCTCCATGTTCACGCGCCGTACAGCACAGCTTCAGCCGCCCGGCGCTTGTCGATCAGTTGGGACAAATAGCTCATTTCGCCCTCTTGATGGAGTTGGTGCGGGCAGACTCAGCAGGGGTAGCAATGGCCACGCTGAACTTGCTGGGCTTGGGCGTCAGGTCGTTGCAGTGGTTGGCCTTGGATGCCCATTTGCCAGTGAATCTGGGATCAGTGGCGAAGATGCTTGGCCGTGGGTCACCGCGGTAGCGGAATGGGGATGTAATGGGCTGTGTCATTTGCCCACCCGAGAAAGCAAGTCCGCATTCAGACCTTGTGCGGCCATCAAAGATCGTTGATGCTTCGCTACAAGTTCAGAGAGGGTTTCACCATGCACATAGAGATAAATCAGGTTGAGATGGTCTTGCATTCAGGCCACCTCTTTGGGGGAGAGGGTGATATGGCAAACGTAGAGGTTTTCCATTACGCTGCCTCTTTTGGTGCGAGGTGCGAAAGGTCCGGCCAAATCTTCCAAAAGTCGTTTGGGCGGAGCTCTTGGCGCGTGACCTTGCCATCTGTTGCGCGCTCAATAGCCAGCGCGTATTCAGGGTTAGGAATACGGTCTGAATAGCCATGCTGCCATTGGCGGATCTGCGCATCGCTTTTGACACCGATACGCTCTTTGATTTCGGCGACGGTAAGAGCGCCAGGGCTTGCGAAGTAAGTGCGAAGGTTCATAAACGCAAGGATATAGCAAATGCTACATGCAAGTCAATAGCCAATGCTATCGAAACGTCTGCTATCGTCATTTCCATGAAACCCGAGGCTCTATCAATGTGGCGACGTGACAGGCTTAAGGCTCTGTCGGCCAAATTCGGCGGCAATGCGGGTTTTTTTACGCCTGCCGTGCAGAAATTCGACAAATATCAATTTCTTGCTGATTTCAGACAGTTTGAATAATTTGCGGAAAACATAGCATTTGCTATTGCCAAATGAAATAGCATTTGCTACAGTTCTATCCAAGCCACCAAACAGGCTAGGAGCGATAAATGAGCAAGGTACAGATCAAGAGCAGATACGACTCACACGTCGTTGTCTATGAGTGCGAAGCGCCAGAAGGCACTCAAAACGCAATGAGATTTGCGCTTGAAAAAGCGGTGTTAGAGAAGGCCAACCTGAGCGGTGCCAACCTGAGCGGTGCCAACCTGAGCGGTGCCAACCTGAGCGGTGCCTACCTGAGCGGTGCCTACCTGGGCGATGCCAACCTGAGCGATGCCAACCTGAGCGGTGCCAACCTGCGCGGTGCCAACCTGAGCGATGCCAACCTGAGCGGTGCCAACCTGAGCGATGCCAACCTGAGCGGTGCCAACCTGAGCGGTGCTAATACCAATCTCATAGGTGATCGCCCATATTTCAGCATTGGCCCTGTTGGATCACGTTCAGACAACTTGACTTTGTGGATTACCGAAAAAGGCCCGCTGTTAAAAACAGGCTGCTTTGGCCCTGACACATTTGAAGCGTTTCGCTCAAATCTTGAGCGTGAACATCCAGTCGGAAGTACCCATAGAAAAGAGTACGAAGCCGCCATATTGACGTGTGAAGCACATGCCGCCTTGTGGACACCTAAATCGGTGGAGGCTTGACCATGCCAACCCTCTCACACAGCCAAGCCCATGCGCTGGGCGATCTTGCAAGCGTAGGCGCTACAGCCGGGCGCATTGCGCGAATTAACGAACAGCGAGCAATTTCCGCAAGCGAAAAAGGCTTGTTTGATGGCAGCTTGAAGGCCATTGAAAGCGTGACACCGACGCCTGAGCGCGTTGCAAAGTGGATTGCCACCATCAATAAGGTTATGGAGGCAGACGGGCGCTACGCCATTGGCCATGGCCACTATGCAATGCGCCTTGCACTTCTTGAATGCGAGTGCCGTCTTGATGCTGAAGTGCATCCTGATCTTGATGACTTGGCTTCACTGGCGCGGGGTGTCGCATGAAAACCATCACGATGAAGATGTGGGTTACGCCCGCTATCTCAGCCGATTACGAGGATCGCAATACAAACTCAATTGACGGGCTCACATACAGCATGTACGGGTTTAAAACACCCGGTGCAATTGCTGAGTGCGAAGTGACTTTCAAGTTGCCGGACGGATTTGATCCAGTGAGCCAAGCCGTCAAGGAACTTGAAGCGAAACGGAAAACGTTGCGCGCTCAATTCCAAATGGCAGTCAATGAAATCAATGACCGCATCAGCAAGTTGCAGGCTCTGACGAACGAGGTGGAAGCATGAGCACAAAAGAAACAGGCGGGTCCGCTTTCCCGGCCACCGAAGAGCACGGCCTTAACTCAGGCATGCCAGGAATGACATTGCGCGACTACTTTGCCGCGAAGGCGATGCAAGGCGAACTTGCCGCAATGACCGCTGATTGCCATGGAAACTCAGGCTGCGACATTGAGATTCATGACAAAATTTTGCTGACACTGACAAAACATTGGTATCGCATCGCAGATTCAATGCTGGAGGCTCGCAAATCATGAAGACCCTCGCAATATGGATCGGCTGCGCAGCAGTCTATCTCGTCTGGGGTGGCGCTGCCCATCATTTCGACCAAGAGCGCGAAGCAATTGAAGCGCGTGATGCAGCGATGGCTGCAAACGCCACAAAGAACGCTGCAGCTTATGCGCTGTGCAAGTCTGAAAACGCTACGCCTGTTTGGAATTCTCGCGCTGAGGTGGATTGCCTGACTACCAAAGGCCACCGGGCATCGCGTCAAGTTGTGGCGGTGAATCCATGAAACAGCGCCCAATCCTTTTTAGCGGTCCAATGGTCAGCGCTTTGCTCGATGGCAGCAAGACGCAGACGCGGCGGGTCGGAAAAATTCAAAGCCCAGATTTTGTCGGACTAAAAGCCGAGGCGGTAACACACGCGACGCTCGGGTGTCAAATCCAAGCAACCCACGACGCATTTCCTGGGCGCGGAACCGCCCGGCACGCGATTTGTGCATGCCCCTACGGCAAGCCCGGCGATCAGCTTTGGGTGCGCGAGACGTGGCAAGGACCATTGCTCGAAGAATATGAAGTGGATGCCGATGCTGATTGGCAATCGGCAAACCGAATCCACCAATATCAAAATCCAGCACATTGCGCCTTTGCTGCTGACGGTGGATCACCGCCTGAATTTATTGATTCTGACGACAACATTCAGCAGCGCTGGCGCCCATCTATCCACATGCCCCGCTGGGCCAGTCGCATCACCTTGGAAATCACTGGCGTGCGCGTGGAGAGGTTGCAAGACATCAGCGAGGCGGATGCGCAAGCTGAAGGCTGCCGCATTGAGTGCATGACCCCAACTGGCGATGACAGCGGGAGCGCTATCCACGGACCAGGGGGCTACATAGCCCTTTGGGAGTCAATCAATGGCCCTGGCTCCTGGGATCTGAACCCATGGGTTTGGGTAGTCGAATTTCGGAGGTTGCCATGACCTGCCACGGCGAATCATGCCGCCAAGGCCGCACCACTTGCACCGAGCGATGCGCCGATATAGCCACGCTTGATTGGGTGATGGGTGTACTGATCGCCCTTGCTAAGTTGGCCAGCCGTGCCGCCTATGCCGCTTCTGTTTGCTTTGCCACTGCCGCCGCCATTGGCTTGAGCGCTGGCTACACATGGGGAGTGATTCAACTCGCCAGGAATTTCAAGTTTCTTTGACCGATACCACCACCAGGAGATTTTCAATGAATGCCGTTGTTACCCAAAATGCCTTCCTTCCGGCCACAGTGCCAGCAGGTATTGAAAGCGCATCCAGCGCCGTCGCTGCCCAAGCTAAGGCCATGGTCGAGTCGCGCTATGTGATGGCCATGCGCAACCCGCGCAACATGGATCAGGTTCGCCTGGATCTGATGAAGGAATGCAAGCGCCCGAGCTTTGCCGACAACAAGAGCGCCTATTACGTCAAACCGATTGGTAACGGCGTTGAAGGCCTAGGCATCCGCTTTGTGGAAGTCGCCCTGCGCTGCATGAAGAACGTGCTTGTCGAAACCAGCATGATCTTTGAAGACGAAATGAAGGAAGTCCACCGGGTCAGCGTGACAGACCTGGAAGCCAACGTGACATACCCGCTGGATGTGCGCGTATCCAAGACGGTCGAGCGCTCCAAGCCTGATTCTGACGGCTCCTACATCAGCGTGCGCAAGAACAGCTACGGCAAGAACGTCTATACCGTGGTTGGCACCGATGACGACATCCTGAACAAGCGTGGCGCGTTGATCTCCAAAGCGATGCGGACCCTTGGCCTGCGCATCATCCCGGGCGACCTGTGCGACGAAGCCGAATCCATTATCAAGCGCGTGCGCATGGACAAAGCCGCCGCCGATCCTGATGCCGAGCGCAAAGCCATTGGTGACGCATTCGCGGAACTTGGCGTGAGCGCGACAGACCTACAGGCCTACCTTGGGCATCCGCTGGCCCAATGCTCGCCTGCCCAGTTGGTGCAGTTGCGCGGCATCTTTGGCGCCATAAAAGACGGCGAGGCCACTTGGCAGACCGTGATGCAGAACAAGGCAGACCAAGGCGGGCAAGCCACCACAGACACCTCCAAGGGCGCACTGCCTCCCTGCTCCGCCGAGCGCTTTGCAAAGCAGTTGCCAGCCTGGAAAGCCAACATCGACAAGGGCGGAAAGATTGAAGACCTTTGGGCCATGTTGAACAGCAAATACACGCTGTCAGAAGACCAAGTGAAGGCTATTGAAGCGCTCACAAAGCCCGCTGAAACCACCGGGGAACCAACCGCACAAGCAGCCGACATCAAGGCCCGCATGGATGCCGCTACGAACCTGGACGAGCTCAACGATGCAGCGCAATTGATTCCAACCCTGGTAATGGCTGATCAAAAGGCTTTGAACCAGCACTACATGGCCCGTGAAACCGAACTGACGAAAGGCGAATAATCATGAAGATCCATAACGTAGCCCCTGGCAGCGCTGAGTGGATGCAACTCCGCGCCGGTTTCTGCACCGCCAGCGAGGCCCCCGCAATGATGGGGGCATCAAAGTACCAAACCAGAACCGCCCTGCTGCACCAAAAGAAAACGGGCGTAGCGCCTGCCGTTGACCGCTTCACGCAAAAACTTTTTGACCGTGGGCATGAAACCGAAGCCGAAGCCCGCAGCATTGTCGAGGTAATGATTGATGATGACCTGTACCCAGTGACATGCACGGACGATGCCGGGTACTTGCTGGCATCCCTGGATGGCAGAACTTATGACGGCAAGATTCTGTTCGAGCACAAGCTTTGGTCCGAAGACTTGGCAGCACAAGTCCGCGCCAAAGAACTGACACCGCACTACTACTGGCAACTCGAACAGCAGTTGCTTGTGACGGGTGCCGAAAAGGTCATTTTCGTTTGCAGCGATGGCACAGAAGACAACTTCGTGCAGATGGACTACCGCGCAGTTCCTGGCCGCGCCGAGCAATTGATGGCCGGGTGGAAACAGTTTGATGCGGACCTAGCCGCCTACATCCCCACCGAAGCCGCCGCCCCAGTCGTAGCCTCACCTCAGTTGGGCCTGCCAGCAGTCAGCATCGTGGTCAATGGCTCCATTGCCCTGGTGGACAACCTGGACAAGTTCGGCCAAGCGCTGAAAGCCTACGTTGAGCGCATCAACAAAACGCCCGAGACAGACGAAGACTTTGCCACGCTGGAAGCCACGGTGAAGACCCTCAAGACGGCAGAAGAAGCCCTGGACGCCGCCGAATCCGGCGCACTTGCCCAGACAGACAGCATCGACACCATGCGCAAGACCGTTGCGCTGTACCGGGAAACCGCCCGCTCGAATCGCCTGCTGATTGAAAAGTTGGTCAAGGCTGAAAAAGAGACCCGCCGTACCACCATCATCAGCGAAGCCGCTGCCGAACTTCACACCCACGTTCGCAAGTGCAATGACCGCATTGGCCGCGCCTACATGCCAGCCGTTGTAAGCGACTTCGCTGGCGTGGTCAAAGGCTTGAAGAGCCTGGACAGCATGAAGGACAAGGTATCAACCGAGCTCGCACGCTGCAAGATCGCGGCCAACGAATGGGCAGATCAGATCCAGTTGAACCTGGGCACCGATGGCCTGGAAGAGTATTCATGCCTGTTCGCTGACATTGCCACGCTGTGCCTGAAAGCTCCCGAAGACTTCAAAAACACGGTAGCGGCGCGTATCAGCCAGCACCAGGCCAAGGAAGCCGCCCGACTGGAATCCGAGCGCGAGAAGATTCGCGCAGAGGAACAGGCCAAGGCCCAGCGCGAAGCCGCTCGTCAGCAGGAACAAGAACGCCAGTTCGCAGAACAGGAAGCCGCTGAAATTGCGCGACTTGAGAAGTCTAACAAGACATTGATTGTTGAAGCTGCGCCAGCAGTGGCACCCGTGGCCAACGTCATCCCAATGACCCGGCCAGCCAGCATGCCACCGACATTGAAGCTGGGCGACATCGCGGACCGGCTGGGGTTCAACTTGACCGCCGACTTCCTGCAATCACTGGGCTTCACGGCCACCACTGACCGAAACGCAAAGCTTTACCAGGAAGCCGACTTCCCCCTGATCTGCGCCGCGCTGGTGAATCACATCCAGCACGTTCAAGCGCAGCAAGCCGCCTAACCCACCAACTGAAAGAAAACCATGAAAAACATTACACCTACACCTCGCCAAATTGCAGCACTTGAAGGGCTGTTAGCTACGACTCAACGGCAAGTAAGCACCTCGCGTGAGGCGGCTCAAATGCTTGAATCTGAGCGCCAAGCCAATGCCATATTGACTGCTGAAAACGAAGCGCTTCTCAAAGCGAATCGTGACTGCATGGATAACTTCAATGCGCTGAAGACTGACTATGACGCGCTCAAGGCTGATGCGGAGAGGCTGGATTTGCTTGAGTCTACGTTTTTTGCAAAGCGATGGAACGGTGTTCTCGACTCAGGTAGTCGCACAACATGGTGCATCGTTCCAGGATACCAGCATTCAACACATTCAATGGTTGGGCACACATTCCGCGCAGCAATCGACGCAATGAAAGGCGCAACATGACCACACTGATTGAAGCAGCAGCCAAAAAGCTAATGACTGCCATTGCCCTTGACCGTCACGATGTTGGCGACTGGCCTGACGATTCACGTAAAGCGTATGAAGCACTTGAACAAGCCATTGCCCAGGCCATGCAAGAAGCTGACGCCAATACCGCTGGAGCTGAAGCATGAGCAGCGTCAAGAAACCACGCCAGCCCCGCTGGCCTGCACGCATCGGCAACATTCGCAGCGTGATTTTGACCGTCACAAAGCTGACTGCAGCCGAGATAGCCGAGATCATCAACCCCACCTATGCCAGCTTCGGGTTCTTGCGCCAAGGGGTGGCCACCGTGCAGCAGTGGACCGACTGCGCCAGCGCCATCACCGTGTCACTCAAGATCGAAGACCAAGGGGTGGTGCGTGGCCTGCGCGAACACCTGACCAGCGCCGATTTGGCCCTGCATGCCATCGCACAACGGAGCCAAGCCAACGGAGCCTGGAAGCAGTCCCCACTTTGGTGGCACGAAATCGACAGCATCCAGACCGCACTGGATCTGCACAAGTTCCAGATGCAGCACCTGTCAGCCAGGGAATACCACGGCGCTATTCGCGCAGCAGCGGTCGAGGTATTTGCCCAGGGCGGGACGGTTTATCACCCTGAGCGGCTTGCCGCTTGATCAGCTCATTTTTACCCAAGGAGAACCCATGAAACCCACCACTACTAACCCCGCATTCGGTGCCCTCATCCAAGGCGGCTACTTCCACGGCGTCTTTCAAGTCGGCCAAGAACTCTGGGGCGAAGTCACTGCACCCAAGGCCTCAGGCCAGATCACTGACAAAGCCTGGCTGGACCAATACGCATACGTACCAGGTGCGGCAAGCGACTTTGACGGCGCAGCCAATACCCAAGCCATGCTGGACGCGGGCAGCCCACTTGCACAAGCGGTACGCGCTCTGGACATCGACGGCTTTACAGACTGGTATCTGCCCGCCCGTGGTGGCCTGCTGATGCAGTGCAGCAACCTCAAGCCCTTGCTGGCAGCCGACGAAGCCTTCGCACCAAAGTGGCATTGGTCCAGCACGCAGTTTTCTCGCTACGGCGCCTACATCCAGGGCTTCGACAGCGGCGACACGGGCAGCGACAACAAGGCCTGGACAGGCGGGTTTGCGCGGGCTGTCCGCAGATTCCGTATTGAGTAATTGATTTATTTAGTCATTGGGTGCGCAGCGCCCTCTTCTTTTCATCACCAAGGATCAACATGAGCAAAATCATTCTCCCCGCCATTGGCACTGCCATGCCCAAACTGGGCGGCACCTTTTGGGCTATCCAACGCGCCCTGCCAGGATCAGGCCAGGCAGCCATTGCACAGGAGCAGCCTGTTCGCAGGTGTAAAACTTGCAAGTCTTTTACT